>Ga0255188_1000463_pt1 | contig 13580 bp, 21 predicted proteins | sample Miss_Cont_RepB_8_FD_188427 | JGI IMG/M metagenome (GOLD analysis project Ga0255188, IMG submission 188427) | Freshwater microbial communities from Mississippi River, Louisiana, United States - Miss_Cont_RepB_8h | ecosystem: Environmental > Aquatic > Freshwater > River | place: USA: Louisiana... | reverse complement strand
TGACATGTCGCGCATCGCCGGTCAAAAGCCGGTTTCCACCAAGGCGCGCAAGGCAATCGCCGGCTTCAAGATCCGTGAGGGCTATCCGATCGGCTGCATGGTGACGCTGCGCGGCGAGCGGATGTTTGAATTTCTTGACCGTCTCGTCACGGTGGCGCTGCCGCGGGTGCGCGACTTCCGTGGGGTGTCGGGGCGCGCGTTCGATGGCCGGGGCAACTACAACATCGGCGTCAAGGAACAGATCATTTTCCCGGAAATCGAGTACGACAAGGTTGATGCAATCCGGGGCATGAACATCAGCATCACCACCACCGCTGCAAGCGACGCGGAAGCGAAAGCGCTGCTTGCTGCATTCAAGTTTCCGTTCCGCAACTGATTCCCTGCGATCCACAGGACGACTACAGTGGCCAAACTTTCCCTGATCAACCGCGACATCAAGCGGCAGGCACTCGTCAAGAAATACGCACCCAAGCGCCAGGCGCTGGAGGCGATCATCAATGACCAGTCCCGATCCGAAGAAGAGCGTTTCCAGGCGCGGCTCAAGCTTCAGGCGCTGCCGCGCAATGCCAACCCGACCCGACTGCGCAACCGCTGCGAGGTCACTGGTCGGCCGCGTGGCACCTACCGCAAATTCGGCCTCGGGCGCATCAAGCTGCGCGAGTCCGCAATGCGCGGCGAGATCCCCGGGCTGGTCAAGGCCAGCTGGTAAGCGACGGCCCGAACAAGAGGAAATCCAATCATGAGCATGAGCGATCCGATCGCCGACATGTTCACCCGCATCCGTAATGGACAGCGTGTGGAAAAAGAGTCGGTGACGATGCCCTCGTCAAAGCTGAAGGTGGCCATTGCGCGCCTGCTGCAGGATGAAGGCTATATCGACGGCTTTCAGGTTCGCGCCGAGGGTGCCAAGGCCGAGCTTGAAGTGCGCCTCAAATACTACGCGGGCCGGCCGGTCATCGACCGTCTGGAGCGCGTGTCCCGCCCCGGGCTGCGCGTCTATCGCGGCCGCCACGCGTTGCCACCGGTCATGAATGGCCTGGGTATCGCGATCGTTACCACGCCGCGCGGTCTGATGACCGACCGCCACGCGCGGGCAAGCGGTGTCGGTGGCGAAGTCATTGCCTACGTCGCCTAAGGAGCTCGCATGTCACGTGTAGCACGCATGCCGGTCCCGGTGCCCAAAGGCGTCGAGATCAACCTGGCCGCCGAACTGATTTCGGTCAAGGGTCCGCTTGGCACGCTCAACCAGCGCGTCAACCCCAAGGTGCGCATCACCCGCGAGGGCGACGAGCTGCGCTTTGCCGCGGCCGACGAGTCTCGCGAGGCGTCGGCGTTGAGCGGCACCTTCCGCGCGCTGGTCTCGAACATGGTTACCGGTGTCACCAAGGGCTTCGAGCGCAAGCTTGCGCTCGTGGGCACGGGTTACAGGGCTCAGGCGCAGGGCACCAATCTCAACCTTTCGCTGGGTTTCTCGCATCCGGTCGTCTATCGGCTGCCCGAGGGTGTCAAGGCCGAAACGCCTACGCAAACCGAGATCCTCATCAAGGGCAGCGACCGCCAGAAGGTCGGTCAGGTGGCAGCCGAAATTCGCGGATACAAGCCGCCTGAGCCGTACAAGGGCAAAGGTGTGCGCTACTCCGACGAAACGGTGGCTCTCAAAGAAGTCAAGAAGAAATAACGCGTCCACGCATCACGCGAGGAAACCAACATGGACAAGAACGTCGCCCGCCTGCGCCGCGCCCGTCAGACGCGGCTCAAGATCCGCGAGTTGCGGGCCAACCGCCTCACGGTCCACCGCAGCAATCTGCACATTTACGCCAACATCACCGACGCCGATGGCGCGAAGGTGCTGGTGTCAGCGTCCTCGCTGGAGGCGGATGTGCGGGCGCAGCTGGGTGGTCAGTCTGGCCGCGGTGGCAACACCGGCGCTGCAGCAGTGGTTGGCAAACGGCTCGCCGAGAAGGCGCTCGCTGCAGGTATCGATACCGTCGCATTCGACCGCGGAGGCTTTCGCTTCCATGGCCGAGTCAAGGCGCTCGCTGAAGCCGCCCGCGAGGCGGGTCTGAAGTTCTGATCGCCGCGACATCGGCGACCCAACAGGATTCGACATGGCAAAGATTCAGGCAAAAGTCGGCGCAGAAGATCGGGATGACGGTCTTCGCGAAAAAATGATCGCGGTCAACCGCGTGACCAAGGTTGTGAAGGGCGGCCGCATTCTCGGCTTCGCTGCGCTCACGGTGGTGGGTGATGGCGATGGCCGCATCGGCATGGGCAAGGGAAAGTCGCGAGAGGTTCCGGTTGCCGTGCAGAAGGCCATGGACGAAGCGCGCCGCAAGATGATCAAGTTCCCCCTGAAGGGCGGCACGATCCATCACGCGGTCGAAGGTCGCTGGGGTGCAGCGTCGGTCATGCTTGCGCCCGCGCCCGAGGGCACCGGCATCATTGCAGGCGGTCCGATGCGCGCGGTGTTCGAAGTCCTGGGTGTCACCAACGTGGTTGCGAAGAGCCACGGTTCGAGCAATCCCTACAACATGGTTCGCGCGACGCTCAATGCGCTCGGTCGGTTGCACACGCCGTCCGAGATCGCAGCCAAGCGCGGCAAGTCCGTCGAGGAACTGTTCGCGTAAGCGGGCGGAGATCACCCATGAGCGACAAGCCCACCATCAAGGTCACACTGGTCCGCAGTCCGGCCGGCACGCGCGAATCGCACCGCGCCACGGTCCGCGGCCTCGGTCTGCGCAAGATCCGGCAGAGCCGCGTGCTCGAAGACACGCCGGCAGTGCGCGGCATGATCAACAAGGTCTCCTACCTGGTACGGGTGGGCTGAACCGCGTCACCTGTTTCGGAGTCAGCATGAAACTCAACGACATGAAGCCCGCCGAGGGCGCCAAGCACCCGCGCAAGCGCGTCGGGCGGGGCATCGGTTCCGGTCTGGGCAAAACCGCCGGACGGGGGCACAAGGGGCAGAAGTCACGCTCGGGTGGTTTCCACAAGGTGGGTTTTGAAGGCGGTCAAATGCCGCTTCAGCGCCGGCTGCCCAAGCGCGGCTTTGTCTCGCTGTCTGCAGGCGACTGCGCCGAGGTACGGCTGTCCGACCTGCAGCGTCTCGAGGCGGCCGAGGTCGATCTTCTGGTCCTGAAGGCAGCCGGTGTGGTGCCCCACCTGGCCACCTCGGCCAAGGTCATCCTGTCGGGCGCCATCGCGAAGGCGGTCACACTCAAGGGTATTGGCGTGACCCAGGGTGCGCGCGCGGCAATTGAGGCCGCTGGCGGCTCGATCGCCTGAGCCAGCCTCCAACCCCCATACCGACCTTCAACCGGGCAAACGGACAACTCTCCTCGTGGCCACCTCCACCGCGGCAGCGCTCAAAGCAGGACGATCAGGCGACTTGAAACGTCGCCTGTGGTTTCTTGTTTTCGCGCTGATCGTTTATCGGCTGGGTGCGCACATTCCGGTGCCGGGCATCGACCCGGACGAGCTCGCGGCGATTTTCCAGCGGGAGCAGGGTGGCATTCTCGCCATGTTCAACCTGTTCTCCGGGGGCGCGCTGTCGCGGTTCACGGTGTTCGCGCTGGGGATCATGCCCTACATCTCCGCTTCCATCATCATGCAGTTGCTCACGGTGGTGGTTCCCTGGCTCGAGGCCAAGAAAAAGGAAGGCGAGGCGGGGCGGCGCGAAATCACCAAGTACACGCGCTGGTTCACCGTTGCGCTTGCCACGTTTCAGGCAATCGGAATTGCCGTGGCGCTGGAATCGCAACCCGGGCTGGTGATTGACCCGGGCCTCATGTTCCGCTTCACCGCAGTGGTGTCGCTGGTCACCGGCACCATGTTCCTGATGTGGCTCGGCGAACAGATTACCGAGCGCGGTCTGGGCAACGGCATTTCCATCATCATTTTCGCGGGTATTGCGGCGGGTCTGCCGAGCGCCATCGCCGGCATGGGCGAGCTGGTTCGCACCGGTGCCATGAATCCGCTGGTGTCGCTCCTGATCATCGCGCTGGTGGTTCTGGTGACAGCCGCGGTGGTGTTCGTTGAACGGGGCCAGCGCAAGATCACGGTCAATTACGCCAAGCGCCAGGTGGGCAACCGGGTGTATGGCGGTCAAAGCTCGCATCTGCCGCTGAAGCTCAACATGTCCGGCGTGATTCCGCCGATCTTCGCCTCGTCCATCATTCTCTTTCCGGCCACCATCGCGCAGTGGTTCACGGCAGGCGACACCGACAGCGCAATTGTCCGCGTGATCAAAGACCTCGCGGCGACGCTTTCGCCAGGCCAGCCTGTCTACATTCTGCTGTATGCGCTTGCCATCATTTTCTTCTGCTTCTTCTACACCGCGCTGGTCTTCAACAGCCGGGAAACCGCCGAGAACCTCAAGAAAAGCGGCGCGCTGGTGCCCGGTATCCGTCCAGGCGAGCAAACTGCCCGCTACATCGACAAGATCCTGATGCGGCTCACGCTCGCAGGCGCCGTCTACATCACCGCGGTGTGTCTGTTGCCGGAGTTTCTGGTGCTCAAGTGGAATGTGCCGTTTTACTTCGGTGGCACGTCGCTTCTCATCATTGTGGTGGTCACCATGGATTTCATGGCACAGGTGCAGGCGTACCTGATGTCACACCAATACGAAAGCCTTCTGCGCAAGTCTGGCGCGAAGGGCATGGGGTTGTAAGCCGCCCCACAGGGCGTCGGTTTTTAATGAAGCAGAACAGGTAACAAACGAGGGTTGATGGCCAAGGAAGATGTCATTCAGATGCAGGGGGAGGTGGTCGAGAACCTGCCCAACGCGACCTTTCGGGTCAAGCTTGAAAACGGTCACGTGGTGCTCGGCCATATCTCGGGAAAGATGCGGATGCACTACATCCGTATCCTTCCCGGCGACAAGGTGACGGTTGAACTCACACCCTATGACCTGTCGCGTGCCCGCATCGTATTCCGCGCCAAATGACATGGCCCCACGGCCGACTGAACGAAACTCGAGGTGAATCATGAAGGTAATGGCATCCGTCAAGAAGATCTGCCGCAAGTGCAAGGTCATCAAACGCAACGGCGTCGTTCGCGTGATCTGCAGCGATCCGCGTCATAAGCAACGTCAGGGTTGAGAGGAAACATCCCATGGCACGTATTGCGGGTATCAACATCCCCGACCGTCAGCACACGGAAATCGGTCTGACGGCCATCTATGGCATCGGTCGCACCCGTGCTCGCCAGATTTGCGAGGCGGCGAACATTCCGTTCAGCAAGCGCGTCAAGGATCTGAACGACGCCGAGCTCGAGCGGATTCGCGAGCAGATCGGTCGGCTCACGATCGAGGGCGATCTGCGCCGCGAAATCTCCATGTCGATCAAGCGGCTGATGGACCTTGGCTGCTATCGCGGCGTTCGGCATCGTCGCGGTTTGCCGGTGCGTGGTCAGCGCACGCGCACCAATGCGCGCACGCGCAAGGGCCCGCGCAAGGCCGGCGTCGCGCTCAAGAAATAAGCCCTGCCCGCTAACGGAGTTCAATCACTCATGGCAACCAAGACCCAGTCGGCCGCGCAGTCGGCCGCCGCATCGCGCAACCGGAAGAAGGCGAAGAAGAACGTCTCCGACGGTATTGCCCATGTGCATGCCTCGTTCAACAACACGATCATCACCATCACCGACCGGCAGGGCAATGCGCTTGCCTGGGCGTCTTCGGGCGGCGCGGGCTTCAAGGGCTCGCGCAAGTCCACGCCGTTTGCTGCGCAGGTGGCAGCCGAGGCGGCGGGGCGCGCGGCGCAGGAGTGCGGCATCAAGAATCTCGAGGTCGAGATTCGAGGTCCGGGTCCCGGGCGGGAGTCCTCGGTGCGGGCGCTCAACGCACTGGGCATCAAGATCCTGCAGATTCAGGACGTGACGCCCATCCCCCACAACGGGTGCCGTCCGCCCAAGCGTCGCCGGATCTGACCGCCGATCGGGAACTGTTTCAGGGGCGAAGCCTCGCGTCGCAGACAGGCGGCGCGGCGGCTCGGACGTCCCGGGCAAGCTGCAAGGAATGCCCAAGCCCAGAGGCGCTGACCATCGGTCTGTGCTTCCAGGCAGTCTGAGTCGTCAAGACCACCGTTCGCCACCCGTGAGGCCGTTTTATGCGGCCGGGTCGCCGAAGGCGAACTGACCGCGAAGCAATTCGCGCAACAGAAGGGAAACCATCGTGGCACGTTACACCGGACCCAAGGCCAAACTGGCCCGCCGTGAAGGCACGGATCTGTTTCTGAAGAGCGCCCGCCGAGGCCTCGATTCGAAGTGCAAACTCGACAGCAAGCCGGGCCAGCATGGCCGCATTTCGGGTGCCCGCACATCCGATTACGGCAAGCAGCTGCGCGAAAAGCAGAAGGTCAAGCGCATCTACGGCGTGCTCGAGCGCCAGTTCCGGCGCTATTACGCGGAGGCCGTGCGTCGTCGCGGCAACACCGGCGAGAACCTGCTGAAGCTTCTTGAAAGCCGGCTTGACAACGTCGTCTATCGAATGGGCTTTGGCTCCACCCGCGCCGAGGCGCGCCAGCTGGTGGGTCACAAGGCGCTGACGGTCAACGGAAAGCCGGTCAACATCCCGTCGATGCTGGTTCAGCCCAACGACGTGATCGCTGTTCGTGAGAAGTCTCGCGCGCAGGCCCGTATCGTTGACTCGCTCAACCTGGCCGATCAACACGGTTTTCCCTCCTGGGTGTCGGTCGACAAGACCAAGATGGAAGGTGTGTTCAAGTCGACGCCCGATCGGGCGGACCTGGCTGGTGACATCAACGAAAGCCTGATCGTCGAGTTGTACTCGCGCTAATCAAAAGGATTGCCATGCAGACTGCCATGCTGAAGCCGCGCATCGTCGAGGTCGAGCAACTCGGTGCCGCTCACGCCCGCGTGGTGATGGAGCCGTTCGAACGCGGCTACGGTCACACGCTGGGCAACGCGCTACGCCGTGTGTTGCTCTCCTCGATGGTCGGCTACGCACCGACCGAAGTCCAGATTTCGGGCGTGGTGCACGAATACTCCACGATCGACGGCGTTCGCGAAGACGTTGTCGACCTGCTCCTCAACCTGAAGGGTGTGGTGTTCAAGCTGCACAACCGTGACGAGGTCTTCGTCACCTTGCGCAAGGACAGCCCGGGCCCGGTAACCGCAGCCGACATCGATCTGCCGCATGACGTCGAGATCGTCAATCCCGAGCATGTCGTGGCCACCCTCACCGAAGGGGGGAAACTTGACATGTCGATCCGGGTCGAGCGTGGCCGCGGCTATGTGCCGGGCACGCTGCGTGAACTGCACGAGACGAAAACCATCGGCCGGATCGTGCTTGATGCGTCGTTTTCCCCGGTTCGCCGGGTGAGCTATCAGGTCGAGAGCGCGCGCGTCGAGCAGCGTACCGACCTGGACCGCCTGGTGGTCGATGTCGAGACCAACGGCGTGATTGCTCCCGAGGAGGCGGTACGTCAGTCGGCCCGCATCCTGGTGGAGCAGCTCTCGGTGTTCGCCGCGCTCGAAGGGGGTGCCGAGCCCGGCTCGGAGACGCTGGGTGTGCTGGGTGCGGTAAGCCGTGGTGGACCGCAGATCGATCCGATCCTGGTCCGTCCGGTCGATGATCTCGAACTCACGGTGCGCTCGGCCAACTGCCTCAAGGCCGAGAGCATCTACTACATCGGTGATCTGATCCAGCGTACCGAGAACGAGCTGCTGAAGACCCCCAACCTGGGTCGGAAGTCGCTCAACGAAATCAAGGAAGTGCTCGCCTCGCGTGGACTTACGCTCGGCATGAAGCTCGAGAATTGGCCGCCTGCGGGCCTCGAGCGCCCGTAAGCCTGAACGCGACCACAGGAAGCGAATCATGCGTCACCGTCACGGACTAAGAAAACTCAACCGCACCAGCGCCCACCGCGAGGCGATGCTGCGCAACCTCTGCATTGCGCTTCTGCGCCATGAGATGATCAAGACAACGCTGCCCAAGGCGAAGGAACTTCGCCGGGTCGTTGAGCCGCTCATCACGTTGGGCAAGAAGCCTTCGCTTGCGAACCGTCGCCTGGCGTTCGACCGCCTGCGTGACCGCGACATCGTGGTCAAGCTCTTCAATGAGCTCGGTCCGCGCTACGCGCAGCGCAATGGCGGCTACACCAGCATCCTCAAGTTCGGCTACCGGGTGGGCGACAATGCGCCCATGGCGCTGGTGCGGCTCATGGACCGCAGCGAGGACGCGGTAGCCGCTCCTGCGGCCAGCTGATCGCCGCCTTGCGCGGCTGATCCATGAGCGCAGTGCTGAGGGCCCGCGGGCTCGTCAAGCGCTTTGGCGATCACCGCGCGGTTGACGGACTCGATCTCGAAGTTCCGGCCGGGGTCTGTTTTGGATTGCTCGGACCGAACGGTGCCGGCAAGAGCACGACGCTCAGGATGCTGCTCGGGCTCACCCGGCCCGATGAGGGCGATATCCGTGTGCTCGGTCTCGAAGTGCCTCGGGAGGCGAGGGCGGTTCGCGAGCGGATCGGGGTGGTACCGCAACTTGATGCGCTTGACCCCGACTTCACTGTCGCCGAAAACCTGATCGTATTCGCCCGGTACTTTGGGTCCCGCGCGCACGCTGCGCGGCACGACCCTTCGGCGCTCCTTGAGTTTGCGGGGCTCGCGCACAAGCGTAATGCCCGGATCAACGAGCTCTCGGGCGGCATGAAGCGCCGCCTCACGCTCGCACGCGCGCTGGTCAACGATCCCGAGCTGCTGCTGCTGGACGAACCCACAACCGGACTCGATCCGCAGGCGAGGCACCTGATCTGGGAACGATTGCGCCAGTTGCTCGCGCGCGGCAAGTCCATCGTGGTGACGACGCATTTCATGGAGGAGGCCGAGCGGCTTTGTGACCAGATTGCGATCATCGATCACGGCCGCTCTATTGCGATCGACTCGCCCGCAGGCCTCATTGCCACCCATATCGAGCCCGTTGTGCTCGAGATCATGCCAGGGCGCCCCGGCGCAGCGCTGCCGCCGATCGAGCCGCGCGGTGCAGAGCGAATCGAACGGATCGGCGATACGCTCTACCTCTACACCGCGGATCCGTCGCGTGCCGCGATGCTTGCCACCCTGGGCGATCTGCGGGTGCTGCGCCGCGCAGCCAACCTCGAGGATGTGTTTCTCAAGCTCACCGGGCGCGATCTTCGTGATTGATCCTGCCCGTGTACTGGCGGTGTACCGTCGCAACCTGCTCGTGTGGCGAAAGCTCGCGCCAGCCAGCCTGGTGGGCAATGTTGCCGAACCGCTGATTACGCTGCTTGCCTTTGGCTATGGGCTGGGTGCTTTCCTGGGCGAGGTTGATGGCGTCCGATACATCGTATTTCTCGCAGCCGGTGCAATCTGCATGAGCACCACGATGGCGGCGAGCTTTGAGTCGCTCTATTCGGCGTTTTCCAGAATGCAGGTGCAGCGCACCTGGGACTCGCTCATGAATGCGCCGGTGGAGCTCGACGATATCCTGGTGGCAGAGTGGCTGTGGGCGGCGAGCAAGGCAACGCTTTCCGGCGTGGCGATCGTGGTGGTCGCGTTTGCGCTGGGCGTGACGAGGGCGCCAACGCTGCTGGCCGTGCTGCCGGTAATCCTGCTCACGGGGCTGTGCTTTGCTGCGATCGGGCTGGTGTTCAATGCGCTCGCGCGAGGCTATGATTTTTTCACCTTCTACTTCACGCTCTGCCTGACACCGATGATCTTCATTTCGGGGGTGTACTACCCCACGCATGCGTTGCCTCCGTGGCTGGAGGCCGTGTCGGGTGTGCTGCCGCTCGCGTCCGCGGTGAATCTCGTCCGACCGCTCGTGATTGGCGAGTGGCCCGCGGCGGTGGTGGGCCCACTCGCGCTCCTCACAGCCTGGACGCTGGCCGCATTCACGCTTGCCCGATGGCTCACCCGGCGGCGCTTTCGACACACCCTATGAGCGCGCCCCGCGATACGCCAACGCCGGTTGAGATCGAGCCCCCCGACAGCGTGGTGCTCGCGATCAGCAATGCACCAGACGCCGATACCGCGCAGACGATTGCCCGCGCCCTGGTCACCGAGCGCCTTGCGGCTTGCGTGAACGTGCTTGCGCCCTGCGTGTCGATTTATCGCTGGCAGGGCGAAATCGAAGAGGCATCCGAGGTGCCCATGCTGATCAAGACCACGCGTCGTCGCTGGGTCGCGCTCGAGGCGCGGCTGCGCGAGCTTCACCCTTACGAGGTGCCAGAGCTGATCGCGGTCTCGCCCGCCGCGGTGTCACCGGCCTACGCGAGCTGGGTGCTGGGACAGACCCGGCGCAGCCCCCGGTAAGGGGTGGCGAATTTGCCTCAGCGGATTGACTTCAGCGGATTGACTTCAGCGGCTCTGCTTCAACCAGCGCGCCGCATCGAGCGAGAAATAGGTGAGGATGCCGTCGGCGCCTGCGCGTCGCATGGCAAGCAGAGACTCCAGCACCACCGTACGCTCGTCGAGCCAGCCGTTGGCGGCAGCTGCCTTCAGCATCGCGTACTCGCCGCTGACCTGGTAGACATAGGTGGGCACACTGAATGTGTCCTTCACGCGGCGCACAATGTCCAGATAAGGCATGCCGGGCTTGACCATCACCATGTCCGCACCCTCCTGCAGATCGAAGGCCACCTCGCGAAGCGCCTCATCGGAATTGGCCGGGTCCATCTGGTAGGTTTTCTTGTCGCTTTTGCCCAGATTGGAGGCTGACCCGACCGCATCGCGAAACGGCCCATAAAAGCCGGAGGCATATTTGGCCGAGTAGGCCATGATGCGGGTGTGAATATGGCCACCGGCTTCAAGCGCGGCACGGATGGCGCCGATCCGGCCGTCCATCATGTCGGAGGGCGCCACGATATCGACCCCCGACTGTGCCTGAACCAGTGCCTGCTCGGTGAGGATGCCGGAGGTCTGGTCGTTGATCACATAGCCGTTCGCGTCGATCACCCCGTCCTGACCATGGCTGGTGTAAGGATCGAGTGCGACGTCGGTGAGCACGCCGAGTTCGGGGAAGCGCCGCTTGAGATCGGCCACCGCGCGCGGGACGAGGCCGTCGGGATTGGCCGCCTCGCGTCCGTCGGGGGTCTTGAGCGCCGGATCAATGACGGGAAACAGCGCGAGCACCGGTATGCCCAGTTCCAGACACTGTTCCGCAACCGGCGCCAGAAGATCAACCGACAGGCGCTCAACCCCGGGCATTGATGCGACGGGCTGTCGAACGCCCTTTTCGTCCAGGACAAACACCGGGTAAATGAAGTTGTCCGGGCTGAGCCGATGTTCACGGACGAGCCGTCTGGAGAAGTCATTTCGACGATTCCGGCGCAATCGGGTGCCAGGAAATGCTCCAAACGTTGAAAAATCGTTTCCCATCGACAAATTCCCCTCTCTCACGATCAACTAATCTTTGACCCGGTTTGTCCACGACGTATCATGAACAACAGATGATTTTGGTCATCTCCCGCTTCTCCTCCCTGAGCGGGCGCCCTCCGGCTCGGAAGGCATTCGTCCCCGAACGTTCAGGCGTTCGGGGCTTTTTTTTGCCCGCTCCCGGCGTGCGCCTCAGGGTGCTGGTTCACTCGCCTCGACCATCCAGCTTTCGAGCAACCCGCGCACCGACTCCACACCAAGGCCAGTGTTGGCCGAAAACGCGGTTAGCGTCAAGTTGAGATGACGAACAATGTCGTCAAGCGATTGCCTCACGCTCGCGAGCGTCCGGCTGCGCTCGGCATTTCCCAGCTTGTCCGATTTGGTGAGCAGCACCAGCACACGCTGGTGGGGCGGGATGAAATCGAGCAGCTGGCGATCGAGTGCGGTGACGCCACGCCTGCAGTCCATGACCAGTACGATGCCCGCGAGACTTGAGCGTGCCTCGAGATAGCGGCCAGCCAGGCGATCCCAGCCGGCGCGGACTGCCGCCGGGGTGGCGGCGTATCCGTAACCCGGTGCGTCCACCAGATAACCGGCGGCCTCGCGGTGCTCTGGGCCCACCGCAAAAAAATTGAGTGCCTGGGTGCGGCCAGGCGTCTTGCTTGAGAAGGCGAGACGCCGACGCTGGCAGAGCGTGTTGATCGCGGAAGACTTGCCTGCGTTCGAGCGACCGACAAACACCACCTCGGGCGCGCCTGGGGGTGGGAGCTGGTCGAGACGCGCGACCGTGGTGGCAAAACGCGCGGTGAGAAGAAGCGATGACACGGGAGGGGCCTAGCGCGCGAGCAGGTCGCGCGGTGAAAGGGGCCATGCGGCGGCCGGCTGCCTGCAGAGGTGCCCGCGCGACCAGTGGGTTGGAAGACGCCGTCGCCGAGCCGGCTTTGCGAGCTCGGTCTCCGGCTCTCGATCTCTGTCGGTATTGTACAATTTCGGGTTTGTGTCTCGCCGCACCGGGTCCGCCATGCTCCGTTCTGCCTCGATTGTTGCCTCCATCCTGACTGCGCTCGGCCTTGCCGTGAGTTCGACCACGCTCGCCCAGTCAGCGGGCAAACCCGACCTCAAGAAGGGCGCTGACATCGCCTCGCAGGTCTGCGCCGGCTGCCACGGCGCAGACGGCAACAGCCCCACACCGGCCAACCCGAAGCTTGCCGGCCAACACGCCGAGTATCTCGCCAAGCAGCTGGCCAACTTCAAGGCGAAGCCCGGCGCGAAAGAGCCCGAGCGCAACAACGCCATCATGGGGGCGTTCGCAGCGCAGCTCTCGGCAGACGACATGCGCAATGTGTCCGCTTTCTATGCCTCGCAACCTCTTGTGCCCGCTGCCGCGCGCGACAAGACCCTGGTCGAGCTTGGGCGCAATATCTACCGGGGTGGCATCGCGGCAAAGGGTGTTCCGGCGTGCGCAGGCTGCCATGGCCCAAGCGGTGCCGGCCTGCCCGCGCAGTATCCCCGCCTTCAGGGCCAGTATGCCGAGTACACCGAGTCCCAGCTCACCGGATTCCGGCAGGGTACGCGGGCAAACAACGCGTCCATGACCGCGATCTCGGCGCGGCTCTCCGATCTCGAAATCAAGGCAGTTTCCGACTATATCGCCGGCCTGCGGTAAGGCTCGGGCGCGCCCCGGCGCGCTGTTGTTCTTCAGGCCAGAGACAGTCCGACTCGCTCTGGTCAGCCGCTTGGACCATTGCGCTGTGGGGGTGTTCGCGCGCGCCCAGGGCCGGCTCTGAGAAGATCTCGCTCCACACTCAGGAGCCGACATGCTGATACGAACGCACGATGCGAGCACGCCGCCAGTCTCGGACATCACGCCGCGTGAAGTCTGGCGTAACCGGCGCCAACTGCTTGCGGCCGCAGGCGGCACTGCGCTCGGGGCAGCGCTGCCCGCACTCGCGTCAACTGCTGCGCAGGCCTCCAGCGCCATCATGCAGGGCGGCGATCCCAAAGCGCAGAAGCTTGCAGCGACCGCCTCGAAACTCTCCACCCCCGAGCGTGCCACGCCCTACAAGGTCGTGACCACCTACAACAATTTCTACGAGTTCGGCACCGAGAAGGACGATCCGGTCAAACACGCCCATCGGCTGCGCACGCGCCCCTGGTCGGTTCGCGTCGAGGGCGAGGTGGCCAAGCCCCGCAGCTTCGACATCGAAGAGCTTCTCACGCTCGCGCCC
>Ga0255188_1000461_pt1 | contig 13590 bp, 4 predicted proteins | sample Miss_Cont_RepB_8_FD_188427 | JGI IMG/M metagenome (GOLD analysis project Ga0255188, IMG submission 188427) | Freshwater microbial communities from Mississippi River, Louisiana, United States - Miss_Cont_RepB_8h | ecosystem: Environmental > Aquatic > Freshwater > River | place: USA: Louisiana... | reverse complement strand
TAACGCAACGACTTCCCTGGATACATCGACCGTCATCTTTACGGCGACCAGTACGACGGAAACCATTGATTCCACGGGCGCTGTTGCATCATCGTTCTATAACGTCACATTTGGCCAAACATCAGGAAATGCTACCTGGAATCTCTCAAGCACCCTCGATGTAAATGGGTCGCTGACGCTCACCTACGGAACACTCAATCAGAACGGCTTCAATGCTATTTCGATAGCGGGGAATCTCACCATCAATACGAACGGCGCCTTTACGAAGGGAACCGCAACGACCACCTTTGATGGAACTGGCTCGAATAGCTGGACCGACAACACAGTCGCGAAACAAGACATGGGCATTGTCGCTATCGATGGCACGAGTAAAACGATCACGTTGGGTGCTGCGGCAAAAGCGACCGATCTTACCATCGGTGCTAACGACATCTTCGATGTAAACAACAACTTCGCACTCGAGATTACCGGCAACTTTACCAACAACAATAGTTTCCTTGCGCGCAGTGGAACGGTCACCTTTAGTGCGACGGATACGGGCAATACCATTACTCCCGGCAGCTCCTCGTTCTACAACATGACGTTCAACGGCAGTGGCGGAAACTGGGCCTTTACCGGAAGTACGGTCACGGTTGGCAACAATCTCACTATCTCGAACGGTATTCTCACGCTGCCGACCGCGACGACGACTGTTACTGGTAATTTCGAGGTAACCAGTGGCAGCTTCATGCACAATAACGGCGTCGTTCTCTTCAATACATCAGGGTCAAAGACGATCACGCCGAGCACCTCAAGTTTCTACGATCTCGCATTTAACGGAAGCGGCTCGTGGACATGGGGGCAGTCAAATGCGACTAGTTCTCGTAACACCATCATTACGCTTGGCTCGCTGACGATGCCGTCAGGAACATTCGCGATCGGCGGATCGTTTGCGCGCAACGGTGGCAGCTTCGCGCACAATAGCGGTACTCTCAAGTTTACTGCCGCATCGTCGCAGACTATTCGCTTGAACGGCACTGATACATACAACCTGACGTTCGACGGGACCGGTGGTTCGTGGTCCTTCATCGACACTAACGCCACGACAACGAACACGGTACGTATCGATACGGGCGCGCTTACGCTTCCCTCAGGAGTGTTTGCCGTCGGTGGCTCGTGGGCCGTGTCGAACGGATCCTTCAGCCACAATAGTGGTACCGTTCGGTTCAATTCGAGTGATACAGGGGAGACGATCGCACCGGCTTCGTCGTCATTCAGGAATCTGTTGTTCCAGGGAACAGGAGGCTGGACAGTATCCTCACACGCAACATCGACCGGAAATATGACGCTTGCCCAAGCATCGAGCTTCGCGCTTTCGTCCGGACAGCGCCTTGAAGTGCAGGGCACCTTCTCAAATCTCGTAGGAGGCGCCTCGACCACGTGGTCAGGATCCACTCTGTATCTGAATTCGGGCACGGGGTATACCCTCAATACGAAGGCACTCGGCGGCGATGTGTATGGTGACCTCGCGCTCGGTGCAAATACGGACATCAAGATGTGGAATTCCTCTTCGACTGTCGCCACGGTCGATCCGACGGGCTCGCTGTACTCACAAGACCATGCGGCGGTCGACGGCCAGCTCTTTATCTGGGGTCAGTACATAAATACCGGGAATGAGTACTGGAGCTATGCAACTGACTTCGACGGGACGGCGCTGTCAGGAACTGAACGACAGGCGCGAGTCAGGATCGCGTCTGGCGCAAGTGTCGTCTTCGGAAGCGGCACGTTTGGCATTGCCGGTGCGGCACATGCGACGACGACCGTCGCGAACCAGGGATCGGGCACGTACTCCCTCACGGTGACTGGCGGCACGCTGAACGCCCAGTATTACTCGTTCCAAAATCTCGATGGATCAGGTCTCGTTCTCACCGCGTCGCCCACCGTTTCTTCGCTTTCGGATGGGTCGTACGAATTGGGAGTGAACGCAGGAAGTGCGATCACACTGGGGGGGACGGTTATCGACGCGAACACCCAGCTGGAGATTCAGCGAGTAAGTTTCAGTACATCGACCGGCATCACCGGCACCAACGTGACCGCGACGGGAACCCCGTCCTCATACTGGTGGTTCAGGAATCATTACGGTTCTATCGATGGCGAAGACTTTGACAGTGATCCGACAGGCAATCCTGGAAACGTGCGTTGGGATGATTCAGGTTTCAGTATCATCATCGCTGGAAACGTATACGCAAATAATCGTACTTCTGCCATCGGAAATCCCCCGTGTGATGGATCTACTGCTGTCGTTACAGTGGTGGTGAATGGCGGAGGCACATACTCAGGGCCCTGCAGCGCATCGGATGGTTCTTTCTCGATTTCTGGCGTCAGCTTCTCTGGTGACGCAGTGCTTACAACCTATCTCAACACGAACGGTGGCGCACGCGCAGTCACGGTCTCGAAGACCCCAACTGCAAATATCCCGAATATGCATCTGTATGAAAATACGGTGATCGTGCGCCATGAGGGAGTCACGCCGCTCACCATCGCGAACATGGCCGTCTATGACTCAGATAACGATTCGGATATTCCGTTCACGGCGGTAGACGCGGGAACAGACACACTCTCGACACGTGCTGACACTGAGCTCTTCGTTTGGAATGGAAAGACGTTTGCGCCGGGGGGCGATGTGACGCTTCATGCGGGCGGCTCGGGAAGCCCCTATGATGGACGTTTGACGGTGGCGACGAGCTCCGTCTTTACTGCGGCCGGTACGGAGTCCCACACCATCGGAGGAGGTCTGAGTGTTGAGAGTGCGGGAAGTATTACTGCCGCGAACTCGACGTTCACGTTCAATGCGACCTCAACAGGGAAAACTATTCTCTCTGTGGTACCTGTCTCGTTCTACAACGTCACCTTTAATGGCGCTGGCGGCGGATGGTCATTTATCTCACCGGCAACGACCACTGTTCAGAATACATTCCTCATGAGTGCGGGAACGCTTACTGGTACGAGTAGTGTCACCATCCAATCTGGCGATCTCACCGGGAACGGCAGTATCGCGATGACCGGCGGCACATTCACGCTCGAGACGGGCGGGAATATTGGCGGCACGAGCCCGTGGACATTCAAGCATCTGTCGCTCGGATCCGGCAGCAGTGCAACGACCACCAACACGAGCTCTGCGACGACAACAATTACGGGGGTACTGAGGGTCAATTCTGGCCAGGTGCTTGAGGCAGGTTCACAGCCATGGGTTCTCTCTGGTGTCGGAACGCCGTTCGTGGTGAATGGAACCTTTACAGTACAGACGGCACCGTTCTATTTCACCGCGACCTCGTCGGCAGTTACTGTCGCCGATGAGACATACGGCCTTCTCGTTCTTGCTCCGTCAGAGAGCGGCAGTCCGACCTATGCCCTCCAAGGAGGGACACTCTCTGCCGATGACCTCATTATCGGTGGTGCCTCGCCGGTAACGGTGACCGCCAACACGAATGATCCATCAATCGCGGTCAGTGACGATGTTTTGATTAACAGCGGTTCGACATTCGTCGCCTCAAACGTAGGTGCGTTTACGGTCGGCGGCAGTTGGACCAACCTCGGAACATTCACTCACTCGAATGGCTCGCTCACCTTTAACTCGACGGATACGGGCGAGTCGATCACGCCGGGAACATCATCATTCTATGACGTGACGCTCAATGATGCCGGCGGCGGATGGACCATTGTCGGAAATGCCACCTCTTCTCGAAACTTCTCTCTTACAAATGCAACAAGCTTCAGCCTCTCCTCAGGGAGTACGCTCGAGGTAGGAGGCTCGTTCTCGAACGCGGTTGGAGGCACTGCGACCGAATGGTCGGGGACGACACTCCTTCTCAATTCGGGAACGAGCTTTGCAATCAACACGAAAACAGCAAGTGGCGATACGTACGAGACGCTCCAGGTGGGTGCGAATACCGACGTGAACATGTGGAACTCATCAGCAGTCACTACGTCCGTGAACGCAACGGGGTCGCTCTACTCGCAGGATCATGCCGGTGTGAACGGTGATCTTTCAATCTGGGGTCAATATGTCCGCTCAAGCGGTAGTGAGTACTGGAGCTATGCCACTGATTTCGATGGAACATCGCTTTCCGGAGGATCTGAGCGTCAAGTTGATGTCCGCATCGCATCTAGCTCGTCCCTCACATTCTCGGGCGGTGTCTTTGATATCATCGGCACCTCCACGGCAACCACAACCATCGCGGTGCAAGGTTCTGGAGCATATTCATTCAGTGTGAGCGGCGGGACCTTCAATGCGCAATACTATAGTGTTCGAAACACAGACGCGAACGGATTGTCGATCTCAGGATCTCCGACGGTCACGTCGCTTTCGAGCGGCGACTTCGAATTAGCGATTTCCGGCGGGACGACGATGACCGTCGCTGGGTCAGTAATCGACGCGAATCCGCTTAAGATATTTACGAGAAATTCATTTGCGACCTCAACAGGAGTGGTGTCGGGTTATAACGTCGTCGCGACGGGTTCGACAGCTAGCTCGTGGAAATTCAATCTACATTACGGCAATTATGGTGGCGAGGCGTACAACTCGGATCCGGGCGGCGACCCTGGCTATATTCGGTGGGACGATAGTGCGTCCGATATCACGATTTCGGGCAATGTCTATTCAGACGAAGGCTCAACAGTAAGCACGCTTTGTAATGGTTCGACGCAAGTCGTCCGCTTACTGGTCGAGGGGGCAAATCCGCAAACGGCATCATGCGCTGCGGGCACAGGGTATTATCAGGTTTCGGGTATCTTCTACAACCCAGGTGACACCATCACGGTGTTTCTTGATGGGACGGGTGTGCGCCGTGCGGCGAATGTGACCATAGATCCTGTCACGAATATTGGCGACATGCACCTCTACGAAGGCCGCGTTATCGTTCGTCATGAAGATACGTCGCCAATTACGATTGCTGATATGGCAATCTACGATTCGAGCGATGATGACGATATTCCGTTTACTGCTGTTGACGCCGGCTCAGACACGCTCTCCATTCCTGCGGAACACAAACTCATCGTGTGGAACAGTAAGACATTCGCACCAGCTGGAGACGTAACCATTGATTCGGGAGGATCGGGAAATCCCTGGGACGGATCGCTTGAACTACGCACTGGAGCGACGTTTACGGCCGCGAGCACGCAGTCTCACACACTTGGTGGAAGTCTGGTGGTGGGAACAAGTGCAACACTCACCAGCGCGAACTCGACCTTCACCTTTACCGCAACAACGACAGGAAAGACGATAACGCTTAACGGATCGAGTCTCTACAATACGGTATTTAATGGACTCAACGGAAACTGGGCGTTCTCCGGAAGTGCGACCTCTTCGAACGACTTTACGATCTCTCAGGGCACCGTGACGCTCTCATCGGCAACAACGACAGTTGGTGGCTCATTCCAGAATACGGGCGGAACCTTCATGCATAACAACGGTGCGCTCGTTCTTACGGCAACCGCAAGCGGTAAGAGTGTGCGCGCGAACGGTTCAGACTTTAGAAATATCGCTTTCAATGGCTCAGGAGGCGCGTGGTCATTTGTCGACACCAATGCCACTTCCTCGAATAATTTCAACATTACCCAGGGCACGGTCACCCTACCGCTCGGCACGCTCGCGGTCGGAGGGTCGTTTGAGAACACCGGTACGTTTGCGAATAATACGGGCACCATCCGCTTCACGTCAGTCACGGGCGGGCGCGCGGTTCGCGCGAGCGGATCGAGCTTCTACCACCTCCTCTTTAATGGAAGCGGCGGCGAGTGGACGTTTGCCGATACGAACGCAACGACCACGGGGAACTTTACGATTCAAAATGGCTCGACAACTTTGCCAACAGGTATCTTTGCAATCGGCGCATCGTTCGTAAACGGCGGGACCTTCAATAGTAACGGTGGTACGGTGTACCTCTTTGCGACGACAACCGGAAGGACGGTGACACCGAGCACGTCCCACTTCTACAATCTTCTGTTCCAGGGTGCGGGAGGCGGATGGACGATGACCTCACACGCAACGACGACGAATAATTTCTCGCTCAACGCGGGGACAAGTTTTGTGCTCCAGGAGAACGCATTGCTCGAGATCGGGGGAACGTTCAGAAATGTTGTCGGGGGATCGGCGACGACCTGGGCAACGACGACGGTGTACCTCAATTCCTCTTCCGCATACACACTCAACACGAAGACGGCAGGCGGTGATACGTATGGGACGCTGAAAATAGGCGCGAATGCGGATCTGCGCATGTGGAACTCTTCCGCAGCAACGACGACGGTAGATGCAACCGGATCGCTCTACTCTCAAGATCATGCGCAAGTGGATGGAGATGCCTACATTTGGGGTGACTTCGCAATCCCGAGCGGTGCGGAGTATTGGAGTTATGCGACCGACTTCGATGGAACGGCGCTCGGTGGCAGCTCGCGCCAAGTCGATGTACGTATAGCATCGAGCTCATCCGTTACGCTTTCAGGCGGGACGCTCAATATGGTTGGCACCGCCGCCGCGACATCGTCTATTGCGGTACAGGGAACCGGACACTATGCGTTCGCGGTGACAGGAGGAACCGTCAATGCCAGTTATTACCAATTCCGCAATCTTGACGCGAGCGGCCTTGCCATCTCCGGTTCACCGACGATATCATCGCTCGCTAACGGTGACTTCGAACTGGATGTGCTCTCAGGCGCGTCTATGATGACACTGTCGGCATCCGCGATAGAAGCGAATGCGAGCCTGACGGTCTCGAATGTCAGGTTCGCCACCTCGACGGGTGTCACCAGCGGGTACAACGTCACCCGAACTGGCTCTCCGATAAGCGCATGGACTTTCTCGCAATCGACAGGGAATTACGACGGTGAAGCGTTCGACAACGACGGAGGCGATGCCTGTGGAGCGATCCGTTGGAGCGACAGTTCCTGTCTCTTCGTTTCGCAGGAAGGATTCCGTTGGCGCAACGATGATGGTGGCGAGGGTGTACCGGCGGATGAGTGGTACAACGTATCGTGGACAAAGCGCAAGCGGATTGCCATTGAAAACAATGCGGCTTCATCACATACGAATATCTCCGTAAAGATCGTCGTGGACTACGACGGAGATATGCAGTCAGATTTCGATGATCTGCGCTTCACTGATTCGACGGGCACGACATCGATAAGCTACTGGGTCGAAGAATCGATCGCTTCTGCTTCTTCGACGGTATGGGTCGAGGTGCCCTCGCTACCTGCGTCGGATTCAGCAATAATCTACATGTACTACGGTAACAATGGCGCATCCTCCGCTGCAGATGGCAGTGCCACCTTTACCTTCTTCGACGATTTCGAAGACGACAATATTGCAGAATATTCCGGGAATACGAGTCTCTTCGATGTCGATACGGCATTCAATTACACGGGAACATACGGACTTGATGCGGGGGCGAACGTTGACTCTCAGACGACGGGCGGTATTCGACAGACAGGATCACTTACTGCGCAAGGAGATACCATTCGCTTCTTCCAGTACATTGATGCAACTCAGAATGACGACGACCCTTGTACACTCTTCGCTCAGCAGGTGACTTCCGGACAAAACTATGCCGTCTGTATGGGCCAGTATCCGCTCGACATGCTCGCGCTCGTCGAGAACGTCACCTCAAACGATGGTAGTGGTACGGAACTCGCGTCTACGACGGTCACCTGGACAACGGGATGGTACGAAGTCGAAGTCGATTGGCTCACGGATAATTCGATAAATGTTACCGTGTACGATGCGAACGGCTCAGTGTTCGCGAGTGTCTCAGACTCTGATGCGTCGTATACGTCTGGTGGTGTTGGTTTCTCTTTCTGGAGTCAGCACGGGGGCTGGGACTTCTATAGTGTTCGCGATTACATCGCCACCGACCCGTCATATGTGTTCGGTGCGGAGCAAGAAGGCGGCGGGGCAACGTGGCGGACCGATGAAGGGGAGGCGCTCTCTGGTGCGAGCGAGGGAGAGAACCTGCGTCTGCGCTTCTCTATCCAGAATACGGGGGCAGCGATCTACAATCAGCTCTTCCGTCTCCAGTATGCATCAAAAGGTGGGGCGCTGAACTGTGAGTCTGTCCCGTACGTAAATTACAGTGATGTACCAACCGAAACCGGTGGCTGTGGTGCAGCTCCTGCCTGTATGGCGGCGTCCACTCAGTTTACGAACCAAAGTCCGACTGCAGGACTCCTCTCGTACCCGGCTTCGTACACGTTTTCGCCAGGGCAAATTCTCGAGGACCCGTCGAATCAGACATCGAGTTCGACTATCGCGAACAACGCCGCGACCGAAGTCGAATATAACTTCCAGTTGACGACGAATGCCACGCAGAGCGCGTATTGTTTCCGCGTCACCGATGGGGGAATCGAACTCGATAACTATACCGACGTCGCGGAGGTTCGGCTTGTGTTCCCGCCGTCCATTACCGACTTTACCCTGAATAATCTCGCAAGTATCGTGCTTACCGAGGGAGCCACGACCACCATCTATGCGTCGAGTACGGTAACCGACCTGAACGGCTATAACGACATCGAGTTTGCAACTTCGACCATCTACCGCTCTGGTGTTGGTGTCATGTGTACGGCAGACGAGAATAACTGCTATCAAGTCGCATCAACGTCATGTGCGCTTACGGAGTGTTCCGGCAATAGCTGTGTCTTGCGCTGTGGTGCCGATATCCAGCATTTTGCAGAGCCGACCGACCTCGGAAGCGTCTATGCGGCTCAGGACTGGGTATCGCGCATCTACGTCGAAGACTCATCAGGGCTCAGCGATATCGAGACGGCAACAGCTGTAGAACTCCTGACCGTATTCGGTATTGACGTTGATACGGGTAATAGTCTGAGCTTCGGTTCACTTGAAGTTGGACAGAATTCAGGTGCGATCAACTCGACGACGACACTTTCAAATACGGGTAATGCCAACATTGATATTCTTGCCTCAGGTACAGACCTCATCGGTGGCGCAAGTACTATTGATGTGCAGGAGCAGAAATTCTCGACGACTACATTTGCGTACGGTGCGTGCGCCATTTGTCAGCTCCTTACCGGAGTCGCGACACAGGTTGAAGTCGACTTGCCGAAAGCAACGTCTTCAACGACACCTGTCACCGACGATGTGTACTGGGGGATCAACATTCCCGATGGAACCGGCGCTGTTCTCCACGAAGGAACGAACACCTTTATAGCAACCTCAGAATAATCGTATGAAACTCTCACGAAGACACATCATCTTTACCGTCATAAGCGTCGCCCTCGGCGCGATTCTTGTGCTGTGTTTGTATGCCTATAACATTGTCGTGACCTACACACTAGCTGACGAATATGCTCAGCTGGAGAGCCTGATTGATGCACAGGAGACACGGGCATATGTCCCATCTGCCGAGAATAATCCTGTCCGACAAAGGGTGAACCGCCTTCTTGGCGAAGTGTTGGCGACCGGTTTTACTCAAGGTCAACGCCGTGAGCGAGCCGAAGAGGGTCTTCGCCTTCTCGAACTTATGGAACTGCAGATAGACGGCATAGGGGAGGCGACACAGGAGCTTGATGCGGCTATTGTGGATATCCAGAAGAAATCCCCGTTTACAGATGAGTACCTCCGCTCGGGCGGGAGTGAGCTCATACGTTCGCTCGAGCGTAGATCGGAAATCATTGCTGATATTCGAGGACTATCCTATCGTGCCAACTTCCATACGGCGGAGATCTTCTCTAAGATTCTTCAAGACAATGGTGAGCTCACGAGCGAACATGTACTCGCTCTCAACGATCAAATTCCCCAGGTGGAAGAACAGTTCTACCGACGTTCGAATTTATACAACGAGCTGGAGGACCTCGACGTCACTATTGGTCAGACTCTAGATCGACTACAGGAAACATCCCTACTTATGCACGCATGGAATACTGTTTTCTAGCGCGTGTCTACGGTACAATACGGTTCCATGGAAGAAGAGATTCAATACGAACCAGAGCGACGTCGCCCTGCGCGTGGAGGCTTCCTAAAGATGACACGACTTGTCCTCCGGTATGGTTTCGAGCGCATGCTCGGAGGGTTCTTTACCAATATGCGCTTGATGTGGATCGAGGGCGAGCTCTTTCTCGGCACTATTCTTTTTTGTACTGGCCTCCTGGGGTTCGAGAGCGATAAGTATTGTGACGGCAACTCAGCCGATTACCTCTCCTGTACGCGACCCGCGACCTACTACTACTTTGATGCGATCGATATTGCGCTCATCACGATTGGTATCATCTTTGTGATCCTGTGGCTGTTGAAAAGAGGAGGTGCGAAAGAATAGCGAGGTAAAAATGATGATACACTGAGAATGTTTCTCATGACTCGTCTTCGTACATACGGGTATGTTCTCCTGTGCGGCGTACTGCTTATCGCCGTACGCGCGTATGCTGTCGAAATTTCCGGGGTAGAAGTGACGGAGGTCACTAACACGTCGGCGACCGTGAAATGGAAGACGGACATCAATGCCGATGCGACCATAAACTACGGTCTTAATCCTCAGGTCGGCGTCGTGCGCGATCCACTTTTCAATAAGAAAGACCACAGCCTCATCATTGATGATCTCGACCCCTCGACGACCTACTACTTCCGCGTACTCTCATCAGATGTAGAGGGGAACAAGAGCTCGACTGCCGGGTATGTGTTCACCACAGCGGGGAGCGATAATTCTAAACAGACCGAAAAAATTAAGGACCAGGAGCAAAAAGCGCTCACAGAACGCATTCTCGATGATTTGAGTCAGGTAACCGACCCTCAAGCGGTCGTCACCATTGCGGAGAAGGTAAAACAGGTGGCCCAAGATGTCCTCAAGCCGCCGGTCATCCTTGGCGCGACAAAGATCGTCGCGGATACTACGAGTGCCGAAATTTCCTGGACGACCGACCGCGAGTCGAGTTCGATGGTTTATCTCGCACCGGATTCCGAGTTCAATCCTGATAGTAGTGACCCCTACACTATCGTTCAGGGAGACCCTAATGAGACGGTAACGAGGCATACCGTGAATGTCATCGGGCTTGATCCTTCAACGACCTACCACTTTAAGGTTGTTTCTGAAGATTCACTCGGACTCTCGGCAGAAACACTTGATGACACATTCAAAACACGCTCACTGCTGCCGCGCGTGCAGAACGTATCGGTGACGCGCGTTCAGGAGAATTCAGCGGTGGTAAATTGGTCTACGGGCGGCGTGAAAGCAAAGGGAGTTATCGAGTATAAGAACATGCGCACCAATGTCACCAAGTCGGCAGGTATTCCGGTGTATGCAACGAATCAGTCGCTCCAGCTTGCGGGGCTCGAATTCGGAACACGCTATACGGGGGTCATTATCGCGACGAACGAAGGCGGGGAGAACGTGACCAGTGATCCATTCTCGTTCGTTACGGTGCGTGATGTCATTGCGCCAGAAATATCTAAAGTCAATAACGAGTCAACGCTGTTCCCGGGTGAAGACACAAAGATCCAAACCATCATGTCGTGGGAGACGGACGAGCCTGCCATGTGCCAGGTATTTTATACGCAGGGTTTGGTATTGCCGGAGGGGGAGACGGGGGAGTCGATGCTTCCTGAACCGAATCCGACAACCTCCCACACACAGGTCATCGTCGGCTTCGCGCCGGCGACGGTCTATAAGTTCTGGATGATCTGTAAGGATGAATCTCTCAACGAGTCTCGCTCTGAGGATTTCGTTCTCATCACCCCGGTCAAAGAGAAAAACATCATTGATATCATCCTTGAGAACTTCGAGGGCACCTTCGGATGGGTGAAGAATATTGCGGGATAATATGGCGAACTACGCGGTACAGACGGATAACATGGTGATTACCTATAACAAGGGTAAGTCTAACGAGTTCAACGCGCTTAAGAGTATTAACGTCGAGATCCACCCGCGCGAATACATCATTCTCTTCGGTCCTTCTGGTTGTGGGAAATCGACTCTCCTATATACGATCCTCGGAGGCATCATACCGAGTGATGGGCATATGTTCGTTCGCGGGGAGGATATCTACGCGTATACGCCCCTAGAGATGAACCGATATCAACAATCCACCATTGGCATCGTGTATCAGCAATTCAATCTCATCTCGTCTATTTCCGTACTCGATAATGTCGCACTTCCGCGCATATTTTTGGGAACACCGCCGCGCGAGCGAGCTGAGCGCGCGCTTGAGCTCTTGCAGCGATTCGGCATAAGCGAGCAGATAGCGAAAAAGCTTCCCACCTGGCTTTCTGGTGGGCAGCAGCAGCGCGTTGCCGTTGCACGAGCTCTCATTAACGACCCTGAAATCCTTCTTGCCGACGAACCTGTCGGTAACCTCGACTCGATTTCTGCTGAGCACGTTATGGACAGCTTGGAGACGATCAACTCCAAAGACCGTAAGTCGGTCATCCTCGTTACGCACGATGCTAAATACCTCCCGTATGCACATCGTGTCTTCTATATGCGCGATGGCGTTTTGCGCCGCATTGTCGTCAATCCTGAAAAAGAGCAGATAAAGCGCGTGAAGCCTGGTGAGACGATCGTGACGGAGATAGAGCAGCTCGCGCGTTTGTATCCGTATGCGGAACCGATCGAGCTGAAAGTGAAAAGTGTCGTCAATTTTGCCACACAGACTGTCGGGTTCTCGCAGCTTGAGCGTCTCGAAAAAGCAGTTCTCCAAGTGCTCCGGGGTTTTATGGACGACGAGATGTTCTACGATTTTCTCGTGAGACCGCTCAAGAATGGCGGTATCGGAATGCATGTGGATGAGAGCAAGACCATAGCGCGCCGTGTCTTTGCGCTCATGCGCTATTCGCGCGAAGTGCAACGGTTCCGTGAGCAGATGCACGAAGATTCCATGTTTATGAATCAACAAAAATTCGTGGATCGACTGCTCGAGTTCATCATTGAGGAGGTCGGACTAAAACTCGACCAGAAGCAGTTGGCAGTTTTGCAGCAAGGAATTGCGGAGCGCGTCGGCGGCATCATCAACGGAGACGATTTTTTTGAACGACTCACGCTCCCTATTCCGCTCGGAGGTGTCGCCCTCACCGCTGAGGAGGGATTTCAGATATCTCGCTACCTTGAGAAGCTCATCGCGCAGGGTGGTTATGTTATTCGCGCAAACGAGCTCTTAGGGGCCCACACGTAATCTATGCGACTACCCGACATTGCAATGCTCTCGACCCGTATGTTTAAGACGAACCCGTCACGTACGTGGCTCACTATTCTCGGTATGGGTGTGGGTACGGGGGCGGTCGTCGCCTTGGTCGGGCTGGGGTTTGGGCTCCAAGGCATCATCCTCGAGCGAATCGTCTTCGGCGAGACGCTCCTCAGCTTGAATGTCGCCAATCCGCCTTCTCGCATTGTTATTTTGGACAAGGCAATGATCGAGGAGTTTACCGCGAATGAGTTCGTTAAAGATGTTTCTCCGATGGTGAGTTTTCCTACACTGATTAGCTATGAAGGACTGACAGGAAACGGATTCATTCAAGGACTAAAGCCTTCGTACTTCCTCTATACAGGCGCCAAAGCACTTGAGGGCGACCTATTTACTGACGAGACGGCAGACGAAGACCGAAATTCGGTCGTCGTCTCAGCG
>Ga0255188_1000457_pt1 | contig 13636 bp, 10 predicted proteins | sample Miss_Cont_RepB_8_FD_188427 | JGI IMG/M metagenome (GOLD analysis project Ga0255188, IMG submission 188427) | Freshwater microbial communities from Mississippi River, Louisiana, United States - Miss_Cont_RepB_8h | ecosystem: Environmental > Aquatic > Freshwater > River | place: USA: Louisiana... | reverse complement strand
AAGGCGGGGCATGTTAAAGCGGAGAGGGGGGAGTCGGGAATGGCGCGAGCTTCCGAATGCAAGCGCGCGGCGGGCAGGGAAAATGACGTTTGAGAAACCGCCGTTCATCAAGAGCCGACCGGCGGGCGGCTCGGCGGGCAAGCGGAACGTTGGAGGCGGCCTCAGATCGACCGGCGCGGCGCGAGCGCCGTCCTTCCCACATCGCTCCGCGGGAACCAGTACGCGCCGCACGACTTTTCGGTCGTCGACGTGGGGTTGGACACGAAGGCCCCGATTTGGGCGGCGCGCGTACTCGAGAACGACTACGCGCCGGACCTGCTGATCAACAATGCGGCGGTGATGAACCGGCTCGCGCCGCTCCGGTAGCAGGATGACCGTGAACTCACCCGGCTGGTGGATGCCAACATCCGCGGCGTGCAGACCTTCAGCACTGGGCGATCGAACGCCTTGAGGTCATAGGTCGAAGTGAAGTTAGCGCGCCACTTGCGCTGCTACGGCGAGACGGCGCATTCGCGGGCGAGCGTGGCGGCGCAGGGGCGGGGTGACGCGGCAAAAGGCCGGACGTCACGCTACGGCGCGTGTTGGAGGCGCGCGCCGGGCGCCGGCTTCTTCTTGGCGAGAAAATTCCGGAGTCGCTCCGCGGCCTCGCCCTCCTCGCCGAGGCACCTTTGGGAAGCCGCGGACTCGAGCGCGACGTTCTCCGCTAGACCCGTACTCAAGCACGATACGAGCAGCCGCTTCATTTCTCGATTGGCGACGCGGGAGTTGGCGGCCGCGGCCGCGAGGAATTCCCGCAGGTGGAGTGCGAGCGCTTCGGGCGTGCCTGACCATTCGGCGACACCGAGACGAACCGCTTCATCCGCATCGAAGATGCGACCGCTGAACGCGAGCTCCTTGGCCCGCGCCAAGCCCACGCGACGTACCAAGCGGTAGCTGCCACCCCAGCCGGTCACGAAGCCGAGTTTGGTTTCGGTTTGGCCGAACTTCCCATTGCAGGAGGCGAAAATAAGATCACAGGCCATGGCGAGTTCCAGCCCGCCGCCGAGCGCATAGCCCTCGACCCGCGCGACGACGGGCACCGGGAGCGCTTCGAGCCGGTTCATCAAGGCGTGGCCCCGCTCGACCCATGGCCCGATCGTGTCGCGGTTGATCGTCTCGAGGACGTTGATGTTGGCGCCGGCGCAGAAAAACTTGGGCGACGCACTTTGGAGCACGACGGCGGAGAGTTCGCCCGCGCGTGCTTCAATCTCGGCGAGCACGCGGTCAAAGGCATCCATCACAGCGGGATCGAGGGTCGGTGGTTTTCCCTCGGGCGGATGCAGCGTGACCGTGCAGACGGCTCCGGCGTAGGCGGTCGTGAGGCAAGTGCTCATGCGAGAGTCCTCAACCGAGGGCGCCGGCTTGGCGCAGTTCAGCGAGACGAGTGTCGTCGTAGCCGAGTTCACGGAGGATTTCGACGGTGTGTTCCCCGAGTTCGGGGGCAAAGCGCCGCGGAACCGGTGGAGTGCCATGGAGTCGGACGGGCGTGCCGGGCAGGCGCAGACGGCCCGCCTTGGCGTGGTCGATCTCGATGACCATGCCGTTGGCCGCGAGCTGCGGATCATCGATGGCTTCCTCGAGAGTGTTCACCTTGGCGCAGAACACGCCCTTGGGCTCGAGCTCGGCGAGCCACGCCGCGGTCGGTCGCTCGCGGAGTCGCTCGGCGAGCAGCGCGTTCAATTCGGCGCGATTCGCCTGCTGTTGCGCGTGGGTCGAGAACTTCGATTGCAGTGAAAGATCCCCGAGGCCCAGCGCGACGGAGATATCGCGCACGGCGTTGTCGGAGAACACGGGCGAGATCTCGATGTAGCCGTCGGCGGTGGCGAAGGCCTTGTCGATGATCGATTCGTTGGCGCTCACACCGCTGACCTCGGTGACGCGCGCGGCGTTCATCGCCGCCGGTCCCTCCCAGGAGTGAGCGTGAAACGCCACACTGAGGAGGTCGGTCGTGACGCATTGACCTTGGCCGGTGCGGGCGCGGGCGAGGAGCGCGAGCAAGATGCCCTGCATGAGCATCAGGCCGGCGGGGTAGTCGGCCGAGATGCCCGCGGGGAAGGGCGGCTTCGCCGGGTCGGGTTGGGTAAACCAGCCGGCTTCCGCGCGAGCCATGAGGTCGTGACCGCCGCGTGCGCGATCGGCCGATGGACCGTGGTCACCCCAGCCACCGGAGGAAGCGTAGACGAGGCGCGGGTGCGCGGCCGCGAGCTGGGCGTAGCCGAGTCCAAGTTTCTCCATCACGCCGGCGCGAAAATTGTGCACGACGACATCGGCGGTGGCGATCAAGGCCCGGATCGCGGCGAGGCCTTGGGGAGATTTAAGATTGAGCGCGAAGCTGCGCTTGTTCCGGTTGAGCCCCGCGTAGGGCAGGCTCACGCCGTGGACAAACGGTCCCCAACGGCGGCTCCAGTCGCCGGCGTCTGGGCGCTCGACCTTGATTACGTCGGCGCCGTAGTCGGCGAGAATCTGCGTGCCGACCGGACCTTGGTACACGTGGCTGAAGTCGACGACGCGAATGCCGGTCAGGGCCGAGGGGCTGGACATGGGATCGGTTGAAACAAAATGGTCGGCGGGATTCCACACCGGGCTTCAGAGTCGCCGCGGGATGCGATTCAGCGTGTAATAGGCGTCGGGATGCGCGAGCGCCGCCCCCCTCGCGGAGCGCACGCCGGTGGCGCGGATTTCGTGCACGTAGTGCGCCCGGAGTCCGTCGAGCTTCAAACGCACGCGCCGCCGGTCCGCGCTGACGGTGGCGCTCGTCACGGTCAGCCCAAGCGTGTCGACTTCGGCGCTGCCATAGGCGTTGGAATAGAGGTAGGTGTAGCTCCTCACTGCGTAGGACGCAGGGAGCGCCGCGGTGGCCGGGTCGATCTCGGAGGTGAAGACCAGCTCGAAGCCGTCGGACTGCGCGCGCAGTTCCTGAATCGCGAATGGGTTCGTGCCGTTCCAGCGCACCCGCTGCAACCCGTAGGCCTGCGTGCCGAGCGACGACCAGCCGCGGCTGCTCATGCCGACGAGCAGACTGCCGTCCGGCGCGAAGAGCAGTCGCACGACGCCCGACGCGAAGCCGGAGAGGAACGGAAACGCGGCACCCTGATATTCGCCGTCGATTTTCTCGAGGAAAACGCGACCAACCTTCGCGTCGGTGAATTCGCCGACGAAAAGTTGTCCGCCAAAGGGGCCGAACTTTCCGTCGGCCGCGCAGACGACGAGGTCAGTCCCGCTGCGGCCCATTTTGTTGTAGGGCAGCCAGACGGCGGGCGGCACCATTTCCGGCAGGGAGCGCAGTGCGGCGGGATAGGGCACTTTGCTCGGCACGGGCGCGGAAAGCTTCAGCGGCGCCTCCGGGCGCTCCTGCGAGGCGATACCCTCGGGGTTGAGGAAAAAAACGCCCTTGCGCAGGTGGTAGATCGGCGTGGAGGGAATCCAGGTGCCTTGCTGGTCGACGCAGAACATGTCGCCGGCGAGGTTGGCGCCCAGCCCGCACGGCGAGCGCAGGCCGGCCGCCATCGGCACAAATGAACTGGCTGCGCCGATCAGGCCGCTCCAGCCGCGCCAAGCGGCCTTGTTGTCGGAGCGGTCGCCCATATCGAGATTCAGCGCGACCCAGAGGTCGCCGCGGCCGTCGCGCTTTGGGCCATACGCGTAGCCGTGATAGGAACCGGAGACGTTCCAGCCGCGGGCGGCGGTGAGATACTCGTCGGCCACGCCGTCGCCGTTGGTGTCGCGCAGCCGCGTCACCTCGGTGCGCTGGGTCACGAGCAGGCTGTCGCCGTCGCGCAACACGCCGAGCGGTTCGTGCAGCCCGGAGGCGAACAGGGAGTAACGGACTTGGTCCGGAGCGCCGAGCACCCCGTCGATCAACCAGACCTCGCCCTTGCGGATAGCGACGGCGAGTTTTCCATCGGCCATGAAATCCATGCCGCTGACTTCGAGCGTGAGGCCGTCGCCTGGTTTCCAGTTGGCGTGGCGCGACGACGTGGGCGAACTCCCCGTGAGGATCGTCTGGATCGCGTAGCCTTCGGTGGCCGCGGGACGGAGTTCGGGAGCGAGAAGCGCGACCGCGAGCGAAAGGAAGCGTTTCATGGCCACGTGTAGATGAACTCGCTTTTTCCTGGTGCGCTCGCGGTGGTCTCCCGCACGGTGATCCCGGTCGGATGGGACAGCGGGAGCGAGCGCAGGGCCTCGGGATTCCACGTGAGGCTCCGCCGCAGGCCGCCGTTCTCGCTCGGTTCGAAACGCTCGGCCACCGGCACGCCGCCCACGGAAAAAAGAAACGTGGGCACGCCGCCGGCATCGAGGCGGTAGCCTTCGAATTGGCGCGCGCCATTGGCTTCGGCCGGCCCGGGCCACGCCGCGACGGTTTCGCCGAGCGGTTTCTCGAAGGGGGCGAAGCGACTGAACCACGTGCCGTAGGCGTCGAAGAAGCGTCCCTTCCAGACGAGCGCCGGCCGGGAGTCGCGGCCGTCGTAGGCGAGGTGGATCCCCGCGGGGAAGCCGACGAGGATCGCGTGCGTGCCGACGTCCGCCATGAATGTGCGCTGCACGATTGGGCGTGAGCGCGGGATCAACTCGAACTCCCGCGCGGCCGTCGTCGGAAATCCCTCGGGTAAGCCTGTGCCGTCGCGGGCGAAGGCGAGGATCGATGCGATCTGCCGATCGGTGTCGCCGCCCAGGATCTCGCGGTTGGCGGCTTTTCCCTCGGGCCAGAACGACGGCATCAAGGTCGCGGGCCGATAGGCGGCAGGGTTGATCAGGTACTCGTGCAGCCAGTCGGGCCGCAGTCGCCGCGCAAGATTCGAAAGATCGAGTGCTTGAATACCGAGCGAAGCGCGGTCGCCCCAGCGGTGGCAGGTGATGCAGCTTACGCCGCCTAGCGTGCCGAGCAGTTTTCTGCCCGCCTCGACGTCGCCCGGCGGCAGGGCGGTATCCGGGCGCGCGTCGCACGTCGCGAGCAGCGCCGGCAGGGCGGCGACCGCGGCGCCATACACCGGCATCTGTGTCTGCAGATACGGGCGCTCGCGGTTCTTTCCGGCCAAAGTCTGCGTAAGCCACTCCGGCTGCAGCTTGCGGCCGATGCCGGTGAGCGGGGGCGGAAAGCGGCCGGTGTCGCCGAGGTTGTGGTCGCCGAGAAAATAGGGTTTTCGCGCGGCGTCCGGCCCGCCTCGGCCGTCGCGTTCGTGGCACGCCACGCAGTTGAGCGCCGCGAGGGTGCCGTGGGCGGCTTGCGCGGGTGTCGCGGGCGCAGCGCGGTCTGCAAGATACGCGCGCAGTGCGCTCCGTTGGGCCGGACTGAGCGGGTAGCGGGGCAGACCGGGCGCAGGGGTTTCATCGACGCAGCCTCCGGTCGTGCGCCCGAGAACAACGGGCTGGGTCGCTGGAACCGAAGGCAAGGTGTGGCACGCGGCGCAACGTGCCGCGGTGACAACCTCGCGGCCACGTTTCGCCAGCGCGGCATCGGGCGCAAAGGCCGGCAACCTTGGCACCGCTTCGCCATCGCTGCCCGTGATGCCGAGCAAGTAGGCGGCGATATCGCGCGCATCCTGCTCCTCCATTTCGATCCGCGGCATGCGGCCGTCGGGGCGCGTGGCGAGGGGATTCCGCACGAAGGCGGCGAGGGTGCTGACGTCGTATTTTTCGGCGAGCGCGGGAAACGCCGCCGCGCCGTAGCCGAAATCGCCGGCCGCCGGGCGGCCCTCCGGTGGCGTGTAATCGGCCTGCGGCGCATGGCAGGCGACGCAACCGCGGGTGTGGTAGAGGGTCTTGCCGAGTTCCGCGTTGAGATGGGCGATCCGCGTCGGCCGCGGCGGGTTCTTGGGCGCGAGGGTGCCGAGGAAGTGGACCACCGCCTCCGCGTCGGCTGCGGCGGTTGCCGCCGGGAGATTCGGCATCGCGGTGCCGCTGCGGTGGCCCGCAGGATCCGCGATAAACGCCCGCAGCCACTGGGCGCCGGCGCGGGTCGTCACTCCGGTGAGATCCGGGCCGCGTCGCGCAGGGAGGCCGGTGTCGCCGCCGTGGCAGTTGACGCAGCCGAGTTCGTTGTAGAGCAGGCGGCCGCCGGCGGCGTCGGGCGAGGCGGCGTGAAAACGCTCGAACCCCGCGACCCACGGCTCCGCGCTCGCGCCAAGAATACTCAGGAGCGCCGCGAAGCCGAAGCGCAGGCCGCAGCTCACCCGAGGACCTCTCGCCGGCAGCGCTCGAGGTAGTCGCGCGACCGGTTGATCGCGGCCGTGATCTCTGCGACCGTCGGCAGAATCGGAATCCCGCGCGGCGTCGGATGCATGAAGATCTCCACGAGGCCCGTGTAGCGGATGTCGGCCAGCGCCTTGATCACCGGACGATAGTCGAGCCCACCGCCAAAGCCCGGCAGTTGCCGCAGCTCGATCTCCTTGGCGACTTTTTGGGAGATGCCCGCCGAGTGCTCCTGGAAATACATGAACGGAATCTGCTTCGCGCCGAGGTCGCGGATCAATGCTGGAAGCTGCTCGATCCACGGGTGCAAATGATGCGGCGCGAGCGCGACGCCGAGGTTGGAGGAGCGGTTGAACTCCGCGAAATAGCGCAGCGAGTCCGGATGGTGGAGCAGCGAACTGCTGTGGTTCTCGATCGCGATCGTGACGCCGCTGGCCTCGGCGGCGGCGACGTGGGGCTTCATCCGCTCGAAGAAGCCCTGCATCGCGGCCTTGAGTTCCGCAGCCGGCAGCCCCTTCGGGCCGCCGCTGCCGGTGACGATGATGCCCCCGCCGAACTTCTTCATCCACTTCATCTCCTCGCCGAGCCCGGTGGGGCCGAGCGGGTAGCGCGTGCTCACGCCGAGCTTCACGCGGTGACGGGAGAGCAACGCGGAAAAGGCGTCGTCGCCCATTTCGGCGATCTGCTCGCGCTGGTTGCCATGCACGCGGCACCAGATGTCGATCGACTCGCTGCCGGTCTTGGCCACCTCGGGCAAAATCACCTCGAGCGGCATTTCTCCAAATAGCGCAGAGGCGAGGACGTAGCGCAGCCGAAACGGCTCGCGTGTCGCGGCGCGGGCGACGCAGGGAAGCGTCGCGGCCGCGGCGAGTGATTGGAGAAATCTGCGCCGGGGTACCATGGGGTGATGAACAACTATGCAGCGGCCGCGCGCGCGGCTTCGAGCATTTTGATCCACGGGCCGAGGTAGTGGCCGTTGTCGCGATAGGTGCGGCCGGAGACCAGATTGCCGTCCACCACGCAAGGGGCGTCGACGTAGATGCCCCCGCAGACTTCGAGGTCGAACTGGCATTTCGCCACCGTGGCCATGCGCCGACCCTGCACGCAGCGCGCGTAGGCCGGAATCTCCACGCCGTGACACACGGACGCGATGGGTTTGTTGGCCGCGAAAAAGTATTTCGTGATGCGCACGAGGTCGGCGTCGTAGCGGATGTATTCCGGCGCGCGCCCGCCGGAGAACATGATGCCGAGATACTCCTCCTCCTTCACCTCGGAGAACGGCACGTCCACGTCGATGGTGTAGCCCTCCCACTCCTTGGTGATGGTCCAGCCCGGCTTCACTTCGTGCATCACCATCTGGTAGCGACGGCGCTCGGGGCCGGTGACGACCGGCTGGATGCCCGCCTCGATGAGGCGGTAATAGGGATAGAGGGTGTCGAGCGTCTCAGCCGCGTCGCCCACCACGATGAGAGCCTTGCCGTGGAATGGAGGAGTCATGGTCTCGCAGCATAATAGGTTTGGCAGTCGCCGTCACTGCACTCCTTAGTCAGGAGTCCTCAGCTTTTTCGTCACCCCGGTCTTCATGGCCTCCCGCCGTCGGCGTCCTCCCCGCGTCGCGCTCCTGGTCGAAACCACGCGCACCTACACCCGCGAACTCCTCGCCGGAGTGCGGCGCTACGTCGCGGCGCACGGCCCTTGGTCGTGCTTCATCGAGTTGCGCGCGCTGGAGTCCGGTCCGCCGCCGTGGCTGAAAAACTGGGACGGCGACGGGATAATCACGCGCACGTTCACGCAGGAAATGGCCGACGTGATCGCCGCGACGGGGCTCCCGGCCGTCGAGCTGCGCGCGACGTTTCTGAAGAGTGCGCTACCGTTCGTCGGCATGGACAACCGGCTGATCGGACAGATGGTCGCCGAGCATTTCTTCGAGCGCGGCTACCGGACTTTTGCCGCCTACAGCTTGCACACGGAGCGCTTCTTCGAGGAGCGCGTGCAGAATTTTGTCACGGCCGTGGAGCGGCGCGGCGGCGCCTGTTCGCTGCTGCCGGAGCCGATCTCCGATCGCGCGGCCGACTGGGAAAAGGGCCAGGCCAGGCTGATCGCGTGGCTATCCGCGCTGCCGAAGCCCGTGGGCATCTTTGCCGCCAACGACCAACTCGGCGTCCGCCTGCTCGATGCCTGCCAGCGCGCGGGCATCCCAGTGCCGGAAGAGGTCGCGGTGGTGGGCGCGGAAAACGAGGAGACCCTGTGCGCGTTCGCCAACCCGCCGCTGACCAGTGTGCGTTTCGACGGCGCGACGGTCGGTTTTGCCGCGGCGGAACTCCTGGCGCGCCTCATGCGCGGCGGTGCGCGGCCGAAGGGCGAGACATTGTTTCCGCCCAAAGGGATCGTGGTCCGCGCCTCTTCGGATGAATTCGTCATCACGGATCGGCTCGTCGCCCACGCGGCGCTGTTGATTCGCGAGAATGCCGCCACGGGGTTGAACGTCGACGAGCTGGGCCGGAAACTGAATGCCTCGCGGAGCACCCTCGATCGCCGGATGAAGGCGGCGATCGGCCGCACCCCGAAGGAGGAGATTCTCCGCGTGCGCTTCCGCGAGGTGGAGCGCCTCCTCCGCGAGACCGAGCTGACGATCGACGTGATCGCCCAGCAGACGGGGTTTGCCTACAGCCACTACCTGCAGGCTGCGTTCAAGAGCGCCTACGGGCTAACGCCGGGCGAATTTCGCGGCAAGGAAGTAGCCTGAGCAACGATGGGCTGGTTGCGGCCGCTCAGGATCGGCCGCGATCAGCCGAGCGTCTGCCGCATGAGCGGTGACGCGGGCTGCCGAGGTCGCATGACGAAAAACCTGAGGAACGGCGCCGCATAACCGCAGTGACGGGGTCGCCGGAAATAATACTATCGAGGGTAATCCCCTGGTCTCCATTCCGATCCCCCTGCCCCCATGACACCCCTCCCTTCGCTTTGTCGCGTTGTCCGTTTCTTGCTCGTTGCGCTGGCCGCGGGCTCAGGCGCGCTACTCGCGCAAACGCAGTCACCAAGCGACTCCGGTCAAATCTCCGGGCAGGTGAGCAACGCCGCGACGCGGGCGCTGCTCGAGGGTGCGGTCGTCGAGATCCCCGCGCTCGGCGTGCGCACGCTGGCCGACTCGTTGGGTCGCTTCCGGATCGAGCAGGTTCCGGCGGGCAACCATGCCGTGGTCGTGACGTATACCGGGTTGAACCGCGAGGAGCGCCGGATCGCGGTCGCGGCGGGGCAGCAAGCCTCGGCGGCGTTTGAGCTCGGCTCCGATGTTTATCGCTTGGACAAGTTCAGCGTGGTTGGCGAGCGGGAAGGCAATGCCGCCGCGCTCACCGCCCAGCGCAACGCGGACAGCGTGAAGAGCGTCGTCGCGCTCGACGCCTACGGCAACCTGTCCAACAGCGAGGCGGGCGAACTGCTCATCCGCCTGCCGGGCATCGCCGGCTCCCTCAACGGCGAGGGTGTCGTGAGCGAAGTGATGGTGCGCGGCACCAACCACACGCTCAACTCCGTCACCGTCGACGGCAACAAGATGGCCAGCTCCGGCGGCATGAACCGGAATTTCCGCACCAACAGCATCCCCGGCGCGTTCTTCGACACGATCGAGGTCACGAAGGCGGCGACGCCCGACATGGACGCGGACTCGCTCGGCGGGAACATCAACATGAAGACCCGTTCGCCGCTCAGCATGAAGGAAAAGCGCCGGATGATCTACCGCGCCGGCGCCAAGTGGGCCCCGCCGTTCTACGACCACAACCCCGCGACGCGGAATCACCCGCTGCACCCGATGATGTCGTTCAGCTACCAGGAGGCCTTCGACGCCTTCGGCGGCGACCGGAACCTGGGCGTGACGTTCAGCATGTTCTACAGCGAGAACGCGGTGTCCGCGATCCAGATGACGCAGGACTACGCCTTCGTCACCACGAGCCCCGCCTACGTGTGGGACTACCGCTCGGCGGACATCTACAACAACCGCATGAACAAGAGCGCGACCTTGAAGATCGACTACCGGTTCAGCCCGACCTTCCGCGTCTTTCTCAACGGCATCTACAACGATGCGCACGAGCGCTCGTTCGAGTATCTGCGCACGCGCGCCTTCACGTCGCGCACCGTCGCGGTGCTCAACGCCGCCGGCCAGCCCACCGGCACCAACGCCATCCTCCCGGACTTCACCGACAAGATCACGCGCGTGCGCGGCGTGCCGGCGTCGACCTTCGAGCTGCAGACCGACGGCAACCGCTTCGAGGATTCGCAGCGGCAGCTGCACGCCGGCGGCGAGCACACCTACGCGCGCCTCCTGATTGATTACGATGCCGCCTATTCGGAGAGCCTCGTGCGGCAGAACGACGGGCACAGCAGCCCGAAGGTTGGCTCTGGCGGTTTCTTCCGCACGTGGCTGACGGGAGTGGGCTGGACCCTCGACAAAACCGGCGACGAGATGCGGCCAAAGTTCACGCAGACGGACGGGCCGAGCATCTTCGATCTGAAGAATTACACGAACAGCGAACTCAACAAGCGCGACAACGAGCGCAACGGCACGCTCGAGAGCGTGTCGGCCAATGCGAAATATTTCCTCGATGCGCGTCGGATGAATTACCTCAAGGCCGGGGCGCGGTTCCGCCGCCAGACGGCGGAGGAAGTCGGCGGTGACCGGCGCTGGCAATACGCGGGTCCCGACGGGGTCCTCGGCGTCAATCCCGCGACCGGCCGGCGGGACGATGATCTCAGCATCTTTCAGTTCAACGGCGTGAAGACCACCGAGAGCCTGCGCAACGGCCCGATCCCTTACACGCACGTCGGCTACGTGGCCGAGCACGTGAAGAAGAATCCGGCGCATTGGTTCGAGGACCGCTACTACGACGAGTCGCGGAAATACCTCGGCACGCGCCGCGTCGTCGAGGATGTGTCCTCCGCCTACCTGATGGGCGGCACGCGCTGGGGCCAGCTGCGGGCCGTCGGCGGGCTGCGTTTCGAGGAGACGGAGGTGGCGGGGCGGGGATTTGTGCGGGCGCGCACGCTCGCGACGGCCGCGGCGATCCCCGATCCGGCGGCGCGCGCACGTTTCGACTACAACAATCCGCGGCGCATCACCGGCCGCTACAGCCACACGTTTCCCGGCGCCTACCTCACCTATAATTTCTCACGCAACCTGCTCGCGCGCGCCAACTGGTCGAACAGCATCGGCCGACCGCCCTTCGCCAACCTTGTGCCGCGCGAGGATGTGAACGACCAGACGCAGACTCTCGTCGTGGGCAACCCGGCGCTGAAGCCGCAGTTCGCCGAGAATATCGACCTCACGCTCGAGTATTACTTCGAGCCGGTCGGGGCGTTTTCCGCGGGCGTGTTCCAGAAGAAGCTGAAGGACTTCATCGTCTCGCTCGGCGGCGAGACGGTCCCCAACGGCCCGGACAACGGCTTCGGCGGCAGCTACGGCGGCTACAACCTGATCACAGACCGCAACGCCGGCACAGCGACGATCCGGGGCATCGAGCTCAGCTTCCAGCAACAGCTCACCTTCCTGCCCGGGACGCTGAAGCGGATGAGCTTCTTTGCGAACTACACGCGGCTCACCACCGAGGGAGACTATGGCACGACCGGACCGCGCACGACGAACCTCGTGCCGAACTTTGTGCCAACCACGGCCAATGCGGGCCTGACCTTCCCGTGGCGGAACTTCAGCGCGCGCCTGCTCGTGAATCACACGGGCGAATTCCTCGTGGGCTATTCGACGGATCGATCGCGGCTCCGCTACAAGATGGAGCGCACGGCCTGGAACATGAACCTGAGCTATCGGTATTCACCGAAGCTCGAGTTCTATTTCGATATCCAGAACATGTTCAACGCGCGGCAGGAATGGTATTACTTCGAGCGCAGCCGGTTGCAGGCGGATTTTGATAATGGTGCGTTTGTTAACTTCGGGGTCAGCGGCCGGTTTTGATCAAGGCGGGATTGGCATCTGAGGTAAGCCTACGTTCGCGGCCGACGTGGCCCGAATCGGTAGGCAGCCCCGCGATAAATCTCCCTGCCGTCCCAAGCGTTAACCGTTTAAAACGTACGACCACGTTGGATTTCAGCGAGATTTCCGTTCAAGGAGCGCGTATCAGCGGCTCCTTGGCTCCCGCTAAAACCGGGGCGCCACTGTCAGTTGTTGCGCGGCGGGGCGCCGCCGAGGGGCGGGACGCTGCTTCCGCCGAAAGGCATCGTCGTGCGCGCATCCTCGGATGAGTTTGTCATCAATGACCGCCTGGTCGCCCACGCGGCGAGGACGATCCGTGAGAGCGCCGCCGCCGGTTTGAATGTGGACGAACTGTGCCGGAAACTGAACGCCTCGCGCAGCACCCTCGATCGCCGCATGAAGGCGGCCATCGGCCGGACCCCCAAGGAGGAGATTCTCCGCGTGCGCTTCCGCGAGGTGGAACGCCTCCTCCGCGAGACCGATCTCACCATCGAGGCCATCGCGGAGCAAACCGGGTTTGCCTACAACCACTACCTGCAGGCCGCGTTCAAGAGTGTCTACGGCCGCACGCCGGGGGAATTCCGCAGCAAGGCCTTAACCTGAGCCGACCCGGCGTCGAAGTGAGCGTGACGAAGAGCCCGAGGATTGGCGCTGCATTACCCGGTGACTCGCCGGCGCGGCGCGAGCGCCGTCCTTGCCACATCGCTCCGCGGGGACCATTACGCGCCGCATGAAAATCGTCATCACCGGCGTCACCAAGGGACTCGGTCGCGCGCTGGCGGAGGAGTTCATCCGCGGTGGCCACACGATCATCGGCTGCGGGCGCAGTGGGGAGGCGATCCTCGACCTGCGCATGACCTATCACCCGCCGCATGACTTCTCGGTGGTCGACGTGGGGCTGGACACGAAGGTCTCCATCTGGGCCGCGCGCACGATCGAAAACGAATCCGCACCCGATCTGCTGATCAACAACGCCGCGGTCATGAACCGTCTCGCTCCGCTGTGGGAGCAGGATGACCGGGAGTTCACCCGGCTGGTGGACGCGAACATCCGCGGCGTGCAGAACGTGATCCGTCACTTCGTCCCCTCCATGGTAAAGGCCGGGAAGGGCGTGATCGTTAACCTCAGTTCGGGTTGGGGGCGGAGTGTTTCCCCCGAGGTCGCACCCTACTGCATGTCCAAGTGGGCGATCGAGGGTTTGACCAAGGCGCTGGCGGAGGAGTTGCCCAAGGGTATGGCGGCGGTGCCTTTGAATCCCGGCGTGATCGACACCGATATGCTTCGCTCCTGCTGGGCCGAGGGTGCCGCGGGACATCCGAAGGCGGACGAGTGGGCGAAAATCGCCGCTCCGTTCATCCTGAAGCTGGGCCCGCGCGACAACGGCAAGTCGCTGACGGTGGGGTGAGCCGGCGTGGCCGGCTTGCGCGCGTC
>Ga0255188_1000455_pt1 | contig 13654 bp, 27 predicted proteins | sample Miss_Cont_RepB_8_FD_188427 | JGI IMG/M metagenome (GOLD analysis project Ga0255188, IMG submission 188427) | Freshwater microbial communities from Mississippi River, Louisiana, United States - Miss_Cont_RepB_8h | ecosystem: Environmental > Aquatic > Freshwater > River | place: USA: Louisiana... | reverse complement strand
GTCGAGCGAGTCGAAGGTCAGCTACCACGCGCTCGTCGGGCGTGACGGCAAGGTCTACACCGTGGTCCCGTACGACCGCCGGGCGTGGCACGCGGGCAAGAGCGAGTGGAACGGCCACAAGGACGTGAACGGCGTCTCGGTGGGCCTGTGTTTCTCGAATAAGAACGACGGCAAGGAGCCGCTGACCGAGGCGCAGCAGAAGGCGATGAAGACGCTCATCGCGGATGTCCGTCGGAAGTACGGGGCCATCCCGGTGACGACCCACGCCAAGGTTGCGCCGGGGCGAAAGAGCGACCCCGAACATGTGCCCGGCTTCGTGCTTGCCGATTATGAGTAACGTTGATAAGTTGTTCGTGCTAGTCCTTGCCGTCATCTCTGGGGTCGGCATCGGCTATACCATGGCCCGCCCTGCGACGCGCATGACCACGTACACGCAACGGGTGGACACGCTGGTGCGGGAAGCCGTCCGACTGGACACCGTCTGGCGGACCCGGAAGGTCCGGTACGATTCGTTGGTACAGCAGTATGACACCGTCCGGTTGCGGGATACCGTGATGGTGGAGTCCACCGTCTACGTCCCGCGAGACATTGCGGACGAGGCGATAGCGGCATGTCGGTCGGTGGTAGAGACTTGCGAGGCCCAGAAGGCCAACCTGACGGCTCGCCTTGCGGTCGCGGAGTCTCTACTCACCGTACCCACCAAACCGTCCGTATGGTGGGTACTCGGCGGATTCATCGCCGGGGTGCTGATAAAGTAGGTGGCGTCCACCGCCCGGTGGGTGGACTCCACGTTTAATTAGTGGACTCCACATGGTAAATGGGAGTGGCACGGTTCTTGCCTAACTACCGTAACTGGTAGTTCGTAAACCTATACTCTCCTACTCGTAGAACCATCTTCCTAGGGATAGTAAAAACAACTACACATCGCGCATGCAAATTTTTCTGGGGCCCGGGGATATGGCGGTGGCAACCACCATCGCGGCGATTCGACAGGGGGTGAATCGTGAGGTGGGCATCGCCAATCGCAAGGCCGGGCCGCAAGACCCTATCACCACCGACATCGTCGGGGTGCTTGGCGAGCTGGCCTTTGCGCGGTGGGCCAATGTTTGCCCGGACTTCACGACCCACCTCCGGAGCGGCGGGTGTGATGCGACCTATCTCGGCTATGCCGTGGATGTGAAGGCGACCCGCAGTCCTGCCGGGGTCCTGTACGTCGATGCGCGTCCGAACAAACAGCCCGACCTGTACGTGCTGGTGCATGTGGATTACGCGACCGCCAATCTCTTGGGCTGGTGTTGGGCGCATGAGGTGTCGATGCGCTCCTACTCTCGGGTCGATGGCGCCGACCGCATCCGCCACGCCGAACTCAACGACATGCGCCGCCTCTTCCATCTCGCGCCCAAGGGGGCTTGACGTAATCACGGCGGGGCATTATGCTATCGGCTCACCCTATGCCCGAGGAGGGGCCGTGTCGCTCGTGACGATTGAGAAGGGCCAGCACCTGAAGATGCTGGTGGAGTACGTCGAAGAGGTGCCGTCGAAGAACCCGTCGTGGGATTCCCGGTGGAAGCTCGATGGGCTGGCGGATGGCGGCGTGGGGGTCAGCACCTACATCGGCAATAAGGCGATGATGCAACAGCTTGGGCGCATGGGACTGGAGAGTCCGAACAAGTTGGTCGCGCAGACCTTCACGTTCGAGCGCACCGCTGAGGGCTACCTCAACATCATCAAGCCCGGCGGCAAGGTGAAGACCGCGCACGTGTCGTTGGAAGGGGAGGCGCCGCGCCAGAGTCGCGCCGCTGTGATGGGGTCGCCAGCGGCGATGCCGTTCGATGCGCCGACCGAGGAAGAGGTGGAGCAGGCGGATGCGCTCCGGGCGGCGAAGCGTCAGCGGGTGCGCGAGGACATCTTCTGGGCGTTCTCCGAGGCGGACTCGATGGTCGCGGCGGCGCTCGCCAACCGCGAGGTGCCGTACACCGTTGACGCCCTGCGCTCGGTGGTCGCGCTGGCCGCGACCCTGCACATCTCGTACAAGGAGGTGCGGTAATGCCGCGCCCGTTCAAGTGGCCGTGGCTCACTCTGTCGGTGGGCCGCTCGTTCGTCATCAACGCCAAGACGATTGAGTCGGTGCGCTCGTCCGTGAGTCGGGCCGGGCGCCTGTGGGATGTGAAGTACACCATCGTGAAGTCCGAGGGCCGTGGCAAGTATCGGCTCAAGCGGGTCGCATGATGGAGACCGAACTGCGCGCTGGGGTCCAGCCGCTGGAAGAGTTGCTGGATGAACACCGGCATGTGCGTGGCAAACTGGCAAACCTCTGGGCGAAGTACGGTCCGGGCGGCGTGGCTGAGCATCTGCGGAAGGCGGAGCTGGCGCGCATCGTCGAGTACCTCCGGGCGATGGCGATTGCCGAGGAGCGCAAGACGACGGAGGCCGCGCTGGATGCGGCGGCGCACAGCCACAAGCAGTACCTCGACTTCGTGGCGCAGATGACCAAGGAGCGCGCCGAGTACTACGAACTCCACGCCCAGTTGCAGGAGGTGGAGTGGAAGGTGAATCGGGGGCAGGCCATGATGCGCTACGCCACGGTCGAGTTGCAGAGCGCCGGGGTATGAAGCATCCCGACATTGCCTACTACGTCTGCGACGAGTGTAGCGCCTTGTTGCAGGATGCCGAGGTGGATGATGGCAAGTGTCTGGAGTGCGGTGGCGTGAACACCGCCGTCCCCATCTTCCTGATGCGTGACCCGCAACCCGTGCGGATGGACGATGCCGACTAGGAAGGAGTCCGTCACCCTCCCGGCGGACTTGGCCTCCGACCCCCGCATGACCCGGTTCATGCTCCGGTCAGGACTGACCCACGCCGGGGCGGTTGCTCTGGTGGTCGTCGCGCTGGCGGCGATTGCCAAGGCCGGGGGTGACGCCTCCGCTGTGCTGTTCGCTGACATCATGGGCGTGACATTCGCCGAACTCTTCAAGGAAATCTTCCTTGACAACGGGCGGTGTCCGTTGTATGATGAGTATAACGGGGCGCGTGACAGGCACCGGGCGGCGAATCGGGTGTGGCGCGAGAAGGCCAAGCGCCCGAAGCGAGTGGTGGCGTCCACCAAGTCCGCCGTGGAGTCCACCGTCCCGTCGCTTTTCCCGGTGGCATGGAAGGCGTACCCCAAACGGAGTGGGGGCAACCCCCGGGCGTTGGCGCAGAAGGCGTGGCATGCCCGGGTGAAGGAGGGGGTGTCGGAGCAGGAGTTGCTGGCGGCGACCACGCATTACGCCACGCATTGCCAGCAGGAGGGGAAGGTCGGCACCGCCTTTGTCTTGCAGGGCGGCACGTTCTACGGCCCGTCCCGGCGATGGGAGGACTTCACCACCCCGCCCCCGGACCCCGAGTTGGATGACATCATGGACGAGATTCGACGGTCAGTCGAGGAGGAATGATGGACGAGTACGAGGCAATGCTTCGGGCGCAGGAGGAGTTGGCGGCGGCGCGCATGGGAGGATTCACCACGACGGCGGAGCGGAATGCCGCCATCGTCGCGGCGTATGACAAGGGCATGAATAGCGGCCAGCTCTCCCGGCAGTACCGCGTGAGTCGCCAGCGCATCTGGCAAATCTTGAAGCGAGCGGGCATGGCGTCACACACCAAGCGGGTGCCGGACCCCGCCACCTTGGCGACGGTCATTGCCGAGCAACGCATCGGGACGTTGGGTGAGTTGTCGGCGGCGACCGGACACACGCCCAGTCGGTTGCGGTCCAGTCTGCGGCGGCATCCCGAGTGGGCCACGATTCGTGGGCAGATGCGACTGCATCGGATTGCCGAGACCCGGGACCGCTTGCGCGGTGACGTTGAGATAGCATATCGTAACCTCTGTGCCGACCTCGGGCGCCCGGCGACCATCGCAGAGATGCGAACGCACGGCATCTTCACGACCACGTTGTTCCGGCTGTACGGACACAACTACATCCGGAAGTTCCGCGAGGCGATGGGTGAGGTCAGCTAAATCCTTCGCTCGCATCTACGGCTCGAAGGCGCGGGTGGCGTGGGTTCAGGCGATGCCGTCGGTCGTCAGCGGACGGACGCCCTGTGTCAACGCGCACACGGCGAGCGGGGGGATGGGGCGGAAGGCGGACTATCACACCATCGTCCCGCTCACGGACGCGGAGCATCGGGAGTTACACCAGATGGGCGTGAAGTCGTTCGAGCGGAAGTACCGCGTGGACCTGAAGGCGTTGGCAGCGCAGGTGCAGGACCGTTGGCTCACTCACCTTTTACGGAGGACAGATGGCAAGCACGATTACCGGGTTTCGGAAGACCATGGAGACGAACGTTCCCGAGCAAGTGCGGGACATCCGGCAGAAAGTGGAACGCCTGACGGAGGAGTTGGCGGTGTGCCGGGAGGACGAGGCATACCTTGTAGCGATAGCCCGGGTGGCGGGGATTAACCTCGACGACCTCCACGAGTCGATGGGGTCGGCGACCGTCGCGGAGGACGAGCATGCTTGAGGAGTACCGCACGATTGCCCTGCGCGTCGAGCGAGCGCTCGCCGCGTTGCCCGGCGAGGCGGTCCTTCGGGACCCCGATGGCAAGCCGTTGATTTCCTTGCCGAGTCCGACCGCCTCCGAGCAAGCGCCCGGTCCGGTGACCGTGGCGCAAGTCTACGAACTCGCGTCCGCTGTCCTGTATGCCAACCTTGAGCGCAAGGGGAAAGGATGAAAAAGCTCCTGACGGTTGCTGATTTGATTGGCACGGCGGTGTTCCTCTGCCTCTTCACCCCGGCCTTCCTTGTCATGACGATTGCCATGATTCCCTTGGGCCTGACCCTGCGACTGGTGCGCTGGTGTCGGGAGCGGGGGTGGGCATGAGCCACAACATCGACCTCCCCCGGCACCGCTACGTCTACGTCATCGAGGCGGCGGTCATGCAGGGCGGCGCCAAGGACAAGCTGGTCCCCGCTGTCTGGTGGGGGGTGAGTGCCACGCCGGGCCGGATGTTCGGCTGTCATGTGCTACTGGAGAACGGCGCGATGATTGCCGACTTGCCGTTGCACACCATTCGGCACAAGGCCGATGCCACGCAGGTGTGGTACAGCACCCAAGCCCAGCGATGGGATAGCTACGGCTGGTCGGTCGAGGCGCACGAACCCGCGTATCTGGCGGGGCTGGATTGTCAGGTGCTATCGGATGACCACACCACCATCACCGAGGTCGGGACCCTGTGGTTCTACCTCGACCACGTGTCGGATGGCTACTCGCTGGACCCGTCCCAGCACAAGCATCATTGGGTGGTGGCCCTGTCCAACGGGTGCTTCACCTGTGTGCCGCAGGACATGGTGCTGGTGCATGAGGCCAGTTTCACCAAGCGGGATGGGATTCCTCGCATCAAGCGGCAGACCCGCGTGTGGAGTTGCGAGTAATGGCGGGGGATTTCGACGAGACGATGGAGGACTTCGAGGACCGCATCCGGGCGGAGGAGCGCGAGCGCGTCCTGTCGCTAGTGTATCGAGAGCTGTCGGCGTCGCAATGCATCCATCGTCCGTATGACCAATGGATGGAGACGATGCGGCGGAGGGTGGGGTGAGCGAGCGCGAATCGCTAGAGCGCGCCATCCTCTGCTGTTGTCTCATCGACCCCGAGGTGGCCCCGCAGTTGGTGGGTGACCGAGTGCTGACCCGCCAGATGTTTGCCGTCAAGCCGCATGAAGTCTTGTGGCGTGGGATGGCGGCGATGGTGCAGGAGGGGCGAGTCGTGGACCCGCTCACGGTGGCCGCGTACTTCCGGGAGCATGGGGCAAGCAAGCACATCGAGGACGGCAATCTGATTGGCCGACTGCTCGATGAAGTCCCCTTGTTCCCGCCGCTGGTCACGCGGGCGCGGGAGTATGTCGAGAGTCTGGCTCGGCTCATCATGTCCATTGAGGACAGGGGCCAGCACAGCCAGCGCAGTCAGGTCGGGGCGGCGAAGGGGTTGCTTGACCGGGACCCCGGGAGTGTGATGACCTATCCCATCCTGACGTGCGGCAAGCTCCGGGGTGGGTGGATGCCGGGCGAGGTGGATGTCTTGGCGGCGGCAAGCAACAGCGGCAAGACGACCCTGCTCTCCACCTTTGCCCGCAAGTGGGTGGGCCAAGGGCGCCGGGTGTATTACGCCGGGTTCGAGTTGCCTGCCGCGAATCTCCGACTGCATTGGGCGGCACACGAGGCGGGGTACATGCCGGGCGATATCGTGTCCGGCGAGTACTTGCTACGTGCGGATGCGGAGGAGGTCAAGGCACGGGTGAAGCTCGCGCTTGCCGAGCAGGAGGAGCGGGTGGATTACCTGCGGTGCGCGGACGCGGCGTTTGTCAACGTCGAGAGCTTGAAGCAGATGGGCAAGGAGGCGGCGGAATGGGGGGCGGATGTCTTCATCATCGACCACATCGACCACGTGTCGGGGTCGGGGGACCTGCACGCCCAGTCCCGGCAAGTGGTGGCAACCGTCTTGGAGCTTGCCAAATCCACCGGTGTGCGATATCTCATAGCTACGCAGTTGAACCAGCAGGGATTGTCGCAGGACTTCCTCCGGTCACACCGTCCGGTGCGCGAGGAGACCATCAAGCAGGGCGGACACAAGAAGGAGATAGCCACGTTCATGATGGGGCTGGCCCGGGCCATCCGTCCGGATGCGACCGCCGAGGATATCAAGGCGGTGCGTGAGCGGCGAGCCGGGGTCGATACCATCGAGGAGTTGTACACCTCGCAGGTGAACGTGATGAAGCATCGACACTATGGCGACCGCGTCGGCAAGGTGCGGCGGTTGACATGGGAGCGGGGGGAGTACACCGACTATCTCTCCCCGGAAGAGCGGACTATGCATGGGCGCGTGATGCGCCGCAATGATGTGATGTAAGACTGAAGCGTGGCAATCGGGGCGTAACAGCGTCTGCCCTCTGTGTATGTTGCTGGCACCTCCGGGCAACATAGAGAGTCCAGAGACTCGTAGCGTTCCACTATGCTCGTAAGGATGGGCACCCACCCTCCTCGCGGTTGCCACGCCTCCCACCCCCGGGGGAGTATGCCTGTCCGAAGTGACCACGTGCCGTGGAGCGGCGCGGAGAAGCGACGAGTTGCCGTCCTATCGAGCCAAGGATTCGGGTCGCGGCAAGTCGCCGCCGCCCTCAACAAAGAGTTCCACGACGGCGAGTCAGTCCGCAGTCAGGAAGCGGTCCGGCTTATCCGGAGCAAGCATGGCCTCTATGTAGCGAAGGTGCAGGCCGAGCGGGTGAAGGTAGCCGCGCCGCAGACCGAGCAGGAGGTCGAGCATAAGGCGACGGAGTCCGGCATCGAAGCCCGGGCTAACGGCAAACGCATCAAGACCGTCGAGGATTTGCTGGCCCATATCGGCGCCGACCTCACCCGGTTTGAGGTGGGGCAATCCGAGGCGACCAAGTACGAGGTGGCGACCAAGGACCCAGCGACTGGCAAGGTGACGACGACGGAGTTGCACCGCGTCTTCGTCAAACTCCGGCCCAAGGCTGGGCCATCTGTCGTCGAGCTGGTTGAGCGGTTGATTGCCGGGGCATTAGCCAAGCGAAGCCCGGTCGTGCAGGCGTCGCACCGCACGCAGGGCGACGTGATGCAGGCGCTCGTGATTGCCGACCCGCACATCGGGAAGTATGCGTGGTCGCACGAGACGGGATGGGAAGACTACGACATCTCGATTGCCGCCCAGCTCATCCGGTCCAGCGCCGCCGAGCTTATTGCCGACGGCAATCGCCGGGGGGTGGGGCGCCGCGTCATCCTCTTGCTCGGGGATTACTTCCACTACGACACCCCGCATGGGCAGACCACCAAGGGGACGCCACTTGACCGAGACGGACGGGTCGAGAAGATGATAGAGGCAGGGGCCAAGGTCCTCTTCGATGTCATCGAAGCCAGCGCCAAGACGGTGAACACCGAGGTCATCTTGGTCCCCGGGAATCATGACGCCGTGCTGACCGTGGCCCTCCGGCAAATCTTGACGGCGCACTTCCGGAGTGATAGCCGGGTGCAGGTGGATACCCGGGGGACGAGCCGCAAGTACATCGAGCATGGGCGGTGCCTGATTGGGATGACCCACGGGGACAAGGCGCGCAAGCGGCTCGGCGAACTGATGGCGGCGGAGGCGAGCGAGGCGTGGGGGCGGAGCCGATACCGGGAGATACACACGGGCCATCTGCATAGCACCGCCGAGGTACAAACTGTCGGGGGCGTGGTCATCCGCACCGCCCCGGCGCTCTGTCCGCCGGACGGCTGGCATGCGGTCGAGGGATTTGTCGGGGCGCCCCGTGGCATGGAGAGTTACTATTACCATGCGGCGGGTAGTCTTGTCGGCATGACCATGTCAACCCCGGATAGCCATGGCAAAGCCTCGTAAGTCGAACGTCTTCACCAACCGCAAGTCTCGGGTCTCGATGTACCGCAATGGATTGACCATCGAGATTGAGGATGTCCCGGCAGTCGATGCCGGGGTGGTGGCAAAGGAGTTGCTGGATGTGGTGCGCCAGCTCCAGCGGGCGGGGTACGAGGAGCTGATACTGGACGGCGGGGCGATACACAGCGACCCGATTGCCGTCGCTGATGAGGTGGACGGGGACGACTTCGTCCTGCCACCGGAGGCGAAGCGCATTGGCTTCTAGCCTGACGTTGACTATCCCATTCGCCCTGCTCGCCAGAGACAACGAGCGTATCGGGGGCATGATGCGCGGACGGCTTCTGCTCTCGCAGAAGTATCGGCGCAAGAAAGACTCGGCCCGACTGGCGGCGATGGCGCAGTACCGGGGCCAGCCACTCGACGGGGACTTGCGGATTAGCGGGGTGGCCTACTGGCCTGACCGTCGGCGCCGGGACCTGATGTTCTTCGTCAAGGCCCTGCATGATGCGCTCGAAGGCGTGTGCTACCACGACGATGTGCAACTGGTCGAGGTGCAGTACCGCAAGGGTGGGCTAGATAAAGAGAACCCTCGGGTCGAGTTAGCCATAGAAAGCATCAAGGGGTAGTGAGTAAGCTACTCACTACCCCTTGCTCGCTATCTCTATCGTGCGGTTTGCTCGGCAACGACAAGGTCGCGTAGCTCATTGACGGAGAGTCGGTCGAACTCCTCTCCCTCCGTGTCCTTGTATCCGGTGATGTAGATGTCCGTCCGGCCCGTTGCGGCGGCAATCCGGTAGACTAGTGCGGCAGTCGTGGCGTCGGGCACCCACTCGTCGAGGTCGAGGTTCTCGTCCCAGATGTTGTACTCTTTGTACATCAGCACACCTCCGGTGAAGTGACCGCTTGGTAGCGGAGGATGGACACGAAGTCCTCCACGCCGATGGCATCGGAGCCGCCCTCGTACTTGAGGACGGCATGCTTGGGTGAGAGGATGACATCGTGGACCTTGCGCCAGCCCTGCTCGTCATCGACTAGCACAAGGTCTCCGACCATGACATTGGCGCCTTCAACGACCCTGTGCAGGGGGATTCCCGTCATGCGCTAGCTCCTCGGCGGAAAAGGGAAGGGGCATCGACCCGTGCGGCCCGTCGTATGGCATCGTGTGCTTGCCCGTCTTGACGTTTGCCACGGCGGCATCGAACATCTTGTTCCGAGCGGTGGTCCGCTCCTCGATGGTCGGTCCGACGAGGGCGGTGATGATGCGTTCGATGACATCTTGCGGCGATTCCCACTCTTCGTCCCGGCTCAAGGCGCCGACCACGCATGCCCCCTTCAGGGCGTTGCGGAAGTCGGCGTCTGGCTTCCACTCTTCGGAGGTTGCGGCGAACTCCGAGATGGAGCGGGTGAGGAAGTCGTGCATCGCGCCGCAGATATACAGCGTTCGCTTGTCCATCTGCTTGCCGTGCATCAACTCGATGATGAGGTCGTCCATGTGCTGGTGCATTAGCCTTTCCTCCGTGCTTTGGGTGGGGTAACGAACGAACGCAGGTCCATCCATCGGAGTAGGATAGCACGGGCTTGCTCCCGGTCCAGTCCATACTTCCGCTCCAACTCCGCGCCAGCGGCGTACATGTTGACCTTGCCGCTGGCCCGGAGCTTGTCGAGAAACGTCAGGTACTTGTCGGTCACGCGTGGTACTTGCGCTTGCGGAGATTGTCAAGAGCGCGGCGAGCGAGTCGCTCCTTGGCATCGTTGTCGGTGATGCATCGGATGACATCGTACGACATCTCTCGCGGCCCCTCCTTGCTCTCGTCTCGGGCGATGGCGCAGATGATAGCGGCGGTGGTGATGCTTCGGTCTAGCTCCTCCGGCAAGTCGCCGCTCTCGTCGAGTGAGGTGTACTTGCCATCCTCGGTGCGGAACTCGGCGAGGTCGAGGGCGAGGATGCCACAGCACAGGTGCTTGGCTAGCTCCGCGAGGACGATGGAGGCCATCTTGGTGTTGTCATCCGGCTCGAAGTCCTTCATGGCATCGGCAAGCTCCTTGGCAAGATTGCGGGACGGGTTGTGCAGGTCGGCGATGATGGCGTCGATGTCCATGGTTACTTCCCCTCCATTTGCAGAGCGTGGTGGTGGTTGAGCGTCTCGGTGATAGCCTTGCGGAGCATCTTCAGGTAGGTGTGAGACTGCATCGGGATGACGACTCGCTCCGCGACATTCTGGACAACGACGGCGCACTCGCTTCGGTTATCGGAGAGGGTCACGGTCATGGTCAGGCCGTCGGCAGACAGGGTGTACTTCACGGCAAATCCTCCGGAGTAAAGGGGCGAAAGGCACGGACAATCAAGGGGAAGTCGGCATCCACAAGGGCGACGGTCTCGCCCGTCTCGACCTCACCGCCAGTGGCGATGAGGTTCCCGGCAATCGGCTGTCCGTCAGTGGAGCGGGTGAAGAGGAACGGCAAGCCGTCGAGCATTCCCATGTCGTTGCAGAAGAAGTCAATCGTGATTCCATCACGGGACGATGGGATGCGGAGGGCGGTTTCGATGTAGCCATCGACGGCCTCCTGCATCTGTTCTAGCGTGGGGACTCCGTCGTGGGTACGGAGTCCGTGCAGGGTGAGGGTGGCGTACATTACTCGTCCTCCTCGTCAACGTACTCGTCGGAGAGGTCGATGTCCGCGTCGGAAGCGTCCTCGAAGTCCTTCGGGTTGGCGGCGTCTGCCGCATCGACGATTTCCAGCGTCCCGCTATCCTCGGTATAGCCAGCATCGTAGGCATCAACGATGTCATCGTGGGCGCCGCTAGTCAGATGCTCTTCGAGGAACGCATCCACATCCTCATCCTTGAGGCCATCCGGGACCGCAACGCTCACGGTCTTGAAGATGCGGATGTCACGGGCCACTTCGACGTTGTAGAACTTGGGCATAGCTCCTCCGAAAGGTGGTGGCGGCGTGATTGCCGCCGATGAATGATACAACGGGGCCAGCAAAAAGTCAAGTCAGCTACGCTTCCTGCGTGATGCTCTTGCTACGGGTGACTGCGGCGTTCGTGATGTGGGCGCCGGGCGTGGCTAGCTCGGCGCGGTGCATGCAGAAGAGGAAGTCGAGGACCGCATTGACGGAGGCGGCGGCGGCGGTCTCCTTGTCGCATGCATCGACATGGAATGTCGTGAAGACGGAGTACCTCATGCCGCCACCCCCGAGGTGACGGCGTCGAGGGTGGCGCGGATGTTCTTGATGGCGTCCTTCTGGGTGAAGGCTTCGCCGATGATGACGGCTCCCTCCGGGAGGGCGCCCATCTGTTCGAGCTTGCGGACGGAGTGGGTCATGTCGGCAATCGACATCCGGGAAGTGCCGAGTCCGGGACGGACGACGGTGGGGGAGCGGACAATCATCTCGAAGCCGATGGTGCGGAAGACTCCGGCATGAGCGAAGACGGAGATGAGTTGGTCGATGCGGACTGGGTCCCCGGCGCGCTTGGCGGTGACGCCGCAGAAGCTGATGGTCTCATCCTTGTAGTGTCGGGTGTTGTTGGCTCCGATGACTTCGCATTGATAGCCTGCGTTCTCAAGGATGTCGGTGACGACGGCAATCTGGACGCCGTTCCAGAACAACTCCTCCGTGGTCCGGTTGCAGTTGCCGCCGAAGGCACCGATGATGGTGACAATCTTGGTGCCGTTGGTGCGGAGGTTTGCGGAGGACTGGAAGGCGATGTCCCAGTCCCCCCGGAGGGCGCGGTCTACGTCAAGGCTGTCGCCGGAGTCCCCCCATGTGGGGCGGCGGCGGATGGCCTCGACCGCATCGACGACTCCGTCGAGCGAGAGCGAGATAGCGGAGCCGCGCTCGGTGCCTTCCTGCCAGCCGTAGTCGATGAGTTGCTCCGCATCCTTGCGGCGCCGGAATCCGGCTCGGAACTTGGGGTCACCCTTGGTCCAGACGTGGTCGCCGACCTCTTCGGATGCGGTGTCGGCGTTGTACTCCGGGATGGGGTGGTGGTGCAGGGTGGAGAGGTCGGTGAAATCGCAGAGGATGGCGGCGATGGTTGCGGCCTTGTCGGCTTCGCCGTCGTGGTAGGTGAGAATCATGGTCGGTATCCTCCGGATTAGTTGAGGCCGCAGAGCTTGCGGTCGGCGTCGTTCCAGTTGTTGGTGACCTGCCGCAGAGCGGCGTCGATAGTGTCTCCGACCCCGAGGACAAGGGAGCGGACGTTCTTGAGCATGCGGGTGCCGACGATGCGGCGGAGCTTGTGGTCGGCGACCTTCTGGCGGAGGGCATAGACGGCGTTGCGGATGCCGACCTCCGGGCAAATCGACGCTTCGAGGTCCGGGTCGTAGTCCATCATCTCGACGACGAAGCGGTCGAGGGTTGCTCCGTCAAGAGCGTTGCGACCGACGTAGACTCTGTCGGCACCCGTCCCGAGGGTGTTCATGGAGCCGATGACGACGGTGTCGGGGTGACGATTGACCCGCTCCCCGGAGGGGAGGTACATCCAGCCGTTGGCGAGGAAGGCGTTGAGGACGGTGACGACGGAGGGGTCGCCGTTGTCAAGCTCATCGAGGAGGACGACCCCGCCGTTCCGGTAGGCAGAGACAGCCGGGGACTCGACGTAGGACTCCGTCCCGGCGGAGATGTTGGGAACGATGCGACCGAGGAGCTTGGCCTCCGACATGCCGGGGCTGAACGACAAGGCGGCGAAGTCAAGCGAGAGGGCCTTGGCGACTTGCTCCGCAAGGTAGGTCTTGCCGGACCCTGCCGGACCGATGAGCATGATGTTTTTCTCCGAAACCTTGGCGGCAATCAGCCGGAGGACGCGGGGCAGGAGCTTGTGAGGCTTGCCGTCGAGCTTGACCTCGGGGAGGTCTCCGACCTTGACGACCACCTCTGCGGCGGGGCGGTCTCCGACCTTGGCCTCGACCGCCTCATCGATGGCCTTCTTGATGGCGTCGAAGAAGGAGCGCATGGGGTCGGTGGACTCCACGGAGGGCTTGGTGGACTCCACGGGAGCCTTGGCAGGCTTGGGGGTCTCCGACTTGGCACGATTGGCGCCGAAGTTGGGCCGCTCTCCGTCGATATGGACGAACGGAGGCTTGCCGGGGACCGACACCCAGTCCGAAGGACCGAGGCGAGCGAGGAACCGCTCCGTGGTGTTGGGGTTGATGGTGTTGACGGTGATGTAGTTATCACCGTGGATAGCGGTGATGTCGCCGAAGGTGACTCCGTCACGGAGCAGGGACTCGGAAGTAATCTTGACGCGCTGACCGATTCGTGC
>Ga0255188_1000454_pt1 | contig 13669 bp, 9 predicted proteins | sample Miss_Cont_RepB_8_FD_188427 | JGI IMG/M metagenome (GOLD analysis project Ga0255188, IMG submission 188427) | Freshwater microbial communities from Mississippi River, Louisiana, United States - Miss_Cont_RepB_8h | ecosystem: Environmental > Aquatic > Freshwater > River | place: USA: Louisiana... | reverse complement strand
CGGTGATGCCGCGCGCCGCCAGCCAGGCACGAAAGTGGGCCAGCGCCAGCGCGTTGCTGCCAATGCCCGGCCGGGCGCAGATCTCGTCCGCGAAGTTGAATGGCACTCCGCTCTCCATCGGACTCTTTTGCGCGGCCCCCTGCTTCTGCATCAGCGCTTCAATCTGCTCGCGCGTGGCCTCAGGTCCGAACTGCACATGATGCGTGTGGCCCGGCTGGCGGAAAGGAAACCGCTCCCGGGTCTCCGCCGCCTGATTGCCGACCACGTTGAAGCCCAGCAGCCACAGCACCTCGGCCTCCTGCGCGTTCAGCTCGGCGCGCTGCGGACCCCAGAAGCCGGTTTGCACGATGAGTTCCTTGGGGGAAACGCGTTGACCGCTCGTCGCCGTGCGTGCCCAGTCCAGCCGGCGGGCGGACATCTGCGCGGCGGTTTCCAAGCTGTCCTTGTCCTTCACCAAATCGGGCGAGACGAGAAAGCTGGTCAGCGTGCCGGTGAAAGTTTCCTCGAAGCGTTTCACCACCCGCTTCGCATCCGCAGCCGTGGCCAGTTCGATGATGACCCTGCACCGGGTGGCGGGCGGCTGGCAGACAAAGTTCGCGGTGACATTGGGAAACTCCGCCACGCCGCCTGCGCGGTTGAGCCGGCCATGCAGGGCTTTGCCGTTGTGCGCCTTGAGGTCGAACCACTCGGTGAAAACGCCCGTCGGCAGCGCCTTAGTGCGATCCTTCGCCGCCGCCTCCGGCAGCGTCGCCGCCTTCAGATACCACGGCGGATTGTGGATGTAGCCCCCCAGCGCGACATGCCACGTCGCATCGGCCGGCTCGACAAGTTGCAGGCGGACGAACACGCCATCGCCGCCGAAGATCGACTGGGCGCGGCTCGAAGTCGTGCCAGCAAGCAACAAGGGCAGAAGGAGAACGACAAGCAGGCGCATGGGCTGGAGTGGTTCGCTAGCGAAAGCCCTTCAGCCCGCACGCCGAAACAGCCGTGGCTGCGGGACAAACTTCACCTCCGCATCCAGCGGAAACACCGGCCGCAGGCACCGCGTGTGACCGAGGCTGCGGAGATTCGCGCTGGTGGATCCCGGCGCATCCACATCCACGTAGCGCGCCGCCCACGTCTTGAACATATGCGGCTCGCAATGCGGCGACTTCACCACCACCGCACCGAAGTGTTTCGGATCGCAGCCGTGCGCCAGGAACAGCGCGCGGTCATACAGGCTGACTGCACGGCTGGTGAGGATCAGAGTGAAGTTGTCTGCCTCAATCACGGCTGTCCTCCCCGCCTGCCACAACTCGCGGGTCGTCTCGCTACGAAACCAGCCATCCGACAGCAGACGCACCCGGCCTTCAATGGGCAGTGGCGTAAACCGCGCCGGGTCCAGCGCCCCGCCCACCGTGGTTCGCACGCTCTGGCCAATCCCAGCGGCAAAGGCCGCCGCCACCGCCGCCGGGTCCACCACCGGGATAAGCGCGGTGCCTTGATAACCCGCCTCCCGGAGCGCGCGCAGGATGGCGTTGCTGTCGCCGGACGCGCCGGAACTTGTCGCATCCGCCGCATCCACCAGCACTACGGTGCCGGACTGGTTCTCCTTCGTGATGCGGGCGGCATCGGCCAGGCTGGTGAGCGGCACCTGCATTTTCTGGTGGTGTTCCCAGAACAGGTTGGCGATGCGCACCGCTTCGCGCTCCGCTCGCGCGGGGTCGTTGTCCGTGACCACAAAGCTGTTCGAGGCGAGCGCCGGCACATCCGTAAAGGGATTGCCCCACATCATCGCAGCCGACAAGCCACCGGGGCTTTGCTCAATCTCCTTCGCCAGATTCACCGCGTGCCGGATGGAACCCGTCTCCGTGATCAGCTCGTCGCCGCGCACCAGCGCGGGCACCGTGACCTTGGCCGTCACAGGCCGGACTTCCCCCGCCACGATGCGCAAGAGCAGCCGTGCCGCCCGCGCCCCCGTGCCGAAGAAATCCACGTGCGGATAGGTGTGAAACGCCACCGCCGCGTCACTGTGCTCCAGCATCCGGTCCGTGAGGATGCCGTGCAGGTCGAGCGAGATGACGATGGGCACGCGCTCGCCGACAATCTTGCGCGTCTCCGCCAGCAAATATCCCTCCGGGTCGCCCTCGCTCTCCGTGGCCATCGCCCCGTGCAGCGAGAAATAAACACCGTCCACTTGCGGAGCCGCCTGCACGCTCGCGATCAACTCACTGGCAACCCGCCGGAACGCCGAATCTGCCAAGGTTCCGCCGGACGTGATGAAGTGCGCGCTGTAAGTGGGCACCAGCTCCACGCCGGGAGCGGCGTCGAACACGCTCAAGGCGCCGCCCACTTCGCTGCGCACGCGGCGATGGTATTGGAGGACTTCGGTCCCCCGGCGGATGGTGAAGTCCTCGTAACCACTCAGCACGGGGTTGAACGTGGAAACCTCTTGTTTGCACTCGGCGATCAGGATGCGTGGCATGGTGAATGGCCCCGAGGCTAATCAATCACACGGCTTCAGCAAGCCCATCCCTGACCGGCTACTTCCCGCCCCGGAGGTGCCGGTCCAGAAACTCGTAAGCCACCTTCCGCGCGTCGTCCGGGAAAGCGTGCGGGCCTTTGGGATAGTAGCCGGACACGTCCCCTGCCCTGCCGTGGAGTTCATAGACCTTGCGCGCGGCAGCCAGCACGTCGCGCACGCCGGACACGTCGAAGTCCGTGTCGCCTTCCGCCGAGCAGGTGAGAAACGGACGCGGGGCGAGGGCGGCGACGATTTCCGGGAAGTCGAACGGCACGCGCGCGGCGTCGTTACCAAATTCGCCGGCGATGCGCGGCATATAGACTTTGCCGGTCCAGCTCGGGAGGTCGTCCTTGCGGAAGGTGGTGAAGCCGCAGCTCGACACGATGACGCGCAGGCGCGGCTCGAAGACGGCGGTGAACATCGCGTTGTGCCCGCCGAGAGAGTGGCCGATGACACCAAGGCGCGCGGCGTCCACCTCGGGAAGTGATTCCAGGAGGTCCACGGCGCGAACGTTGTCCCAAATGGCTTTCATGGTGCCGCTGGCGTAGCCGTGGCGCGGGTCGAAGTCGTATTTGGAATCGCCGAAGCTCGGGTAGTCGGGCGCGAAGGTGACGTAGCCGCGCTGCGCGAGATGGAGAGCGTATTGCTTCGGGTTGTCCACGAGGCCGGCGGACTCGGCCTTGCCGAGCTTGGTGGTCTGGTGGAGGCAGAGGACGGCGGGGAGTTTGGGCGGCGACTGCAAATCGCCGGCACGCACGCCGGTGCCGGCGGTTTGTAACCGCCGTTCGGGAATGAAGAGGTAGGCGGCGACGCGGTCGGTGGCGTCGCTCTGATAAGTGAGTTTGCGCCGCACTAGGCCGCCCTCCAGCTTCACTTCCTCCAGCACCTGCACGTCGAGCGCGACGCGCTTGGCGGGATTCGGGAACGGCCCCATCACCCGCTCCAACGCGGCGGCGATGTGACGTCGACGCGGCTCCCACTCGGCGGCTGTGCGGGCGGGCTTCGCGGCTCCGCTGGTGGACGCGACGCGCAGCACATCGAAGCGGTCGGGGTAGCTCGGCGCAGCGGACGCTGGCTCGAAGCGGCCGACGGGAAAGCCTTGCGCGTAGGAGATGACGAATGCGCCGTCGGTCGTGGGGTAGCGGATGTCCTCGCGCCGCTCGAAGTCGGTGGGCGTCTGGCGGTCGAGGGCGTCGGGACTGTCGGCGCGAAGGAATTTCCCGGCGACGTGCCCGGGGATGAGCGTGCGATTGCCCAGCGCGTGGCCGGTGGTGCTGAAGATTTTGCCGTCCACCATCTCCTTCGTGACCCAGACGGGCGTGATGTCGAGGCCCGCGCGTTGCATGTTCGCGACCATCTCCTGGCCGTCGGCGAGGCAGGTCTTGTCGTCGAGGCCGTGGACGGAAAAGACCTTAGCCGTGGTGCCGAGACGCTTCATTTCGGCGAGATGCGCGGGATGGCCGACGAAGCGAATCTCCTGCGCGCCGGGCGCGAGGAAGTTCGGGCTGGCGGGGTCGCGACTCCAGCGAGCGTTGAGCCCGCCGGCGGCGGGGAGGTTGTAGGCGAGGGCGTCGCTGAGCTTCTTCATGCCGCACATATCCACAACGGCGGTGAACGTGCGCGGCGCGAGCTTGTTCGCCATGAGCGTGACGTTGCCGCCGCCGGAGCCGCCGGTAGCGAAGAGGCGTCCGCGCGCGAAGGGAGTTTTGGTCGTGTCGAGTTCGTGGAAAACCAGCCACAGCGCGCGCAAGGCGTCGAGGCCCTGCAGCCAGCCGAAGTCGTAAGGCTCCGGGCCTTCGATGGAATCCTTGGGGCCGCTTTGGAGATAGTTCACGCAGAGGGCGACGCAGTTGAACTCGCGGGCGAGCGCCGCTGGGTTCGCTGTGCCCGCGCAGTCGGTGCCGCCCCAGTTGTGCAGCGTGAGGAAGATGCCCGTGCGCGGCCCGATGCTCGCCCGCGTGCCGCCGGGGTAATGCACCTGCACGCGCACCTCGCGCGGGCCGGGTCGCGCCGGCCATTCCTGCGCCGGAATGACGACGGGGCCGTCGCGCTCGGGCAGCTTGGGCCAGGGAATTTCAGCGGCGCTCAAACAGGTGGCGCTGATGACAAACAGCAGCGAGGCAACGAGGGGACGCATGGCGCGAGCTTGCGCTGACTCAGAGTCGGACGCAAACCGACAGTAGAGACTCATCACGTCGTCTCCTGCGGGGTCGTCACCTGTTCGTCACAAAGTCGTCACCGGCTTGTCGTTGTTTCGTTGCTGTCCGCGTGTTACCCAAGTATTCGACATGGCAAAGATCTTAGTCGTAGATGACGAGCCGGATGCCGTTGAACTCGTGGAGTTCAACTTGAAGAACGCCGGTTTCGAGGTGATCACAGCGGCGGATGGCGCGGAGGCCTTGAAAAAAGCGCGGGCCACCCTGCCCGACCTCATCCTGCTCGACCTGATGATCCCCGAGGTGGACGGGCTGGAAGTGTGCAAGCTGCTGCGACGCGACGCAGCCACGGCGGGCATTCCGATTCTCATGCTCACGGCGAAGGCGGCGGAGATTGACCGAGTGCTTGGGCTGGAACTCGGCGCGGACGATTACGTGACCAAGCCGTTCAGCCCGCGCGAGCTGATGCTGCGCATCAAGGGCCTGCTACGTCGGCGTGAGACGACCGAGACGAAGGCGGAGCGGATGCAGTTCGGCGATCTCGTGCTGGATGTGCCGGCTCATAGCGTCACCGTGAACAACAAGCGCGTGGAACTCACCGCCACGGAGTTCAAGCTGCTGACCATCCTCGCGCACCGCCGGGGCCGCGTGCAGTCGCGCGACCAGTTGCTCAAAGATGTGTGGGAATACGACAACGTCATTGATACGCGCACCGTGGACACGCACATGCGGCGTCTGCGAGAGAAGCTGGGCAAGGCGGCGAAGCATCTCGATACGGTCAGGGGCGTGGGCTATCGCTTTGTAGCGGGGTGATCCGCCGTAATGCGTAAAACCTAAGGACCTTCGGCACACGAAGGATCTCTGGTTACGCATTACGTTTTACGTTTTACGTTTTCCAGCCATTCTCCGCCTGATGTGGCCCGCGCTGACCATCCTTGCCCTGCTGGCGGCAGGCATATGCCTCGCCGCCTGGCGGAGGTGCCGACGAAGGAATGACGCGGAACGCGAACAACAACAGCGCGAGTTCGCCCAGCTACGCCAGCAGCACGAGCAGGCCCGGGCGCACGAACTGGCCCAGCAGCAAGCCTTGTTCAACAGCATGAGCGAGGGCGTGCTTGTGCTGGACGGCGAGGGCCGCGTGCGGCTCGTCAACCAGGCGCTCGAACGCCTCTTCGGCCTGACCGGGGACATCCGGGGGCGCACGGTGATGGAGGCGCTCCGCCTGCATCAAGTGCAGGAACTGTTCAATCGCACCCTGCTCGAAGGGCAGGTGCAGGAGTTTGAGCTCGACCTGCCCGGCCTCGACGGCAACCGCAGCCTGCAGGTCAACTCCGCGGTCGTGCTCGGACCGGATGGCCGCCAACAAGGCATGATTCTGGTGTGTCACGATCTCACGCGGCTGAAGCAGTTGGAAAACACCCGCCGCGAATTCGTTGCCAATGTCAGCCACGAGCTCCGCACGCCGCTCTCGATGATCAAAGGCTACGTCGAGACGCTCATTGACGGGGCGAAGGACAATCCCGAGGTGGCCACCAAGTTTCTGCAAACCATCGAGAAGCACGCGGACCGGCTGACCTATCTTATCGAGGACTTGCTCACCATCTCGCGGCTGGAGTCCGGCCAGGTGCTGATGAACTTTCAGCGGGCGGAATTGCATGGCGTTGCGGCTCGCGTGCTCAGTGATTTGGAATCCCGGGCCGCCGCGAAGCAAGTCACGCTGCGCAATGAGATTCCTCCCGAGCTTGCCGCGCAAGCCGATGCTGAACGCCTGCAACAGGTGCTCTTCAACCTCGTGGACAACGCCATCAAGTATGGCCGCACGGGCGGGAGCGTAAGCATCGGCGCGCGCAGGAACGACAAGAAGCAGTTCGAGCTTTCGGTCCACGATGACGGCCCCGGCATCCCCCTCGAAGCGCAGACGCGCGTCTTCGAGCGCTTCTACCGCGTGGACAAGGCCCGCTCCCGGGACGCCGGCGGCACCGGTCTGGGCCTGGCCATCGTGAAGCACATCGTGCAATCGCACGGCGGCGAGGTGTGGGTGGAGAGCGAACCGGGCAAAGGCGCGACATTTTGCTTCACGCTGCCGGAGGCGTGAGGCGCGCGCTGACTTCCGCTTGGGCTTTGCCTGGGCTTGGGCTACGTTCCGCGCGCGATGAATCAATCGGCTTTGTTTGATGGGCTGCTGACCTATGTGTTCTTCATTCCGTTGCTCACCTTTCACGAATGGGCGCACGCCTGGGTGGCGTGGAAGTGCGGGGATGACACGGCCTACCACCAAGGCCGGGTGACGCTCAATCCCATCGCCCACATGGAGCTGATTGGCACCGTGGTGCTGCCGCTCTTGGGCATCTTTCTCTCCCTCAGCAACTCCGCGCTGGCTGGCTTCATCATCGGCTGGGGGCGGCCCGTGCCGGTGAACATCTCGAACCTGCGCAGCCCGCGCCGGGACGACACTCTGGTGGCGCTGGCCGGTCCCGCCATCAACGTGCTGCTGGCCTTCGCTCTCCTGGCTCTCGTCAATGGATTCGCCCTGGCCGGGGTATCGGGATTCGCCGATGTGGGCAAGCTGATGGCGCAATTGAGCCTGTTTCTCTGCTTCTTTAACCTGCTGCCCATCCCGCCCCTGGACGGCTCGCATGTGCTGAAGAACGCCATCGGCATGAGCTACGAGACCTACTGGAAGCTCTGCCAGTATGGTTTCATCATAGTCATCGTGGCCATCAACATCCCCGGCGTGCGCAAGGTCGTCGCCCTCGCCACCGAGGCAACCTACTTGGCCATGTTGGGAATTCTTCAGCTCCGATGAATTGCTTGGTTTCCCCCCGGCGGGCACTTAGCCTGCCCGCGTCCGAAAGTGATGAAAACATTCGCTGAACTCGGTTTTCCCGGACGGCTGATCGCCGTCGAGGGCCTGGATGGCTCCGGCAAGTCCACGCAGATCTACCTGCTCAAGCGGTGGCTGGAACTACGCGGGCTCAAGGTCTTCTTCAGCGAGTGGAACTCCTCCGAGCTGGTCAAATCCGCCACCAGCAAGGGCAAGAAGATGACCCTGCTGACACCCACGACGTTCAGCCTCATCCACGCCACGGACTTCGCGGACCGCTACGAGCGCCAGCTCGTGCCCCTGCTGCGCGCCGGTTATCTGGTGCTGTGCGACCGCTACATCTTCACCGCCTTCGCGCGGGATGTGGTGCGCACCTGTCCGCCGGAGTGGGTGCGCGGCCTCTACAGCTTCGCCGCCCTGCCGGACATGACCTTCTTCTTCCGGGCGGATTTGGAGGTCTCGCTGAACCGCATTCTGGATGGCCGGCCCGAGTTGAAATACTTCGAGGCCGGCATGGACATGGGTTTCTCCACCGATCCTTACGAGAGCTTCCGCATCTTCCAAGGCCGGATGCTGGAACAGTATCTGGCCATGAGCCGCGAGTTCTCCTTTAATGTCATCAACGCGAACGAGACGGTGGAAACCCAGCAGGCCATCCTGCGCAAGCTCGTGGCCGATCGGATCGACCTGCCGAACTACGACTTCAAGAAAGCGTGACCATGGCCACCACCCCGCGCAAAGCCAAACGCCTCGCCCCCGCCCCGCGGACCCCAGAGGTCATCATCCCCAAGCCTACGCCCAAGCGCTTTTACGGCGAAGGCATTCCGGGCGTGGACGAGGAGCAACTTCGCGGCAAGCTGATCGTCGTCGAGGGTGCCGACGGCTCCGGCCGCTCCACGCAGATCGCCCAGTTGGTCCAATGGCTCGAAGGCAGCGGCCACGCCACGGTCCAAGTCGGCCTCAAGCGCTCATCTCTGGTGAGTGAAGAGCTGGAGAAAGCCCAGCAGGGAAACATTCTAAGCCGCACCACGCTGAGCCTCTTTTACGCCACCGACTTCGCGGATCAGGTCGAGAACATCATGCTGCCGGCTTTGAAGGCGGGCTTCATGGTCCTGGCCGACCGTTACATCTACACGCTGATGGCGCGGGACATTGTCCGCGGCATGGACGAGGCCTGGTTGAAGAATCTCTACGGCATCGCGCTGGTGCCGGACGCGGTCTTCTACCTGAACATCTCTCCCGAGCAGCTTGTGCAGCGGAACTTCGCCAAGAACAAGGCGCTGGACTACTGGGAAAGCGGGATGGACTTGGGCTTGTCGCGCGACATGTTCGACAGCTTCCTGAAGTATCAGGCGCTGATGGCCCTCCAGTTCAAGCGTCTCCAAGCCGTTTACGGCTTCGACATGGTGGATGCCGACCGTTCACCGGAGGACGTGAACGCGGACTTGCGACGGAAGATTGAGTCCGTGCTGGCCGGCCGCTGATGGCCCACGGCGGTTCCCCGCCCAGCCTCAGGCGGACAAAGCCGCGTCCATGCGCGCGAGCACCCGCTCCCGGCCCAGCACTTCCAGCAAGTGATAGAGGCTGGGACCGCTGGCCTTGCCCGTGCAGGCGAAACGGCAGGGATGAACCATCAGCCCGTTCTTCACCCCCAACGACTTGGCCGTCTCCTTCAAGGCGGTTTCCAAGCTCGGCGCGTTGAACTCCGCCAGCGCCGCACACGCATCGCGCAGCTTCTTCAAGCGCTCACGCGCTTCAGGCGTCAACGCGGCCAGCGCCTCCGCGTCCAGCGCCACCTGCTCCGTGAAGTAAAAGCCCGCGTAACCGGCCAGCTCGCTGAAGATGCGGACCTTGCCCAGGCAGGTGTCGAGCGCGGCCTTCACATACGCCGTGGGGAATCGATTGGTGTCCAGCCCCGCGCGGGCCAGCGTGTGGACCGCCATCTCGTAAAACCGGTCCGCCGGCATGGCGCGCACGTATTCGCCGTTCATCCACTTGAGCTTTTCGTGATCGAATCGCGCGTTGTGGCGCAGGATTCGGGGCAGATCAAACATGTCCACCAGCTCTTTGAGCGGGACGACTTCGCGGCCGTCCTTTGGCGACCAGCCCAGCAGGGAAAGGTAGTTCACCACTGCTTCGGGCGCGTAGCCGTTTTCCATGTAGTAAGTTAGCGCCGCGCCGGTGTCGCGCTTGCTCATCTTCGAGCCATCGGCGTTCAGAATCAGCGGGATGTGCGCATACTTGGGAGGCTCCACTCCGAACGCCTGAAACAACGCGACGTGCTTCGACGTGTTGCTGAGATGGTCCTCCCCGCGAATCACATGCGTGATGCCCATCTCCAAATCATCCACCACATTCACAAAGTGAAACACCGGTGAACCATCCGACCGCATGATCACAAAATCCGGCTCCTGCTCCTCGCGGTCCGTGAGCGCGCGCGTGACATCGCCCACGACCAGGTCCCGGATCAGCACCGGCTCGCGCGTCATCCTGAAGCGCACCGCACCTTCACTCTCGTAGGCCAGCCCCCGCGACAGCAGCGCCTCCACCCGTCGGGCATAGTTCTCCTTGCGTTGCGATTGGAAGTAGGGCCCGCGATCACCCTTGCTCGGTCCCGTGGCGTCCGCCGTGAGCGGACCCTCATCCCAATCCAAGCCCAGCCAGCGCAACCCATCGAGGATGACATTGACCGCCTCCTGAGAATTGCGGGCCGCATCCGTGTCCTCGATGCGCAGGACGAAAGTGCCGCCGGTATGACGGGCGTAAAGCCAGTTGAACAGCGCGGTGCGCGCTCCGCCGATGTGAAGATACCCCGTGGGACTGGGAGCAAAACGGACGCGGACACTCATGGGCTGGGCGGTGTTGATTGGGTTGGCTACGCTCAAATGCTGCGTCAGGATAGGTTGGCAGAACATCCGATGGCAAGAACCGGCCGGAGCGGGCCTCACCCATCCGGCTTCACTGCTCCGGCCCACCGCACCTGCCCGCCATGGGCAGACAATGCAGTTGAAGAACCCGCGTCAGCCGCTTACTAAGAGCACCTGCAACCGCATGGCGTTCCTCACACAATTTAGGAGCACACGTTCGCAAGGGGAGTCCGAGAACGTGGCCTCACGACGCCGGTTCCTTGGCCAGGCCGGTGCCGGAATCATCGGCTCGGTGGCGCTGGCCTCCTTGATGGGTGACCGAACCGCAGCGGCCACTCTTGATGAGCGCGGCCCACTCGCTCCACGGTCAGCGCATTTCCCCCCTCGCGCCCGCAACGTCATTTTTCTCAACATGGTGGGCGGGCCATCCCAGTTGGATTTGTTCGATTACAAGCCGGAACTGGTGCGGTGGCACGGCCGGCGGCTTGACACCGCAGCGATCAAAGACACGCCTTTCACCACGCCCAATGAGGACGGTTATTTCTGCCACGGGCCACAGTGGAAATTTCGGCAGGCCGGACGTAACGGGGCCTGGCTGTCTGAGTTGCTGCCGCACCACGAGCGGGCACTGGATCATCTCACGTTCATCCGTTCGATGCACACGAACGAATTCAACCATGTCCCGGCCCAGTTGCTGTTCAGCACTGGCTCTCCACGCGCCGGCCGGCCAACGATGGGCTCGTGGATTACCTATGGACTTGGGAGTGAAAACAGCCACCTGCCAGGGTTTATCGTGATGCAATCTGGCCGTGCCGGGAGCTGCGGAGCGGTCTGCTGGGGCAGCGGGTTCATGCCAGGGGCCTACCAAGGCGTGCCCTTCCGTGCCGCTGGTGAGCCCGTGCTGCACAGTGCCAACCCACCGGGAATCAGTCCTTCGTTACGACGACGCACGCTCGACACCATCCGCAGTTTCAACGAATCATCCTATACACGTTATGGCGATCCGGAGACCTTGACGCGGCTGGACGCCTTTGAACTCGCGTTTCGCATGCAGACCAGCGTGCCGGAGCTGACCGATGTGAGCCGGGAACCGGCCCACGTCTTCGAGCTTTATGGTGCGGAGCACGGCCAGAACAGTTTTGCCAACCACTGCCTGCTCGCCCGCCGGCTGGTGGAGCGCGGCGTGCGCTTCGTGCAATTGGATCATGGCAACTGGGATCATCACGGCACGGGGGGGGACGATTCCAACCTGATGCGTGGTCTGCCTGAACGATGCCGGGCGGTGGACCAAGCCTCCTCCGCCCTGGTCTTGGATCTGGCCCACCGAGGACTGCTCAAAGAAACTTTGGTGATCTGGGCTGGTGAATTCGGCCGCCACCCCGCAGCTCAGGGAAAGCCCTCCGCCGATCACGCTGGGCGAGACCACCAACGAACCGGCTACACCATCTGGCTGGCCGGAGGCGGCGTGAAGCCCGGCCTGCTTTACGGGGAAACCGACGCGCTGGGAATGCGGGCGACAACGAACCCCGTCCATGTTCATGACTTGCAGGCCACGATCCTCCGCTTGCTGGGGCTGGATCACACTCAACTCACATATCGCCACCAAGGGCGGGATTTCCGGCTGACCGATATTCACGGCCGGGTGGTGAGCGACTTGATCGCATGAACAAGCTGCCGCGCCTCAGAAAGGGATTCACGGCAAATGTCCCTGATTGCATAGCTGTCGTCGCGCAAGTCCTTCCGCTGTTTCAGAGAAGCTGGATCAGCTTTTGCCTAGGAATGTGCTGGATCGCCACTGTCGCGCCGAGAGCAGCTTCTGCCTTGGATTTCCGCCGCGACATCCATCCCATCTTAGCCCGGTATTGCTTGGGATGCCACGGCGCGGATTCCGCTCGGGGCGGGCTTCGGTTGGACCACAAGCCGACCGGCTGGCAAGGCGGTCAGTCGGGACGCAAATTGCTTCAACCCGGCACGGCACAGAACAGCGAACTGTTCCGGCGGATCACCAGCCATCGCGCCGAGGAAGTCATGCCGGCCCGAGGAGCGCGCTTGGAACCAGAAGAGGTGGACACGCTCCGGCGCTGGATTGACGCCGGAGCCCCGTGGCCAGATCCACGGGCGCACTGGGCCTTCAGCCCGCCCGTTGACCCGCCCCTTCCCGACGTGGGCCAGCCCCGCTGGCCAAGCCAAGGATTGGACTACTTCGTCTTGGCACGACTGGACGCGGAGAAATTGCAGCCGACGATCGAAGCTGATCGCCACACCTTGATTCGCCGCCTGAGCTTTGACTTGATCGGGCTACCCCCATCCGTCGACGAGGCAGATGCCTTTGCGCAGGATTCTGCTCCTGACGCGATCGAGCGGTTGGTGGACCGCTTGTTGGCCAGCCCGCACTTTGGCGAGCGACAAGCGCGTTTCTGGCTCGATTTGGCACGCTTCGCGGACACCAACGGCTACGAAATGGATCGTCGACGGCCAGTGTGGCCTTGGCGCGACTGGGTTATCTCCGCCTTCAACCGCAATATGCCCTTTGACCAGTTCACCCTCTGGCAGCTAGCCGGCGACCTGCTGCCAAAGGCCACCGATGAGCAACGCGTTGCCACGGGCTTTCACCGGCAGACCCTGTTGAACGACGAAGGCGGGGTGAATCCCGAGGAGTTTCGTGTCGCCGCCGTGATGGACCGAGTGGAGACCACCGCCGCGGTCTGGCTGGGGCTGACCTTCAACTGCGCGCAATGCCACGCTCACAAGCACGACCCGATCAGCCAGCAGGACTACTATCGGCTTTACGCCTTCTTCAACAACACAAGCGACTCGGGCGTTGAAATCCGGCCGATACTCAAGCCCGTGCCGCAGCAGTTCCAGGCTCAAGCGAATGCGTTGCGGGCCGAAATTGACCGGTGCGAGGAAAAGATTCGCAACCTATCTTCACCGCCTCCCCTTTCGACACCACCACCCGAAATGATTCAAAAACTCCTTAGCAAGGATGCGGATCAACTCACTTTCAAGGAGCGCCGCACGCTGGAAGTCTGGGAGCGCAGCCAAGCCAGCCCGGCGGCACGTCCTTGGGTAGAACTACGTAGCCGCAGCCGCAGCGAACTTGCCACGCTTGAAGAGCATAGCCCCCCGACCATGGTGCTCAGTGAACTGCCCAAACCGCGCTTCACCCACGTATTGAACCGAGGCGACTTTCGCACCCCCGGCCTCACCGTAAGTCCCGGAACCCCACCTCTCCTTCACCCTTGGCCAGCAGACAGCCCCACAAATCGACTCGGCCTGGCTCAGTGGCTGGTCGCTACCAACAACCCGCTGGCTGCCC
>Ga0255188_1000452_pt1 | contig 13701 bp, 14 predicted proteins | sample Miss_Cont_RepB_8_FD_188427 | JGI IMG/M metagenome (GOLD analysis project Ga0255188, IMG submission 188427) | Freshwater microbial communities from Mississippi River, Louisiana, United States - Miss_Cont_RepB_8h | ecosystem: Environmental > Aquatic > Freshwater > River | place: USA: Louisiana... | reverse complement strand
GATGCAAACCGCAGCGAACGCCAAGAGGGCGCCCAGGGTCAGCGCGGCCCGGAGACCACGGCGCCATGATCCGGTGCGCTCTTGTGAGCCGGACGCGGGCGCAGCGGCGGGCTGCGCCTGGGAAGTCGGTGAAGGGGATGTGCTCATGGAAACGACTGTAGCGCGCTCAAACGCAGACCATGGCAACCGTGGGAAGTCCCACTTCAGCGCCCACCGGCCACGTCCAGCACGCTGCCGGTGGTGTAACTGGCTTCCTCGGAGAGCAGCCACACCACGGCACGCGCCACTTCATCGGCAGAGCCCGCACGCTGCATCGGGACCTGCGACGCCATGCGTCGCGCGCGGTCAGGCTGGCCGCCGCTGGCGTGGATCTCGGTGTCGATGATGCCCGGCCGCACCGCATTCACACGCACACCTTCGGTGGCCACCTCGCGGGCCACGCCCAAGGTGAAGGTGTCGATCGCGGCCTTGGCGGCCGCATAGTCGACATACTGCGCGGGCGATCCGATCCGGGCGGCGGCCGATGAGAGGTTGACGATCGAGCCGCCAGCGCCGCCATGCCGTGTGCTCATGCGCCGCAGCGCCTCACGCGTACACAGGAAAGTGCCCTGCACATTGATGGCGAACATGCGCTGCCAACGATCCAGGTTCATCTCGTCAACCCGCTGCGCCACGTCCACCACGCCGGCGTTGTTCACGAGGCCTGTGAGCGGACCCCATTCGGTGTCGATGCGTGCAAACATCGCGCAAACCGCAGCCTCGCTGGAAACATCCGCCTGAAGGGCCAGGGCACGGCGCCCCAGGGCCCGCACCTCATCGGCCACCCGTTCGGCCGCGCGCAGGTCCCGCACCGCATTGACCGCCACATCCCAGCCGTGGGCGGCGGCCAAGCGCGCCACCGAAGCGCCGATGCCGCGACTGGCCCCAGTCACCAGCAGGGTTCTGTTCATCACGCCATCTTAGGGCCTGGCCCTGTGCAAGGCCAATGCGGCCGATATGCCGCTCGGCTAGAGTGTGAATCTGACGCCTACCGCATCGCCGAACACGGACTTTCACCATGCCCAAAGATTTCGATTCCATGGAGAACAGCAATGCCTCGGCCAACCCGAGCATTCACGAGGTGTCGGACCCGGCGCGTCGGCTTTGGGTGCGCGGGGTGGGCAGTGGGGTCTTCTGGGCGGCCCTGCAGACGGCGCCCTCCTGGGCGCAATGGGGCACCGCGGCGGTTGGGGCGTCGGCGGCGACCGGTCTGGCGGGCTGCGCACAGGGCCAGTCCTCACCCCCTCGCCTGGGCTTCCAATCGCTCCCCACCAGCACGCGAGATGCCCTCCAAGTGCCCGAAGGCTATGTGGCCACCGCCATCGCCGCCTGGGGCGAACCGATCGGCGTGCCAGGCCAGATGCCCGCCTTCCGCTTCGATGCCTCCAACACCGCTGCCGACCAGGCCGTGCAAATGGGCATGCACCACGATGGCCTTCACTACTACCCCTTGTCCGACGACCACAGCGGCAACAGCCGCGGCCTTCTGGCCATGAACCACGAGTACACCGATGAAGGGCTGCTGCACCCCGAGGGCCTGGGTGAAGGCTCAGCCGAGAAGGTGCGCAAGAGCCAGAACGCGCACGGGCTGGGCGTGGTCGAGGTGGCCTTGCGAAACGGACAGTGGCAGATGGTGCGGCCTTCGCGCTATGCGCGTCGCGTCACCCTGTCCACGCCCTTTGCGGTGGGCGGGCCTGCAGCTGGTCACCCAATGATGCGCACCGCAGCGGACCCCGCCGGCCAGCGCATCCTGGGCACGCTGGGCAACTGCGCCAGCGGCAAGACGCCTTGGGGCACCTACCTCAGTGGTGAGGAAAACTGGGCCGGCTACTTCCGCGGCCCCAAGACGCCGAGCGAGCACGAGCGGCGGTGGGGTCTGCGACCCACCGGTGGCTGGAACAAATGGCCCGACCATGACGAGCGCTTCGACGCCACCAAGCACCCCCATGAGCCGAACCGCTTCGGCTGGATCGTGGAACTCGATCCGATGGACCCGAGCAGCACGCCGGTCAAGCGCACGGCGATAGGCCGCGCCGCGCACGAAGGGGCTTGGGTGGCGGTGACGCGCGACCAGCGCGCCGTCGTCTATTCGGGTGAAGACGCGCGCTTTGAATACATCTACAAGTTCGTCAGTCGCGACCGCATCAAGCCGGCCGGTGGTGGCCTCACGGCGGCGCAGGCCAACCGCGAATTGCTGGACCACGGCACGCTCTACGTGGCGCGATTCGACGCCGACGGCACTGGGCGCTGGCTGCCACTGGTGCAGGGCCGGGGCCCGCTGACGCCCGCCAACGGGTTCGGCGACCAGGGCGAGGTGGTGATCAAGGCGCGCCAGGCCAGCGACTTGCTGGGCGCCACCAAGATGGACCGCCCCGAGTGGTTGGCCATCGACGAACGCAGCCGTTGGGTGTACTGCACGCTGACCAACAACACCGCGCGCGGCGCCGCCGGCCAACCGGGCGTGGACGCCGCCAACCCCCGCGCCAAGAACGAGATGGGCCAGATCATCCGATGGCAAGAGCGGGGTGATTTCGACGGGGATGCCTTCATTTGGAACCACCTGATGCTGGCAGGCGATGCGCAGTCGCCCGACTCCAACGCCCGCGGCAACATCTTGGGGGATGCCTTCGGCTGCCCCGACGGCATCGCTTTTGATCCGCGTGGCTTACTGTGGATCCAGACCGACATCGGTCCCGGCAACCTGAACAAAGGCACCTACCAGGCCCTGGGCAACAACCAGATGCTGGCCTGCGACGTGTCCACCGGTGAGGTGCGGCGCTTTCTGGTGGGCCCCGTGAACTGCGAAGTCACCGGGGTGACCTGGACGCCCGACGGCCGCACCATGTTTCTCAACATCCAGCATCCCGGCGAAGGGGCCGGTGAACGGCTGGACCCCCGGAATCCCCGCCGGCATTCGAACTGGCCGGACTTCCGACCGGACGGCCGGCCGCGGTCGGCCACGGTGGTGGTGCGGCGGCTCGATGGCGGGGTGATCGGCGCCTGAACCCCGCCCGGTGACTCACTTGGCCGTGGGCATCACGAACTCAGCGCCCTTGCCGATGCTGGCCGGCCAGCGCTGCATCACGCTCTTCTGCTTGGTGTAGAAGCGAACGCCCTCCTCGCCATAGGCGTGCATGTCGCCGAAGAGGCTGCGCTTCCAGCCGCCGAAACCGTGCCAGGCCATGGGCACCGGGATGGGCACATTGATGCCCACCATGCCCACCTGGATGCGGCGCGCGAACTCGCGGGCCACATTGCCGTCGCTGGTGAAGCAGGCCACGCCATTGCCGTATTCATGCGCGTTGACCAGGTCCACCGCGGCCGCGAAGTCGGGCACCCGCACGCAGCCGAGCACCGGGCCAAAGATCTCTTCCTGGTAGATGCGCATCTGGGGCGTCACATGGTCGAAAAGCGTGCCGCCCGTGAAGAAACCGTTCTCGTGGCCGGAGACCTTGAATCCGCGGCCGTCGACCACGAGCTGGGCGCCCTCCTCGACACCCAGCTTGATGTAGCCCTCGATGCGGTCGCGCGCCTCGCGCGTCACGATGGGACCCATCTCGGCGTCCAGCTCCATGCCGTTCTTGATCTTCAAGGCGCGTGCACGCTCGGCCAGCATGGGCACGATCTTGTCGGCCACATCACCCACCAGCACCGCCACGGAAATCGCCATGCAGCGCTCACCGGCACTGCCATATCCCGCGCCGATCAGCGCATCCACAGCCTGGTCGATGTTGGCATCGGGCATCACCACCATGTGGTTCTTGGCACCGCCCAAGGCCTGGACGCGCTTGCCGTGGCGAGCGCCGGTTTCGTAGATGTACTGGGCAATCGGCGTGGAGCCCACGAAGCTCACCGCCTTCACGTCAGGGTGCGTGAGCAGCGCATCCACCGCCACCTTGTCGCCCTGCACCACATTGAACACGCCATCGGGCAGGCCGGCCTCCTTGAGCAGTTCGGCCATGAAGAGGGACGGCGAAGGGTCGCGTTCGGAGGGCTTGAGAATGAAGCAGTTGCCCGCGGCCAGGGCCACCGGGAACATCCAGCAGGGCACCATCACGGGGAAATTGAAGGGCGTGATGCCGGCCACCACACCCAGGGGCTGGCGCATCGTCCAGTTGTCGATGCCGGTGGAGACCTGGTCGGTGTAGTCGCCCTTGAGCAGCTGCGGGATGCCGCAGGCGAACTCGATGATGTCGATGCCGCGCATCACCTCGCCCTGCGCATCGGTGAAAACCTTGCCGTGCTCGGCGGTGATCATGGCAGCCAGCGTGTCCTTGTGCCGGTTGACCAAGGCGAGGAAGTTGTTGATGACGCGTGCGCGGCGGATGGGCGGCATGTCGGCCCAGGCCGGGAATGCGGCCTGCGCGCTGGTCACGGCGGCGGCCACGTCTTCGCTGGAGGCCAACTGCAGCTGGCGCGCCACGGCACCGGTGGCGGGGTTGTAGACGGCTTGGGTGCGCCCACCCGAGGCCGGCACGCGCCGGCCGCCAATCCAATGGGTGATGTCAGTGGTGGCGGTGAAGGCTTCGGGTGCGCCCATGGGGGTCTCCTGGGGAGATGGTGGTTGATACAAGAGTCTATGCCGCCGGCGATTCCGGCTCCGGTGGTCGGCCTTTGCAAATGGGGGGCTCAGCCCTCGGGTATCGAGCACCCGCGCGCAGACACGACAATTCGGCCGTGAACACCAAAACTCCGGCATTCGCGGCCGCGGACCCCAGCGCCGAACTCGACGACCTGCTGGCGCAGGTTCCGCACCCCCTGGTGCCGCTGGACCTGTCTTCACTGGATGGCTTCTTGATGGGGGTGCTGCTGCAGCCCCAGCCTGTGGCGCCCCAGCGCTGGCTGCCCTGGGTGAGCGACGAGGAAGGCCGCGGCCTGCCGGCGCATTGGGCGCATGCGCAGCGCCTGCAGGGCCTGGTGCTGCAGCGGTATGCGGTGCTGAACCAGGCCATTGAGCAACGGCAGTGGTTCGACCCCTGGCTGTTCGACGTCAGCCCGGAAACGCCGCCGCAGCAGGCCGTGGAGCCTTGGGTGCTGGGTTTTGCGACCGCCTGCGGGATCTTCCCTGACCTGACCGAGGGGAAGCTGCAAGACCACCCCGAATTCGATGAGGCCCTGGCCCAGCTCTACCAACACCTGGACCCGCAGGACCTGGAGGACGCGGACAAACTGATCGCGGCAATCGAGACCCTGGAGCCACCGCAGACGATGGAAGAGGCGGTGGAGAGCCTGGTGCGGGGGTGCTTGCTGCTGGCGGACGTCAGCCGGCCGAGGCGCCAGGGTGCGGGGCGCCCGCGCAGTCCCGTCAACCGCCGCCCCAAGAACTGATCAACGCACCAGCAGCACCGGCACCTGGGTATGGGCCATCACCTTGGTGGCCACCGAGCCCATCACCAGATTGCCCAAGCTGCCATGGCCGTGGGACCCCATGATCAGCAAGTCAGGCTTCACCTTGTCAGCCAGGGCCGCCACCTGGTCTGCAGGGTGGCCCACCTTCACCACGAACTGCACCGGTGACGGCACCTGCCGCTTGAAGAAGGTGCGCACCGGCTTGAGCACCTTCTCGGCTTCCTCTTCGTAGTAGGCCTTGAGCACATCCTTGTCCAACACGGCGGCGGCGCGGGGCGTGACCGCCGGCACCACGGTGACGATGATGTAGTCATGGTGCGCCCCCAACCATTCATCGTGCGCGGCCACATAGGCCAACATGCGCTTGGTGTACGGGCTGCCGTCGGCGGCAATCAGAATCTTCATCAAGAAACTCCATGGGGTGGCAGCCCTACACCGCTTCCATGTGCGTGTTCAGGGCTGCTGGAGTCTAGGCAGGGGATGCGGGCCTGCGATTTGCGATGGATCAAACCTCGAACAGTTGGAGCGGGTCGAAACCCAGCGCTTCGCCCTTGCGCTCGAGCCCGCGCGCCTGGCACACCACGCGGCTGTCCGGCCCTTGGCCGCGGCTGGGGTGGCGCGGCGCGCGGTAGTCGTGGCGCAGGTGAACATGGCCGTGGATCCACAGGTCGGCGCAGCCGATGAGGTCATCATCGGCATTGCAGAAGCTGGCCGTCGTGGGCTGCGTGCCATAGCGAGGGTCACCGCTGCGCAGGCTGGGGGCGAAGTGTGTGATGACCACGGTGGTGATCGCTTCCTCGCCAGAAGGGCCGAGTGGTGGTGCCTGGGCCGGCGTGGTGAAGGACCCGGCCGGCGCGGCTCCAGGCTTGGCGGGCGAAGCTCGCGAAATCCCCAGGGCCGCTTCCAGCCACGCGCGGCACTCCAGGGCTTCGTCTCGCACGGCTGCGGCGTCGAACACCAGTCCCTCACGCGTGGCCTGCATCACCTTCTGGAAGTAGCTGGCGGCCTTGATGGCCTTGGCCTGCCGGGCGGGACCAAACACCTCGAAGTCGCTCCAGCGCACCGTTCCCAAGAAACGGACACGGCGGCCGTCGGGCGTGGTGTGCTCGTGCGTGTCCTGCTCCAACACGGTCAGGCCAAAGCGGGCGCAATGGTCCCGGAATGCAGGCATGGCATCCCGCAGTTCACGTTGGTCGAATTCGTGATTGCCCGCCACGACCAGCACCGGAACCGGCCATCCGGCAAAGCGCTCATAGGCGGTCCAGGTGGTATCGATGTCGCCGGCCAGCACCAGCAGGTCGGCGCCCGAGGCGGGCTCGGGCTCGAACGATTCGGTCTCCAGGTGCAGGTCGGACAGCACCTGCAGGCGCAAGGGCTGCCCGCTCACGCCTTCCCGTGGCACTGCTTGAACTTCTTGCCGCTCCCGCACGGACACGGGTCGTTGCGGCCCACCTTGACGCTATCGCGCTGAACGGTGCGCACGGCCATGCGTTCCTGCGCGGTCAGGTCCCACAAGGTCACGGCCGCATCGACGGCATCTTCGATGGCATGGGTTTCATCGCGCAGCGGCTGCTGGCGATCCAGTTCAGCCACCAGCGCGCGGTCTTCATCGGTCTCTGCAGGCAGGTGCCGCAGGATGCGAGACATGGCCAGATGGACCGCGTCATCGGGGTGATCGATGAGCGATTCGAAGACCTGAGCACCGTAGAGAAAGCCCGAGGCCCAGTGGACGAGGGCGCGGGAATGCGGAGGCACATCGGGTTCGCTGTCGGTATCGGCGCCCTCTTCGGCGGGCGCTGGGCTCCCGGCAGCGCGCTGGGTGTCGCTCACCACGGGGTCGAAGACCTGTTCCTCGGACAAGCCTCGCACCAGGGCCTCGTACCGCCGCTGCAACAGGCCGCGCACGCGACCCAGCCAGACCTCGTCCAAAGCGACCGGGGGCCATCGGGAGCCATCGGTGTCCAAAGCGCGCACCAGCCAGTCGGCTGGCGCAACGATGCGGGGCTGGACCGCCACCGCGCACAGATAGCCGTCCAGGGACACCACGTCCAGGGGCTCCAGCGGTGACGGTGCCTGCTGAAGCAGGGCGTCGAGCTCGTCGAGTTCTGCGTTGTTGAGATCGGCCTTCATCGGGGCATTGTCGCCCCGATGGGCCGGATGTCCGCCTCAGGCTGCCAAGCGCTTGGCGATCTGCGCCTTGGTCTGACGCAACTCCTCGGGCAGGTGATAAGCCAGTTGCTCAAAGAGCTCTTCGTGCAGCTTGAGCTCGTCGGCCCAGGCGGCGCGGTCGATGCCGATCACGCTGTCGAACTGGTCGCGGCTGAATTCCAGGCCGCTCCAGGACAGGTCTTCATAGCGCGGGCTGATGCCGAACACGTGCTCCACGCCCTGCGCGGTGCCTTCCACGCGCTCCAACATCCACTTCAACACGCGCATGTTCTCGCCGTAGCCCGGCCACACGAACTTGCCGTCCGCGCCCTTGCGGAACCAGTTGACGCAGTAGATCTTGGGCAGCTTCACGCCCTGGGCTTCGAGCCGCTTGCCCAGATTCAGCCAATGCTGGAAGTAGTCGCTCATGTTGTAGCCCATGAAGGGCAGCATGGCAAACGGATCACGCCGCACCACGCCCTGCTGGCCGGCAGCGGCGGCGGTGGTTTCGCTGCCCATGGTGGCGGCCATGTAGACGCCCTCGACCCAGTTGCGCGCCTCGGTGACCAAGGGCACGGTGGTGCTGCGGCGGCCGCCGAAGATGAAGGCATCGATGGCCACGCCCTGCGGGTTGTCCCAGTCGGCGTCCAGCACCGGGTTGTTGGTGGCGGCCACGGTGAAGCGGGCGTTGGGGTGGGCCGCCTTGGCACCGGTTTCCTTGGCGATTTCGGGCGTCCAGCGCTGGCCTTGCCAGTCGGTCAGTTCGGCCGGCGGCGTGTCGGTCATGCCTTCCCACCACACATCGCCTTCGGGCGTCAGCGCCACGTTGGTGAAGATGGCGTCCCGCTGCAGAGAATCCATGCAGTTGGGATTCGTCTTGTGGTTGGTGCCCGGAGCCACACCAAAGTACCCGGCCTCGGGGTTGATGGCGTACAAGCGCCCGTCCCTGCCGGGCTTGATCCAGGCGATGTCGTCGCCGATGGTGGTCACCTTCCAGGTGTGGCCCTGCGCGTCCTTGAGGCCGGCCGGGGGGATCAGCATGGCGAAGTTGGTCTTGCCGCAGGCGCTGGGGAAGGCGGCGGCCACGTGGCGCTTCACACCGTTGGGTTGGGTGACGCCCAGCACCAGCATGTGCTCGGCCAGCCAGCCCTGGTCGCGGCCCATGGTGGAGGCAATGCGCAGCGCAAAGCACTTCTTGCCCAGCAGCGCGTTGCCACCGTAGCCCGAGCCGTAGCTCCAGATCTCGCGTGTTTCCGGGTAGTGGACGATGTACTTGGTCTTGTTGCAGGGCCAGGCCACGTCCTGCTGGCCTTCGGCCAGGGGCGCGCCCACGGTGTGAACGCAGGGGACGAACTCGCCGTCGTTTCCGAGCACATCGAGCACCGCGCGGCCCATGCGGGTCATCATGCGCATGTTCACCGCGACATAGGGGCTGTCCGAGAGTTCCACCCCGATGTGGGCGATGGGCGAGCCGATGGGGCCCATGGAGAAGGGCACCACATAGAGGGTGCGGCCCTTCATGGCGCCCTTGAAGAGGGCGTTTTCCCCCGTTTGCAGCAGGGCGCGCATCTCGGCTGGGGCCATCCAGTTGTTGGTGGGGCCGGCGTCTTCCTTCCTCTGGCTGCAGATGAAGGTGCGGTCTTCCACACGGGCCACGTCCGACGGGTCGCTGCAGGCCAGGTAGCTGTTGGGGCGCAGCGCCGGATTCAGGCGCTTCATGGTGCCCGCGGCCACCAGCTCCCCGCACAGGCGGTTGTATTCGGCTTGGCTGCCGTCGCACCAGTAGACGGCCTGGGCTTGCGTAAGAGCGGCGATGTCGCCCACCCATTGGATCAGGCGCTGGTGGCGCACATGGTCGGGCGCCTGGAGCGGAAGGCCCGTCGCAACGGCTTGGTTCATGGTGAGTTCCTGGAAATTGAAGGCAAAAGAGGTGGGATCGGGTCAGTTGGCTTAAATTTGCCAGCAGTTACATGCCAAGAGACGAGCCGACTGACCCCATCGCACCGGGTTTTGCCTGGGGCTTGCGCTTCTCAGGAACCGCCGCCAAGCCCGGGCCGCACCATCGAATTCCAAGCCCGCAGCTCTGCGAGGAAGGACCAAAAATCCAGTGTAACGACGAAGTAACTCGGGCGGATTTTCAAGTTATGCAAGAAATGCATGGGGCGATGTTGAGCCCCCCCGTAAGGGCGGCGGCATCGGTTCATGGGTCTACAGTGGGCCCCCATGACGCTGCCCGCTCCCGACGCGCTCTGGCGCCAACTTGCCCGCGCCAGTGCAGACCGCCGCCATCCTTGGCGCGTGGTGGCGTTCTGCACGCAGGGGGCTGATGGCCCGCAGGCCCGCAGCGTCATCCTGCGGCGCGTGCTGACCGATGAGCGGACGCTGGTGTTCTACACCGATGCGCGCAGCGGCAAGGTGGCCGAACTGATGGTCTGCCCACGCGTGGCCCTCTTGATGTGGGACCCGGGACACCGGCAGCAGCTTCGTGTCGATGGGCTTGCCGCCCTCGAATGCAACACCGCAGCGGTTGAGCAGCACTGGGCCGGCGTGCCGGAGGCCGCGCGGCGGGACTATGCCAGCGCGGCGGCACCAGGGGCGGTGGTTTCAGGTCACATGCACGCGGGCGATCCGCTGGACCGGGCCACGGCGCGGCGGCACTTCTCGGTGGTCACCGTGCAGGTTCAATCCCTGGATTTCCTGCAGCTGGACCGGAACGCCCACCACCGCGGGCGCTACGGCTGGGATGCCGAGCGCGGCCGATGGGAGTTGATGCCGCTGGTTCCCTGAGGCCGCGAGGGGTCCCCCGGTGCGGCGGCGGCTGCAAAGGTCGCCTCAAGGCGCGCCGCCACCTCATCCGGGTGCGGCTCCGGTGCCAGTTCGACCACCACGCCCAAGCGCGCGCGCTGGCCTTGCTCCAAGGCCTGGACGAACGGCGCCCAGCCCTGCCCCTGGGCGAAACGCGCCCTCGCGAGCACGGTGGAACGCACAGGCTTGAAGTACTGCATGCCCTGCTTCACCACCACCAGCGGCACCTCACACCCTTCCGAATGCAGCCGCGTGTGCGCCAGGGACCAGGCCGCCACCAGCGCCATGGCTGCGCCGCTGCCGCCGAACAGGGTGCCGTGGACATTCAGGTTGGGCTCCAACGGGGCCGACAGGTCCACACCGTCCGGACGTACATCGAGCACGCTCAGCTGCATGAAGTTCGCCACCGGAATGCCGGTGCGGATGAGCGTCTGAAGGTCCTGCGGGCTCAAGGGATCGGATGGGCCCTTCATGCGCCCGGGTGCCAACGGTGGGTCCGCTTGGGCCCGCATCCAACGGAGTGAACTTGCATGGGGTCAGGATAGCGCAGCACGGCCGGAAGGCGTTGGCGCTGTGCGCCTCACGGATCACCGGTGTCAGGGCCTCATACCGAGGGCGGCTTCATGGCCGCCAGCATCGCGGCCATGCGCTCGTGGATCAGCTGCACCGCCTTCAGCGGCCGCAACATCACCTTGAACTCGACGATCCGGCCCTCGTCGTTCCATTGGATGATGTCCACACCGTTGATGCGGATGCCCTCCATCTCCGTCTCGAACTCCAGCATCGCATCGCGGGCGCCGACGATCTCGCGGACATACCGGAAGCCCGGACCGAAGAAGACCGTGAAGGCCGCCGAGAGGTAGAGCTGCGTGATCGCCTTGCCGCGCTGGGGCGTGTTCACGACGGGCGAAATGAAGACCACCTCGTCGGCCAGCAAATCATCAAGCCCGCGCGGGTTCCGCGTCTGCACGAGGTGGTGCCAGGTGGCGATGGGATCTGCGGTCATGGCCCGAGAGTCGCTCACCGGGTGACCGAAGTGGGCGGGAATTCGGGGCTGGTCGGGGTGGCGATGAACCGGTGGGCGCAAGGCGTTTCACACCGCCTGGTCGGTCGGCTGCTCGACAGTGCAGCCACGATCTCCGCCACCGTGTCGCTGTGCCCGACCGCGACGACCGCGCCGGCTGTCTGTCGGACCTCCGCGGCCGGCATGGCTTATGCCGGTCGGTGGATGGCGCACAACTTATGGCCGTCCGGGTCGCGCACATAGGCCAGGTGCAGGGTGCCCAGGCCGCCGGTACGCGGGCCCGGCGGGTCTTCGACCGAAACACCCCCGTGCGCCACCGCCACATCATGGAAGCGCTGCACTTGTTCAGGCGAGTGGCACTTGAAGCCGATGGTGCCGCCGTTGGCCACGGTGGCCGGCTCACCGTTGATGGGCTGGGTCAGACAGAACGCGCTGCCCTCATGTCGGTAGAAGAGGCGAACATGGCCTGAGCCCGACACATTGCGAACCGGCTCGCCCGCGCCGAGTAAGCCAAGCACCGCGTCGTAGAAGCGCTTGGCGCGCTCGATGTCGTTGGTGCCCAGCATGACGTGGTTGAACATGGGGGTCCTTTCAAGAACGGCAGTGGATGCGGTGGCCTGTCGGCGAGATGGGATGATACGGTTGGAATCGTCCCGTTACGCCGCTTTCTTCACCCTGTGGTCACTCCTGAAAACGTCACCGACATCGCCCACGCCATCGAACTGGCCCTGGCGCCCGTGTTCCTGCTCACCGGTATTGCCGCCCTGCTGGGTGTGATGACCAACCGACTGGCCCGCATCATCGACCGCGGTCGCTATTTCGAGCAAAGCTGGGAATCGCTGGAGGAGGCGGCGCGTGAGGCCGGTCGCGCAGAGCTGCGCTTCTTGGAAAAGCGCCGCAAGCTGGCCAACCGCGCGATTGCGGCGGGCACCCTGGCTGCGCTGCTGGTGTGCCTGGTGGTGGCCACGCTGTTCCTGGAGGTGCTGCTGGAGGTGCGCCTGCGGGGCGCGGCGGGCGTGTTCTTCTTCTGCTCGATGCTGTGCCTGATCGTGGGCCTGGGCACCTTCCTGCGCGAGATCTTCCTGGCCACGCAATCGGTGCGGGTGCCGCGGTTTCAGATGCCCAAAGATCCCCCGTGATCGGCATGATCAGCATCCGCAGCATCAATGTAGGCCGGGCCGAGCGCATCACGGTCAGCGATGGCCGCACCCTCCTGACCGCGCACGGCAAGCGCCCAGTGGGTGAAGGCGCGGTGGTATCGGTGGGCCCGCTCGGGCTTCAGGGCGACGAGCAGGCCGACCCCACTGTGCACGGCGGGCGCGGCAAGGCGGTTTACGCCTACCCGCATGAGCACTATGCGTTTTGGAATACCGTGCGGGCTCAGGCGCGCCTGCAGCTGTGGGATGAGGAATCGTCGCCGGGCCTGATGGGCGAGAACCTCACCATCACGGGACTGATGGAAACCCACGCCTGGATCGGCGACCGGCTGCGATTTGCGAACTGCATCCTGGCCATCAGCGAACCACGCATGCCCTGCGGCAAGTTCGACGCGGTGATGGGCTTCAAGCAGGCCAGCAAGATGATGGCGCAGAGCGGCTTCTGCGGCTTCTACCTGTCGGTGACGGTGGAGGGCACGCTGAAGGCCGGCGAGTTGGCGGAACTGGTGCCGGGGCCTCGACAGGTGTCGATTGCCGAGGCGTTTCGCAGCAAGTTGGGGCGGCAACACCTGCGCTGACGCGCCCCAACGGTTGGGTCAAGGCAGCGCTGGGTAGTCGGTGTAGCCCTCGGGCCCGCCGCTGTACAGCGTTTCGCGCACCAACTCGTTCAGCGGCGCCCCTTCACGCAGTCGCCGCCCCAGGTCGGGATTCGCGATGAAGGGCCGACCAAAGGCAATCAGGTCGGCCTGCCCGCCAGCCAAGGCATCCTGCGCCATCTGCAGGCTGTAGCCGTTGTTCACCATCCATGCGCCCTTGAAGTGGTCGCGCATGGCGGCGTAGTAGAAGGGCGCCACACCCTTGTCGGAGAGGTCGCGCGCGCCGCCCGTCTGCCCTTCGATCACGTGGATGAACGCCAGCTTCAGCGGGGCCAGCCGGCGCATGATGTGGTCGAAGAGCGCTGCGGCATTGCTGTCCTGCGCCGCGCCATTGACCGGCGTGATGGGAGACAGGCGAACCCCGGTGCGGCCGCTGCCGATTTCCTTGGTCACGGCCGTCATCACCTCGATCAGCAGACGCGCGCGGTTCTCGATGGAGCCGCCGTAGGCGTCGCTGCGGTCGTTGATGCTGTCGCGCAGGAACTGGTCGATCAGGTAGCCGTTGGCGCCATGCACCTCCACG
>Ga0255188_1000450_pt1 | contig 13730 bp, 13 predicted proteins | sample Miss_Cont_RepB_8_FD_188427 | JGI IMG/M metagenome (GOLD analysis project Ga0255188, IMG submission 188427) | Freshwater microbial communities from Mississippi River, Louisiana, United States - Miss_Cont_RepB_8h | ecosystem: Environmental > Aquatic > Freshwater > River | place: USA: Louisiana... | reverse complement strand
ATTTGTAACTGACGTTACGAATGCAAGTCGCACAATGTTGTTCGATATCAACAAAATGTGTTGGAGTGAAGAACTTTGCGGCCTGCTCGACGTGCCAATCAAGAATTTGCCGACTGTATTGCCTTCAAGTGGACGATTTGGAGAAACCATAAAACACGGTGCGTTGCGAGCAGGCATTGCAATTTCTGGAGTCGCTGGCGATCAGCAAGCAGCACTGTTCGGACAAGCATGCTTTAGCGCTGGCGCGACCAAAAATACATACGGCACCGGCAGTTTCGTTTTGATGAATGTTGGCAATCAGTGCCCACAGCCTCAAACCGGAATCTTGACAACTGTCGCTTGGCAACTTGAAACTCAAAAACCTGTTTACGCACTTGAAGGCGCAATTTTTGTGACTGGTGCTGCGATTCAGTGGTTGCGCGACGGCCTAAACATTATTGATCATGCAAGCGAGATCGGCCCTCTTGCCCAATCAGTTGAAGATTCTGGTGGAGTGGTTTTGGTGCCAGCATTTGCAGGCCTCGGTAGCCCATGGTGGGACCCATACGCTCGCGGTTCAATTTTCGGAATAACACGCGGCACAACTCGCGCCCACATCGCGCGTGCAACAATTGAATCAATAGTTTTTCAAACTCGCGACGTGGTCGAGTCAATGAGCGTTGCATCTGGCGTAAAAGTAAAAGACTTGCGCGTCGACGGTGGCGCTGCAGTCGTCGATTTCATGTTGCAACTTCAAGCAGACCACTTGGGTGTTGCTGTTTTGCGACCCAAACAACTTGAAACTACTGCAATGGGCGCCGGTTTTTTGGCAGGACTAAGCGAAAAGGTTTGGATCTCAACAGACGAGATCTCACAGGCGTGGCAGCTTGACCAAAAATTCGAGCCAAAAAATGTAGCTGTGGGTTACGACGCTTGGCGGACCGCCGTTAAACGTTCAATGAATTGGATTAACTAAACACCAGCGCCCAAAAGCGCCGCGCCGATTGCACCCGCGTGTTCACCGAGTTGTGCCACACGCAAATCTGGATGAGCACGATTATCGGGCGCATAAAGCAACTCTTTAAACCACTTCTTTACGTAAGGCATCACTGAATCTGCGGCTTCAGCCATGCCACCACCGATGACTATTACATTCGGGTCAGTGATGTTTGTGAGATTAACCAAACCAATTGCGACCCATCGACCAAACGTATCTAAATAGCCGAGCGCTTGTTTATCGCCCGCAACCGCACGAGCGATAACTTCTTCGCCGCGTTCACCGCCGGCGATAGTGGCAAGACCAGAGCCAGATGCATAACGCTCCCAACAGCCACGTTGTCCGCACTTGCAAAGAATGCCTTGAGATTCGACAACCATGTGGCCGATCTCTCCGGCAAAGCCATGGCTACCTCTTTGCAATTTCGAACCTGAAACAAAACCTCCTCCGATACCCGTACCCAAAGTAACCATCCACATATCGGTTGCACCGCGACCTGCACCAAACTGCCACTCAGCATGCGCAGCGCATGTGGCGTCATTTTCTACGTCGACCGCGTGGCCCAATTCTTTTTCGAGTTGCGAGCGAAGATCGAGTTCAATAGCGCCGGTCAAATTTGGTGACTCGCGCACAACGCCTTCAGGCGTGATCATGCCCGGCACACCGACACCCAAAGTTTTATACGCACCGAGTTCGCGAGCGATATCAGCCAGCGTTGCAACTAGGTCATCGGCATGTGGTGTCGGACGACGCACCGAAGAAACAATCTGCCCGCTCTCGAACAGAACTCCGAGACATTTAGTTCCGCCGACATCAATGCCGGCAACAGCCGTCACGATTCGCAGCGAGCCTTTAGTTCCTTCAGGGTATGCAGAATTCGGCCTTCGGCCCTGCGCTTGATGAAACCCGGAAGTGGAACTATCAACTCAACCGACAGCGAATAAGTAACTTTGGTATGCGACTCTGATTGCTCGAATTTGTATGACCCATCAATCGATCTCATGATGTCACCCTGTGCGAGATGCCACGAAATCTGTTTCGGCGCATTCGCATAGTCGTATTTCAATGTGTAGTGAGTACTGCGACCCAATGCCGAAGCGCGATATTCAACCAACACTGGCCGATTCTGTGAGTCACGCTCGCGCACAAGCGCCTCTTTGACATCGGGCGCCCACTCTGGATATCTCTCAACGTCAATAGCTACATCGAAACACTTTTCGGCAGACGCAGCAATTAGTTCTGTTTCAGATGCTGAATCAACCACACATATATTTAAGCACGATTATGCGTCTATTGGGACACCGCCAAACGATGATCAACTAACGCTTAGTACCCGCCCTAGTTTTAAGGCAAGTTTGTCGTAGTCAAACAGGTTTTCGGCTCGCAAGCGCGATGCTTGACCCATTTTCAAAAGTTGCGACCTATCGACCAACAACCGACGCAAACTCGACACGACATCATCAACTCGCGTTGGGTCTTCGACGATAAGTCCAGTTATGTCGTGATCAACAGCATCTGATGCACCCCCACTGCGACCTGCAATTTGCGGCACTCCACACGCGGCGGCTTCGGCGAATACGATGCCAAAGCCTTCTTGCTCAAGACCCCTCCAACGTGATCGACACAACATCGCATTTATATCAGCGCATCCATAAAGTTTTGGCAAATCATCGTCTGAAACTCGACCCAGAAAAGTCGTCGGCGACATCATTTCACGTGCGATTCTTTCTAGTCGTGCACGGTCGCGTCCATCACCACCAATAATCAAACGCAATTTCGGAAACTCAATTGCTAATCGCGCAACAGCCCTAATCAACACATCGAAACCTTTGCGTGGTACTAATCGGCTAATGCCAACAATTAACTCGGCATCGTCGGCTATACCAAATTGTCTGCGAGCCTCGCTTCGTTGCCCAGATGAAAGAACTTTGAATCTTTGAATATCTACACCAGGTGTGATGACCTCTATTCGCTTAGACGAGCGACAAATTCGAGATGCTTCTGCAGCCGGATAACTTCCAGATGCAATAACAAGTTCGGCGTTATTCAAAACTCGAGAAAGTAAGCGCGACACAACCGGCAGTCGACCGGGAACCGTTATCTCGGCGCCGTGCAGAACGACTGCATACGGCAAATTTAAGTTCGGGCCAATCAGGCCAAGCGGCAACGCCGGGTCTAATACAACAAGTTCGGCACCAATTTGTTTAGCCATCTTGTTGATCTTGCGAACCATCAAAGGGTGCGGCAATAAAACAGGCTCACGCGTTCGACGAATTTCAAAACTCTGAGCAGCATCAAATTGCTTGCTACCAGAAAATGGACTCGTCAAAACCGCAAAACTCTCAGACGGCAATCGCCGCCACCACTCATACAGTAAGTTTTGAATGCCTCCAATTTTGGGAGGAAAGTCATTTGTGACTAAAAGATGTTTCACTGCCACTTACTTTACGCTCGGTAAAGATCGCAGTTCAGCCTGCACCAATTGGTCGCCGTCAGTTTCGTCAATCATGTGGTTTAGACCCAAGCGCGCAGCAGCCCAAACTGCATGGGCGCGAAGCTCAGGGTCTGCGTGATGCAAATATCTGTCCAGCAATTCAACAACAGTGCTATCGCTCGCCTCACCAATATTGCCGAGAATGATTAGCGCGTTACGCCGAAGCCACTTTGGGTTGCGGTCAGCGATATACCACGCACCAAAATCGGTCAGTAACGACTCGTCGTCGTTGGTCAATATCGCGGCCACTGATGCCCATGGTTTTGCAGGCTTGCGCACAATTTCAACTATTGAATTTTCAGCCTTTCTCTCAAATCGAATGGTCGGCGGACAAACCTCTTGACAATCGTCGCAGCCATAGATTCGATCACCGAGCGCAACTCGATAGTCACGATTAAATACACCGGGTTTTTGCAACAGCCATGCCAGACATTTGTTGGCATCAACTACGCCAGGCGCGACAATCGCCTCAGTCGGACAGTTATCTAAACAACGCCGACACGACCCGCAACCATCTTCGACTGGTTTGCTTGCAAAAGTTAGTTCAGCACTTGTGATCACACAGCCCAAAACAAAGTAACTGCCTGCACCAGAAATCAATAAATTTGAGTTTTTACCGAACCAACCGATGCCCGCTTGATATGCGACTTCGCGATCGACAATTGCGTTGTCGTCTGCAAGCACGACCGCGCGATGACCATCGAGAACGAGTTGTCGAGCAATTTCACCAAGAGACTGACGCAACTGCGCGTAATAATCTGACCATACGTATCTGGCGATTCGCGCCGAAAGTTTGTTTTCTTTTTTAGGAGTTTGCGCAAGAGAACTGACAGCAGAATTCGAATACGACAATGCGCCAACGATTACTGAATTAGCAGAAGGCAACGTCTTAGTCGGGTCGGTACTGCGCTCAGGATTGCGAAATGTGAACTGCATTTGATTATGCAAGCTCTGCGCTTTGCGTTGGTAAATTGCCTCACGTGCACGATGCAAAACTGCTGCACTAGTGACACCGACTTGATCGAGGCCGGCAGTTCGACCCAAGTTAAGCAGTTGGTCTGTGTAACGGGATTTGCTATTTGTACCTGGATCGTCAGCTAACTGCACGATGCCGAAGCGTAGGCACTAAACCGGCATTTGCCAGCATTCTTAGGGTTCTTTGCTCTTCAAGGTCTAAAACTACGGCCCGAGCACCCGAATCTTCGCAAAAAAACGAAACTACGCAGTCGTCGCAAGCGGCACTCGCCCGCATCATGCAGTCGTCGCAGCTAATCGAAAGCACATCGACTGATGTCTCTGAATTGCCGAACGCTGGGTTGCTAGTTGCATTGATTGAGGGGAAATCTTGCACGAACTTTGCTCCTTTTTTTGTTGCTTTGTTGCTGATGTTGTTTTACATCTTCAACATTGCCCGAAGCCTGTTGCACAGTTAGATTGCGAGAAGTTCAGCCCCACTTTGCGCAACACTCAACACCATCTTGGCGCCATTTATCGGTAACGCATCTGTAAGTCGTTGCGCAGAATCGCGATCGACCATTGCTGCAATCGTCGGACCTGACCCTGACAACCACGCACACCAAGCACCAGCATCGACTGCGGCTTTTAGCGCCAACTTTGAATCAGGAGCTTTGGTGAAGCGCAGATCTTGATGCAGACGATCACTCGTTGCAATTGACAATGCACGAATATCGCCAGCAGCCAGTGCCGCGACCAATAGTGCGGTACGGCCAACATTGAAAACTGCGTCTTCGAATTTAATTTCTGAAGGCAGTTTTGTCCGCGACTCTTTGGTTGAAGTCTGTTGTTGCGGAACCCAAACAATTATCGCTGGGTCAAGTGGCGTCGGTATACGAACCGCAAAACCGTCAACGCTTGCTACAAAACCACCAAACATGGACGCCGCCGCGTTGTCGGGGTGACCTTCGAGTTCGCTGGCACTGCGCAAGATTTCGAGTTTTGCTTGGTCGAAATCTTTTTTCTCTGTGCCATTTTTTTCGGCGTGTGCCAAAATGCAGCCCGCAACTCTTGCTGCACCACTGAAACCCAAACCTTTGCCCATCGGCATTTGTGAACGCACCCAAAGGTCTTGTTTGCCACCACAGTGCCGAAACGCAACCGTCAATGGATGATTTTCGTCCGCTTCAATCGATTCAGCGGGAGCATTGCCAAACCCTGCTTCGAGATGCAAGTTAAGTGCCAAACCCAAAACATCAAAACCTGGTCCGAGATTTGCCGAACTTGCGGGCACACGAACAGCAACTGGACTTTGCCGTGCATTCATCGCTTTATTGTGCCATCTGTTTTGCGGCGTCGACACTGACACGAATTAGCTCATCGAGAACATCTCGTGCCGCACCCGAATCAATCGAGTTGTACGCAATTTCGAGCCCTTGCGACATGTCATCGGCTTTGCCAGCGACGACAATGCCAGCAGCCGCATTAAGCGCAACAATGTTGCGAACTGGGCCTTTTTCTCCATCAAGTAAATTGCGAAAAATTTTGGCGTTTTCTGTTGGCGAACCGCCACGCACCGCAGCAACGTCTGCATGTGCAAGCCCAAGTGATGTCGCGTTAATTTCAAACTCGCGCATCTTGCCAGAACTTACCTCGACCACGGGGCAGGGTCCGCTAAGCGATAGTTCATCCATTGAGCCATGACCGTGCACAACCCATGCTCGATTTACACCGCGAGTCGTAATTGCTTTTGCCATTACGTTGGCCGAAGATGGGTCACCGACACCGACGACCATAAACGAGATTTGCGCAGGGTTAGCCATTGGCCCGAGCAAATTGAAAACCGTCGGCACACCAATTTCGCGACGCGACGGACCAGTGAATCTGAATGCAGGATGAAACCTTTGAGCAAAACAAAATCCGAAACCAGTTTCTTCAACACACTTGGCAACGCCAACACCATCGAGTTCGATTGCAACACCCAACGCCTCGAGCACATCGGCAGCGCCGCTCTTTGAAGACGATGCTCGACTGCCGTGTTTGCAAACCGGAATTTTCGCCCCTGCAACGACTAGCCCCGCCATTGTCGAAACATTTACCGAATGACTGTGATCGCCACCCGTGCCAACGATGTCGAGTGCGTTTTGCGAAATTTGCTCAGGCAAAAACACTCGCTCGGCGGCTCGGCGAACTTCGGCCAACATGCCTTCGAGTTCAAGTTCGGTTTCACCCTTGGCACGAAGAGCGACAATAAATGCGGTTATCTGCGAAGGGGTCGCTTCACCTGAAAGTACCGAGCGCATTGCAGCCCCGGCATGACTGGCGCTTAGATCTTTGCCAGCCAAAAGCTGTGAGATGACTTCCGGCCAAGAACCAGCAACATCGATCTCGCTCATGCTAAAACGCCCTTAGGCGCTGCGGCGAGTGCGCAACATTTTGCGACGTTCGCGGGCAGATGTGCCACCCCAAACGCCCTGCTTTTCACGACTATCGAGCGCATAGGTCAAACACGCTATGCGCACTTTGCACTCGCTACAGACTGATTTTGCCTGACTGCAGTTTTCTTCATTATCTGGATAGAAAATCTGGGGGTCTAGACCCTGGCAAGCTCCACTGTTGCGCCACGACAAATCAAATTCAGGCACGCGAACCCCCTTGTTCTCGTCGGGCAAAGACTAGAACTTGGGTTCTACGCAATGCCAATCGGCGATGCGATTTAACAATCTCACGAGCCCACAAAAATTCACTAGTTCGTTTAGGCTAAAACAATGCCTGTTGTCAATGTTTTAGCCGAGCGACAACAAAATTTAGCGCGAGCACAAAATCAACGATTTGACGTGCTCGTAATAGGTGGCGGAATAACCGGCCTAGGCGTCGCTGTCGACGCTGCCACCCGAGGGTTAAAAGTTGCACTCGTCGAGCGTGATGATTTCGCGGCCGGTACATCCTCTAAAAGCAGCAAATTGATTCATGGTGGCGTCAGATATTTGCAACAAGGCGAGGTCGCACTCGTTTACGAAGCACTGCGCGAACGTCACCGACTTAAACGAAATGCGCCACACTTGGTGCAGACTTTGCCATTCATGATTCCGATTTTGAAGCGCGATGGTGTCGTATCGCGCAAAATCGCTCGCGCGCTTGGCAGCGCTTTATGGATGTATGACCTGACGGGTGGTTGGCGAATCGGCAAGTTTCACCGCCGACTAAAAGCCGACAAGGCCTTCACTCACCTGCCGACGATGGATCGTAAGCGGCTGGGCTCGGCATACTTATATTTCGACGCAATGGCCGACGACGCGAGAATCTGCATCGCGCTCGCACGCACTGCTGCTAATTACGGCGCATCAGTTTTGAATTACACCCGTGTTGACAAAATTTTGCACGACGCGCAAGGGCGAGCCTGCGGAGTAGTTGTGAAACCACATGATGGTGACGCGTTTGAAATAAGTGCACGCGTAATTGTTAATGCCGCCGGAGTTTGGTCTGACGAAGTTATGACAACCGATGCAGGTAAGAACCCAGAATCAATTCGCCCTGCGAAAGGCGTTCACTTGACAGTTCCCTGGAGTCTCGTGCGAAACGATATTGCGGTGGTCATCCCGGTTCCCGGTGACAAACGAAGTCTGTTTTTGGTTCCGTGGATTTCGAATTACGACGGAACTTTTCAGTACACATATGTCGGCACGACAGATACTGATTATCAGGGCTCAATAGATGACCCTCACTGCACACGCATAGATATTGACTATGTACTCAAGGCGCTGAATGCCGCCGTAACGACGAAAGTAACTGCCGATGATGTAACTGCAGTTTGGTCAGGTTTGCGACCACTCGTAAAAAGTGTGAGCGGAGAAAAAATAAGCTCTCGAACAGCGGACTTATCTCGACGCCACAAAGTTTCAAAATCAAAATCTGGCGTGATCACTATTGCCGGCGGCAAATTGACGACATATCGAAAGATGGCTCAAGACACCGTTGACGAGGTTTTAGCTGCTCTTGATCGCTCGGGGCGATGCAAGACGAAGGATCTGAAAGTAGTCGGTGCGAAAACTGGTGCGGCGAAAGGCTCCGACAAACAAGCGATGCATCTCTTTGCGCGCTTTGGAAGCGAAACCGAAACGATTGTCTCAATGATCAAACAAGACCCAACTCTGGGCGAGCCGCTAGTCGCGGGTCTGCCCTATTTGCGTGCCGAAGCGGTCTTCGCAGTTCAACACGAGATGGCTCGAACACTTGACGATATTTTGTCGCGCCGAACACGAGCACGAATCATTAACCGCCGCGCAAGTGTTGATAGCGCCCGAAGTGTGGCTGAGCTAATCGCCCCATTACTTGGTTGGAGCGACCAAGAAGTCAATAATCAAGTTCTGCATTACTCTAATTCTTGTGCAGACGAAGATCATGCGGCGCTTCAACTGCAATAACGCATGACGATTAAACCTTCATCACCCATTGAATTTTCGAACTCAATCGACAACGTCACCGATCGAATCGACACGGTTGCCACACAGTTGCCAACTGATTTTTTGAGTTCGCTCGAAAAAATCTGCCCGAGCTCAACTTCAACTACCGATTTAGTAGAACACGCTCGTGATTGGTGGCCGCTGGCAATGCATTGGGCGCTCAGTGGCATGACTACACGACGCCCCGGTGCGGTGTGCCGCCCAACTTCGACGATTCAAGTCAGCGAAGTCGTCACACTTTGTGCAAAAAACTCGGTACCCGTCACCGTGTCTGGTGGGCGCTCAGGTGTTTGCGGTGCAGCCGTGCCACTTTTTGCGGGCGTTGTGATCGACACGACTGATTTACACGGCGTTGTAAGCGTTGACCAATTGTCGGGTTTGATTGAAGTTCTGCCTGGAACTTTTGGCCCCGACCTCGAAAATGAAATCAACGACAAATACCATCTTTCTGTTGGCCACTTTCCACAGTCGTTTGACATATCAACAGTCGGCGGCTGGATCGGCTCGCGCGGTGCGGGTCAATTTTCAACTCGCTACGGCAAGATCGACGACATGGTTGCTGGCCTCGAAGTAGTGCTGGCCGATGGCTCGATTATTTTGACTGGCACCGAGCCTGCAAGCGCGGCTGGACCAGACCTGACATCTTTGTTTATTGGTAGCGAAGGAACGCTCGGCATCATTACCAAAGTTTGGTTGCGTGCGCATCCATTGCCTAGTTGCACTAAGAAAGCGGCGTTTCGGTTCAAGACTTTTGCTGCCGCTGTCGAGACAATGCGATCAGCCGTGCGTCACGGCGCAACACCGGCAGTTTTGCGACTCTACGACGAACGTGAGAGCAAACGCAGCCACGGCGGCGACGGTACGACCTGCACACTTTTGGTTCTCGACGAAGGCGTTGAGTCTTTAGTCAACGTGACACTAGAAATAGTCGCTGAGTCAGCGCAAACAAATGGCGGCGAAACTGCCGAAGCACAACTCGTCGACAACTGGCTAAGTCATCGCAACGACACAAGCGGATTGCAAATTCTTTCGAAGAAAGGTTTCGTGATTGACACCATGGAAGTTGCAGTCGCATGGTCACGAGTAAATCAAGTCGCAGACACGGTGAAGAACTCGATTATGCAAGTCGCGGGTGCACGCAGTGCGTCGTGCCATATCTCGCACAGTTATATTGACGGCGCGTGCATCTACTTCACTTTCGTCGCCGAACCATCTGACAAAAATCTCGAGTCAGTCGAACTTGCCTATTCGCAAATTTGGGATGCTGCTCAGAATGCCGCATTGCAATCTGGCGCAAATCTCACCCACCATCACGGCGTGGGCATCAACCGTGCGAAATATATAAAGCGGGCGCTTGGCCCCGCGCACGAAGTATTGAAATCCATAAAGAGCGCCCTTGACCCAAAAGATATTTTGAACCCAGGCAAGTTCGGCATCACTTCAAAGCGTGGCGAATACAAAATTTAAGAAAGACAATATCGAGAGGCTGAAAATTGGGCGTTCTAGTCATTGACATTGGTACAAGCGGCCTGCGCGCCGGCTTGGTTCGCCATGATGGCACATTGCACTTTTTGAACTACGAAGCATGCCGCCCTGACACACCAACACCAGGACTTGTCGAATTTGATGCCCAGAAATTGGCCGAGGCAGCATTGCGAGTTTGCGTAAAGACAATTGAACAATCGAAGAAAACAGACGAGATTGTTGCCGTGGGCATCACAAATCAACGTGCATCAACCGTGATTTGGAGCAAGTCAACAGGCAAACCGTTTGGGCCCGCTCTCGGTTGGCAAGATCTGCGTACTGTCGGTGAATGCATCAATGCGCACGCCGAACACGGCATCAAACTGGCGCCAAACCAAACAGCGACGAAAGCCGCATGGATGCTGAGTCATTACATCGATGCAAACAAAATTGATCATCGCGACGTTTGCATCGGCACCGTCGACTCATTTATTGCTGCAACACTTTCGAATAATCAATTACATGTCACTGACTCGAGCAATGCTGCCGTTACTGGGCTCTGCGAACTTGATGCACTTTCCTGGTCACCACGTCTGTGCGAAATTCTTCGTGTAGATATAGACACACTGCCAAAGATTGTCTCGTCAACGGGCGTTGTTGGCAACGCAACGGCACTGCCTGGCTCACCGCCGATTGCGTCGCTAATCGGTGATCAACAATCATCGTTAATCGGTCAGGCTTGCATCACGAGCGGTGCGACGAAGATTACTTTCGGCACTGGTGGCATGTTGAACACATTCACTGGCCAAAACGCTCCGACCAAATTTGCACGCAGCGAACACGGCACCTACCCAATTGTCGCCTACCGCAACAACGACAAAACTTTTTGGGCCTCTGAAGCGATAATGCTTGCCGCCGGCACGAACATCGACTGGCTCCGCGAAGATCTCAAACTGATCAACTCACCCGAAGAGAGCCACGAAATTGCTGCACAAGTTGACAACAGTGCGGGCGTTTTGTTCGTGCCTGCACTATTTGGTCTTGGTACCCCACACTGGGATTACGGCGCGCGCGGCGCGCTTCTTGGCATCACGCGCGGCACTTCACGCAGTCATGTTGTTCGGGCTGTTCTTGAAGGCATCGCCCATCGTGGGGCCGACATGGTTGAGTCAGTTGTCGCTGCGACCCAACTCGAAGTTAACTCGATTCGTATTGACGGTGGCATGAGCCGCAACCCAACTTTCGTCCAAGCTCTCGCCAATGCGACAAACCGCAACGTCGAAGTTTCGCCCGTCACCGAGGCGACAACGCTGGGAGCCGCGTTTCTTGCCGGGGTCGGAGTTTCGTTTTGGCCATCATTAAGCGAGGCCACCAACACGTGGAAGCCCGCGCAAATCGTGAGCCCAGATAAAGAACTCGATCGCGCACAATGGCACGAGGCGATTTCTCGTGCACGTAATTGGATCCCCGCTCTGTCAAGCCTTGACTTCTAAATTCGTCTAGATTTATCGAATGCTTTCTGAAGACGACATCAGCCTTCTCGCGGCAGCCCAGGCTCTTGAACTGAGTGCACGAGACATCTACGCCAGCGCAGTTTCGCGAAAATCTAGATCTGAAGAAGAACAGGGTCTACTCGAACTAATGCACAGTCACCACACGGCCTACGAGCAAACACTCAACGGCGTGCTCAGCAAGCGTGCAGCAACCGAGCGCAACGCTGATGCTTACACCAAGTTTTTCGCACTTCTTTCAGACTCGAGCAAGTTGTGGACGACTCTGCTTGAACTCGAGAACACAGCAATCGCCACACACACGGCGATCATCGCAAGGCTTACTTCAGCCAAACACGCCGCACTACTCGCGTCAATAACCACAATCGAAGCGCGACATGCAGCCATGCTCGCCTCATTAACTTCGACAAATTTAGATCTCGCACTTGAAAACACCGCCCAGTCGTTGGTGACGCAATGAACCAATTAAGTCGTCGCGAACTTTTGCGTCTCAGCGGAATATCTCTGGCTTCAGGTTTGGTCTTGGCCGCATGTGGCAAACAAGCCGGCGTTGTCGACGATGGTGCAATTGCCCGTCTTGGCGAATCTCCCTCAACGACAGCATTGGCAGAAGCCGAAGTCACCGACGAAGTTTTGTTGCGCACTGCAGCATCCCTTGAATACAACGCAATCGACACTTACACGGCCGCTCTTGGTCTTGGCGTGTTCACCGGAGACCTCGCTGCCGCGACGAATGTTGCCAAGCGCTTTCGCGACGATCACCAAGAACATGCGGATGCAGTAAATAGTTTGATTCGCGCTATCGGCGGAAAAGAACATCGTTGCGCCAATGTGCGCATCAATGATTTATATATCTCGCCAGCGCTTGCACTAATCACAGATGACAAAAACGAAAATGTTGGTGTCGACGTAGTTGCACTGGCACACGCGCTTGAAAATCTCGCGGCACAGACTTACCAAGGTGTCGTTGAGTTGATATCAGATCCAAAATTGCGCGCCGATGCTATTCGTATCGGCCAACAAGAGTCACGACACGCAGCGCTCTTGGCTCAAGTGTTAAACCCTGGCGTCGCTTCGATGGGCCCGACAAATGACCCCACCACCGGCAAGCCAAACATCGCGGCAATTCCGGCCGCGTTCGGCTCACAAGCCAACATTCAGTTGACAGTCGGGGCACCAAAAGCAGACGGCTCACGAACGACTTTGCTGCTCGAAACACCGAGTTTGAACTCGCTTGTTTACGACAGCGTCTCTTGCTGAGCGAATAAATTCGCTAATACACTTATAGCAACGGTGAGTCGGTCGGTCGACCGCAGTGTCGCGGTGCTCGCATTGCAACACTGAGGAAAGTCGGGACTTCACAGGACAAAGTGCTGGCGAGAGCCAGGTCGGGGAAACCTGACATTACGTGCAACAGAAAATAAACCGCCGATGGAAGCGTCGCAAGATTCTTCACAGGTAAGGATGAAACGGTGCGGTAAGAGCGCACCAGCGTGGTTGGCAACAACTGCGGCTTGGTACGTCACTTGAAGCAAGGCCGCGCAGAGGGCATGAACTGTCCGTTCGCTTTCGAGCAACCCTCGGGTAGGCCGCATAGATGGATGGTCGTCGGTATCAGCAGGAAACTGCTGGTGCTACAAAATCCCGCTTATAGACCGACTCACTGTTTCTACACACCTGACATCTTTAGTTGCGCTGCAGTGAGCCTGATTTAAAAAAATTGGCACGGCGAGATTTGTCGGCGAGCGAAAAATAACGCCAGGCGACGACGCAGCCGAAAATTCCGACAATTTCAAGTGGCAAGTTCAGTAGTCCCCGCTCGACAGATGGCAATGGCTCGTCGCTCAAATTTGCGCCCATAAATGGCC
>Ga0255188_1000449_pt1 | contig 13736 bp, 10 predicted proteins | sample Miss_Cont_RepB_8_FD_188427 | JGI IMG/M metagenome (GOLD analysis project Ga0255188, IMG submission 188427) | Freshwater microbial communities from Mississippi River, Louisiana, United States - Miss_Cont_RepB_8h | ecosystem: Environmental > Aquatic > Freshwater > River | place: USA: Louisiana... | reverse complement strand
TCCCGCGTCTCCTCGATGTTGCGCAAAGTATCCTTCTTCCCGCCATCGCGCTTGTTCGCGACCACCACGAGGAGCGTGGGCGGGTTGGCCGTCACGCCCTGGAAGAAAGAATACGGCGCGAGGTTGCCGCGGCCCGCGGCGGAAAGCGTCGACACCCAGGCGATCGGACGCGGCAGGATCACGCTGATGAGCAGCGCGTAGGCGTCCCGGGGCTTCAGCTGCGTGAAGTCGATTTCCATCCCGCACCGTCGCCCGCGCAGGCAACGCGTGCAAACCGGATGTCGCGGGAAGACCACGCCGGCATTGTCAACCGCCCGTCCATGCGTTCTCTCCGACCACCCATGCCCACCAGCTTCGGCCAGACCCCCGACGGACGCCCGGTGCGCCTCTTCACCCTCGACAACGGCCGGGGCCTACGCGCCGAGCTCTCCGACCTCGGCGCCACCATCGTGAGCCTCTTCGCGCCGGACCGCACGGGGCGCGCGGGCGACGTCGTGCTGGGCTTCGGGGACGCGGCGGCGTACGCCGCGCACACGTCGTACTTCGGCTGCGTGATCGGCCGGGTGGGCAACCGCATCGCCGGCGGACGGTTCACTCTCGACGGCCGGGAATACCGTCTCGCCACCAACAACGCCCCGGCCGGCCTGCCCTGCTGCCTGCACGGCGGCCGGATCGGTTTCGACCGCGCCGTGTGGCGGGCCGAGCCGGCCGATACCCCGGCCGGGCCCGCGGTGCGCTTCTTCCACCGCAGCCCGGCGGGCGACGAGGAATTTCCCGGGCGACTCGACGTCGTGGCCACCTACACCGCGACGACCGACAACGCGCTTCGGCTGGACTACGAGGCGACGTGCGACGCGCCGACGCCGGTCGCGCTGACCAACCACGTCTATTTCAATCTCGCCGGCGAGGGTTCCGGCGACGTCCTCGGCCATCAGGCGCGCTTCCACGCAAGCCGGTTCACCCCGGTGGACGCCGGATTGATCCCTTTGGGACATCTGGCTCCGGTCGCGGGCACGCCCCTTGACTTCACCCGAGCCCGGGCGATCGGCGACCGCATCAGCGACGAGCATGAGCAACTACGTTTCGGGCTCGGTTATGACCATAATCTGGTGATCGACCATCCCGCTTGGCCGCCGTCGGAGCCGACCCTGGCGGCCGAGGTTTTTGATCCGTCGACGGGGCGCGTGCTTGAAACCCTCACCACCGAACCCGGCATGCAGTTTTACACCGGAAACTTCCTCGACGGCTCGCTGATCGGGAAAAGCGGCCGGGCCTACGGGCACCGGCACGGCTTCTGCCTTGAGACGCAGCACTTCCCGGATTCGGTGAACCAACCCGCGTTCCCGACCACCATTCTGCGACCGGGCCGCACCTTGCGCTCGACCACGATCTACCGCTTCTCCGCGCGATGAAACGCGATCGTTTGCCCCGCTTCCTCCGCCCCGCCGGTCTGGCCACCGCCGCCCTCGGTGCCACCGGGATGATGCTCGGAGTGGTGGGGGGCTGCCGACCGGCGGACAAGGCCGCACCCACCGCGGCGGCCACGGTCGCGGCCAAGTCGGCGGACTGCCAGGCGTGCCACTCCGACGTCCACAAGGCGTGGCTCGACTCGCACCACGCCAAGGCGCAGCGCCCCGTCGATCCCGCGATCGAGGGAACCAAACTCGCGCAGCCGCAGGAGTTTTCGCTCCACGGCGTGGACTACCGGATCGAGTGGAAGGACGGGAAACCGGTCTTCACCGAAAAACGTCCGGGCGATGCGCCCTTCACCTACACGGCTGATTTCATCCTGGGCCACACCCCGCTCCTCCAGTACCTGGTGCCCAAGGAGGGCGGCCGGCACCAGGCCGCGGAGCTCGCATACGATCCGCACCGCAAGGAGTGGTTCAACGTCTTCGGGGACGAGGGGCGTCGCCCCGGGGAATGGGGGCACTGGCGCGGCCGCGGCATGAATTGGAACTCGATGTGCGCGCACTGCCACATGACCGATTACCGGAAGAATTACGATCCGGTGAAGGACGTCTACGCGACCACATGGCGCGAACAGGGAGTCGGCTGCTACCAGTGCCACGGCGACCTGCCCGCGAGCCACTTTGATCCTTCGCGCGGCCCCGCGAAGGGGCCGGGCAAGGGCCTCACCGCGGCCGAGATCCAAAAGGCGGCGGAGACGTGCGCGCCGTGCCACGCGCGCAACGAATTGCTCACCGGTCGCCTCGAGCCGGGAGGGCATTACCACGACTTCTACCGGCTCACCCTGCCCACCGAAGCGAACGTGTTTTATCCCGACGGTCAGGTGCGCGACGAGGACTTCAACTACACCTCGCTCCTCACCAGCCGCATGGGAGGAAAGGCCGGCGTGACGTGTCTCGACTGCCACGAAGCCCACAGCGGGAAGATGAAGCTTCCCGTGCAGGACAACTCGATCTGCCTGCAATGCCACGGCCCTTCGCCGCGCGGCAACGCCCCCGTCATCGACCCGGTGGCTCATTCCCGCCACCTGCCCGGCAGCACGGGGAATATGTGCGTGAGCTGCCACATGCCCACCACCACCTACATGCAGCGGGACCCGCGGCACGACCACGGCTTCACCAAACCCGATCCGCTGCTGACCAAGGAACTGGGTATTCCCAACGCGTGCAACCGCTGCCACACCGACAAGGACACCGATTGGGCCATCGCCGCCGCCGACAAATGGTACGGCCCGAAACTCGATTCGCGTCAGCGGCAGCGCACCCGGGTCGTCGCCGCGGCGCAGGCGGGCTCGCCCGACGCCGCCGACCGTCTGCTCTCTTTCATCGCCAGCGAGGACATCCCGGCCTGGCGGGCGACCCTGCTGCTCCTCGCGCGGCCCTACGCCGCGCGCGATCCGCGCGTGGTCCAGACCGCCCGCGAGCACCTGAAGGACGCCGATCCCATGGTCCGTTCCGCGGCGGTGCAGGTGCTGGCCGCGCTCCCGGGCGAGGCCGCCACTCTGCGCCCGATGCTGGAGGATCCGGTGCGGCTGGTGCGGCTGGACGCCGCCTGGCCCCTGTCGGCCGAGCTGCCCCCCAACTCGCGCGCGCGGCGTGAGCTCGACGAATATCTCGCCGCCAGCGCGGACCAACCGGCGGGCCGGATGCGCCTCGGACAGGATTTCTTCAACCGCGGGATGAATGCCGAGGCGGAGCTTCACCTGCGCAAGGCGACGGAGTGGGACCCCTACTCGCCCGGCCTGCACGACACCCTCGGGATCTTCCTCAATGAAATGGGACGGCCGGCCGAGGCCGCCGCCGCGCTCTGGCGCGCCGCGCAGCTCAGCCCCGCGGACGCCCAGGCCGCCTTCAACGCCGCGCTCGCTTTCGCCGGCGCGCGCCGGCTGAACGACGCCGAGCTCGCCTTGCGCGAGACCCTGCGCCGCAACGCCGCGTTCGACCGCGCGTGGTACAACCTCGGCCTCCTGCTCGCGCAGACCGGCCGCGGCGCCGAAGCCATCCAGGCCCTCGAGACCGCCGAGCGCGCCGCGCCGGCGGTGGCCGACTATCCGTACGCCCGCGCCACCATCCTTTGGCAACAGGGAGACCGGAACGCCGCCCGCGCCGCCGCCGAAAAGGCGCTGCGCATCAATCCCGCCCACCCCGCCGCGCGCCAGCTGGTTGATCAACGCTGAGCGGTCGACCGTCGTGCGGAAAAATCCCGGCCCAACTAACGGACGGGATTGCTGCCGGGAGCTTCCTGCCTATCAGGGCTTCGTCATGGGTTCTCGTTTCCCAAAGCTGATACTCCGCGCGACCTGGTTGCTGGTCGGCCTTCTGCCCTCGCTTGCGCCGGCGGCCGCGCCCGCGCTCGTCCTGGCGTTGAAGCCAGACAAGAACCCCGACGCTCTGCTGGCGGAGAAGGCGGCGTTGGAGCGCTTTCTCGGCGAACAACTGGGGCGCCCCGCCCGGGTGATCATCCCCCTCACGCCGGCCGTGATCATCGAAGGCTTCGCCAACGGCACCGTCGACCTCGGTTACCTGAGCGCGACCGACCTCGCGCGGGCCGGCAAACTCGGCGGAGCCCGCCTGCTGCTCGCCGGGGAATTTCCGAACGGTCAGCGCAGCTACCGGAGTCTTTGGCTCGCCTTGCGCGATCGCCCCTACCGCGACGTCACGGAGCTGCGGGGCCGGCCGGTCGCCTTCGCGAGCAAGACCAGCACGTCCGGCTTCGTCGTGCCGCTCTGGGATCTGCGGCGTCGGGGCCTCGTCTCGGAGAAAGGCAACCCCGAGGAGTTTTTCGGTCGGGGAAATGTCTTCTTCGGTGTCGGCTACGTCTCCGCCGTGGAGCGCGTTTTCGCGGGCGAGGCGGAGGCCGCGGCCGTCAGTGATTACGTCTTCGAGCAGGACAAGCACCTCACGGCGGAGCAACGCGCGCGCCTGCGTATCGTGCAGGCGCAGGGTCCCGTGCCGAGCCACGTCATCGCCGTGCGCGCTTCCCTCCCCGCCGCGGAGGTCGCGGCGGTGCGCGCGGCCCTGCTGGCCTTCAACGAGACGGCCCACACCGGCCTCCGCGACCGGTTGTTCACCACCAAGCTGGTGGAGGCGGACGAGCGCGAGCATCTCGCGACCCTGCGGGAGGCGCTGGAACTCGCCGAACGCGCCCTCACCCGCTGAACACCGGCCGCCGCCGCGAAACCGCCGATGCCGGATCCAGAATCCCAAGAGTCCACGGCGCCCGTCCCCGGCGCGCACGTGGCGCTGCACCGGCTGGGGTTGCGGCGCGGCGACCGTTGGATTTTCCGCGATCTCACCTTCTCCGCGCCGCGGGGCGCTTTTGTCGCGGTCGTGGGGCCGTCGGGAGTCGGCAAGTCCTCCCTGCTCGCGGCGGTGGGCGGCCTGCTCCCCCCCGACGAGGGGAGTGTGAGCTTTCATGGGGCCGACGACGCGCGGATCGAGCCGCGTGATTTCCAGCCGAGAATCGGCCTCGTTTTCCAGAACCTCCTCCTCGTGTCCAATAGCTCGGTGCTGGACAACGTCCTGTGCGGACGGCTCGGCCGGTTCCCGTGGTGGCGCACACTGGCGGGCTTCCCGCGGCGCGAACGCCAGGAGGCATTCCGGATCCTCGCCGACTTGGGCCTCGCCGCCCACGCCCACCGCTGGACGGGCGAGACCTCGGGCGGGGAACAGCAGCGCACCGCCCTCGCCCGGGCCCTCTTCCAGGAACCGGAGGTCATTCTCGCCGACGAACCCGTCTCCAATCTCGACACCTACCTCACCGGCCGCGTGCTCGGACTGTTGCGGCAGGAGGCGAGTGTGCGGCGCCGCACGATCTTCTGCGTGCTGCACAACCCCGAACTCGTCGAGCGCTTCGCGGATCTGGCGCTGAGCCTTGATCCGCTTGACCCGCTTGGCTGGCGGATCCGCGCCGTGCGCCGCCCGTCATGAGTCCGCCCGCCCCTGTCGCCACGCCCGCGGCGCGACCCGCTGAGCCGGTGCTGCCCCCGCTGCCCTGGCACGCGCGGCTGAACGTGCTCAACGTCACGCTGCTGCTCTTCGTTCTCGCGGCGCTCTTCTCCCTGCCGGCCTTGCGCGGATCCGGCCGCGAACTGGCCTACTGGGAGAACACCCTGCGTTTCCTGGGCCGGTTTTTTCCACCGGACCTCTCGGTGCTCCCGCAGGTGCTGGCCGCCCTGGCCGAAACGGCGCAGATTGCCGTCATGGCGACGTTCCTCGCGATCCTGCTCGCGCTGCCCCTCGGCGCGCTGGGCGCGCGCACCCTCGCGCCACGCTGGGTGGTGGGCGTGACCCGGCTGGTCCTGAACGGGATCCGCACCGTGCCCAGCCTGCTCTGGGCGCTGATCGCCGTCGCGGTCGTGGGCGCCAACCCGCTCGCGGGCGTGATCGGACTCGTGTTCTACAGCCTCGGTTATCTGGGTAAATTCTTCGCCGACGCCTTCGAGTCGGTGGACGTAGATGTCGACCGCGCGCTGCGGGCCCTCGGCGCTCATCCCGTGCAGGCCTTCCAGCACGGCGTCTGGCCGCACGCCCGCCCGCTCGTGTGGAGCTACGGACTTTGGATTCTGGAGTACAACCTGCGCTCCGCGGCCATCATCGGCTACGTCGGCGCCGGCGGCCTCGGCGTCCTCCTGCACAGCTACCAGGAGTACTACGCGTGGGACAAATTCGCGACGGTGCTTCTCTGCATCCTCGTGCTCGTGACCGCCCTCGACCTGCTCGGCGAATGGGTGCGCAGCCGCATCACGCGGAAATCCGTCGCCGCCCCCCGCCGGTAAAGCACGCCACCCCTTCGGCGCGCTCCGCTTGCTCAGGGCCATGAGCAAGGCCCGAAGGGCCGCGTCGAATGGCTGCCCGGCATGGATTCGAACCATGACTAGGCGAGTCAAAGTCGCCTGTGCTACCATTACACCACCAGGCAAGGAGGAGAGCGGTGCACGTTGCGGCGCGTTGATGCCGCGTCAAGGCCGCAGAGACCGCGGAACGGTTTGCGTCCGCCCGCGCGGATCGTCTCGCTCCCAGCCGTCGCCATGCCCGCCCGCCGCCCGCACGCCTCCACCCACCCCGACCTCTCCGAGATCCTGCTCACCGAGGCGCAAATCAAACGCCGCGTGCGCTCGATCGCCCGGGAGATCAAGGCCGCGTACGGCGACGGCGAGTTCACGCTGATCTCGCTGATCAACGGCGCGGTCATGTTCACCGCCGACCTCATGCGGGAGATCGACAACCCCGTGCGCCTCGACTGCGTGCGCGTCAGCAGTTACGGCGCCCAGACCAAGTCGATCGGCACCCCGCAGCTCATCAGCAGCCTCACCCTCGACATCCGCGGCCGCCACGTGCTCGTGATCGACGACATCCTCGATACCGGAAAGACGCTGAAGCTCGTGACCGAACTCATCCGCGCGCTGCGGCCGGCCAGCCTCCGCACCTGCGTGCTGCTCGACAAGAAGGCCCGGCGCGAGGTCGCGATCGAGGCCGACTTCGTCGGCTTTGAGATACCCGACAAGTTCGTCGTGGGTTACGGCCTCGATTTCGCCGAACGCTACCGGAACCTCCCGGTGATCGGCGTCCTCCGCGCCGACCGCCAGAACCCTGCCGCCTGGTCCACCGGCTAAGCTCAGCGCTTCCTTCGAACCGCCCGCGGTCGCCCTCTGACGACCGCCACCCTCTCCCTCGTTCCGCCGTCACGGCCACGGGAACCCTCCCCTTCAAAGCCCCATGAAAACCGCCTCCCGACTCCTCGTCGCCGCCGTCCTCCTGACGGCCGCCGCCCTCGCCGCCGAACGCCCCAACATCCTCTGGCTCACCAGCGAGGATCATGGCCAGCAGATGGGTTGCTACGGCGACACCGTCGCGCGCACCCCCAACGTCGACGCCCTCGCCGCCAAGGGCATGCTCTTTCGTCACGCGTGGTCCAACCATCCGGTCTGCGCCCCGGCCCGCACCGCGATCATCTCGGGCCTTTACTCCCAGAGCAGCGGCGGACTGCACATGCGTTCGCTGGTACCCGTGCCCGCCGGGTTCAAGCTTTACCCGGAGTACCTCCGCGAGGCCGGCTACTACGTCACGAACAACAGCAAGACGGACTATAATGTCCGCGCTCCGGCCGGACTGTGGAACGAGTCCTCGGGCACCGCGCACTGGAAGAACCGCCCGGCCGGGCAACCCTTCTTTGCCATTTTCAATTCAACCAAGAGCCACGAGAGCCAGATCCGTACCCGCCCGCACCAGGCCGTCACCGATCCCGCGAAAGTGCGGGTGCCGGCGTACCATCCCGACACTCCCGAGGTGCGGCAGGATTGGGCGCAGTACTACGACAAGGTGAGCGAGGCCGACGCTGACGCCGGCGCCCGGCTCCGCGAACTTGCCGCGGCCGGGCTCGCCGAGGACACGATCGTGTTCTACTACGCCGACCACGGCAGCGGGATGCCGCGCAGCAAGCGCTGGCCGTCCGACTCCGGCCTGCGCGTGCCGATGGTGGTCCATTTCCCGCAGAAATGGCGTCACCTCGCGCCGAAGGAATACACCCCCGGCGGGAAGTCCGACCGCCTCGTGAGCTTCGTCGATCTCGCGCCGACGCTCCTCAGCTTAGCGGGAGTGCGGCCGCCGCCGGAGCTGCAAGGGCACGCCTTCGCGGGGAAATTCCAGACCGAGCCCCGCCCGTATCTGCACGGCGCGCGCGGGCGCATGGACGAACGCGTCGACTGCGTGCGCAGCGTGACCGACGGCCGGTTTGTTTATCTCCGAAATTTTTACCCGCACGTTTCCCAGGGCCAGCGCGTGAACTACCAGTTCCAGACGCCCACCACGCGCGTCTGGCGGGCGGCATTCGACGCCGGCCAGGCGACGCCGGCGCAGGCGCTGTTCTGGCAGGTACCCAAGGCCCCCGAGGAGCTCTACGACCTGCAGGGCGATCCGGACGAAGTGAGGAACCTCGCCGAGTCGCCGGCGCACCGGGCGACGCTGGAGAAGCTCCGCGCGGCGATGCGCGCGCACGCGGAATCGATCCGCGACATTGCCTTTCTGCCCGAAGGCGAAATGCACACGCGCGCGCCGGGCGTGGCGCCGCACGACCTCGCCCGCGATCCGGCAAAGTATCCCTTCGCGCGCATCTACGACACCGCCGACCTCGCCTCGAACCTGGCGGCGGCGGCGGTGCCCGAGCTGCGCCGGAGGACCGAGGACCCCGACAGTGCCGTGCGCCACTGGGCGGCACTCGGCCTGCTGATGCGCGGCCACGCGGGGGTAACGGCCGGGGCCGCTGAACTGCGAGGGATGCTGAAGGACGTTTCGCCGCTCGTGCGGATCGTGGCGGCCGAGGCCCTAACCGCGCACGGCTCCGAGGCAGACGCCCCGCCCGCCCTCGCGATCCTGAAAGACTACGCCGCGGTGGAGAAGCACGGTGTGTTCATCGCGATGGCGGCCCTCAACGCAATCGAGGCGCTCGGCGCCAAGGCGGCGTCGCTCAAGGCTCACGTCGCGACGCTGAGTCCCCAGGGCCCCTCGCCCGACAACCGCTACGATTCGTATGTCCCGCGCCAGCTCGCCAGCATCACCGGAAAGCAGATCGCCGACCCGGAGGAGACGCCGGCCCCGAAGACGCGCGCCAAGGGCAAGCGCAAGTCGGGCGAGAAGCAGGACTGATCCCGTGCATCTCCGCCTCCTCGCGCTAGCGGTCCTGCTGCTGCCCGCCGCCGCTCCCTCCCCGGCCGCCGCACCGGCGGCGCGCCCCAACGTCCTGCTCGTGGTGGTCGATGATCTCAATCTCGCCCTCGGCGCCTACGGCGACCGAACGGTGAAGTCTCCCCACATCGACCGGCTCGCGGCCCGTGGCACGCGTTTCGACTCCGCCCACTCGCAGTACCCGCTGTGCAACCCGAGCCGGGTTTCGTTCCTGAGTGGACGCCGGCCCGAGACGAGCGGCGTCTACATCCTGAGCACGCCCGCGCGCACCGCGCTGCCCGAGGCCGTGATGCTCCCTCAATTGTTCCGGCAGAACGGCTATTTCACAGCCGGGGCGGGCAAGATTTTCCACAACACCCGCGTGAACGACGCCGCGTCCTGGGACCGCTACGAGGACGAGCCCACCCAGGACGAAGGTGAAAAGGCGGCCATCGCCGCCCGCTACGGACGCGGCGGCGGGGACGGCGACGGTCGTCCCGGGTGGCAGATGCTGGAAAGCGACGGCAGCCGCACGCGCGACGGCGTCAACAGCGCCACGATCCTCCGCCTCATCGCGGAGAAGTCAGCGGGGCCGGCGCCCTTCTTTCTCGCGCTCGGCTTCCACAAACCCCACCTGCCCTGGACCGCGCCGCGGCGCTTCTTCGAACTTTACCCGGAAACCGGGATCACTCCGCCGGCCGAGCCTCCGATGCGGGACATCCCCGCGATCGCGCTGCAAACGGAGTTGTCCGGCTTCGCCCAACCGGAGTCGCGGGCCGGCGCCCTGCGTGCCTACTACGCGTGCGTCTCCTTCATCGATCATCTCCTCGGCCAGGTCCTCGATGAGCTGGATCGCCGCGATCTCACGCGAAACACGCTGGTGGTGCTCTTCAGCGACCACGGCTTCCACCTCGGCGACCACGGCGGCCTGTGGGCCAAGCTGAGCGCGTTCCGGGCCTCGACGCGCGTGCCCCTGATCATGGCCGGCCCGGGCGTGCCGGCGGGTAGGACGGTGTCCGAACCGGTGGAACTGCTCGACGTCTACCCCACGCTGGCCGACCTCGCGGGCCTGCCGGCTCCGGCTGGGCTGGAAGGCCGTTCACTGCGCACCGCTCTGAACGGACAGGGGACCGACGGGACCGCCTACAGTCTGGTCTATCATTATGATGCCGCTGCGAATCGTGACGTGGCCGGTCGCACGGTGATAGGACGGGCGTGGCGCTACACGGAGTGGGACGGAGGCCGCGCGGGCCGGGAATTCTACTGGCACGCCGAAGATCCCGAGGAGTACCGGAACATCGCCAAGGAAGGCTCGTCTGCCGACGCCCTCCGGGATGCGGCCGCTCGCCTCTCGCTCCTGCCCGCCCCGAAGCCGGGGCCGGCGAATCGCCCTCGGGCGCTGGACCGGGAGATGCGCAAATCGAAGTGAGTTGCGTACCCGGTCGGCCTCGGCCCGTATCTGCTAACGTGCTACAGCCGCCCCCGTTCTTCACCTCGAATCCCCGCCCCGCTCACCGCCTCATGCCGACGACCCGCTGGCTCGCCCTGGTTGCCGCCCTGCTCATCCTCGCGCCCCGTCCCGCGCCCGCCGCCGCGGCCGACCTCGAGACGCTCGCCGCGGAGCTTCGTGCGCTGCGGGAGCAAAACGCCGCCCTGAAGGCCCACGTGGAACGTCAGCAGGTCATGATTGAGGAATTGGCCCGTCGACAGGCGGAGCTTCGGGTGGTCCGGACCGAGGCACCGCCCGCCGTCGCGGCAGGTCCTTCCCCGGCCGCCCCCGTGGTCAAAACCCCGGCGGCCCCGGTGGCCGCCGTCCAGAAACTCGGGAAGCTCCATCTCTCGGGCGAGGGCGCCGTCGCCTATTTCGGCGGGCAAAAGAACGCCTTCTTCAACCGGGACGTGCTTCGGCTCGACGAAGTGAAACTATTCCTCGAAGGCGCGCTCGGCGGCAACGCCTACCTCTTCAGCGAGATCGACGTTTTCAACCGCGACAGCAACAGCGGGGATCTGCGCACCGGCGAACTCTACCTGGAGCTGGAGGGGGTTTCGCGGCTCTGGGGTCGCGACGGGCAGTTGACGCTGCGCCTTGGGCGGGTGGACATCCCGTACGGCGAGGAGTACGCGCAGCGCGACGCCATCGACAACCCGTTGATCTCGCACTCGGTGGCGGACTTCTGGGGCGTGGACGAGGGCATCGAGGCCTACGGCACCCTCGGGAAAATCCAGTACGTGGTGGCCGTGCAGAACGGGAGCAACAACGCCGCCTTCGATTTCTCATCCAGCAAGGCGACCACCTTGCGCCTCGGCTTCGACCCCGCGCCCGGGCTGCACTTCTCGTTGAGCGGCATCCGCACCGGGCGAATGGCGCAGACGGGCGACGTCCGCGCCGAGATCTGGTTCGGCAACGATTGGATCCGGCGACGGTCCGGCTCGGTCGCCACCAACTTCTGGTCCGACGCCATCGGAGGGGACGTGCGGAAGAGTTTTCGTTCCGGGCACATCGCGGCGAGCGCGGGAAGGATCCGGTACCGCGATGACGATCGCACGCGCCGGTTCAACACCTCCGCCACCTACGGCTCCGTGGAGACCGTCGCCAAGGCGTCCCGCGACCTGCATTTCGCGGCCAGATTCAGTTTCACCGACTCCGACCGGGGCTTCAATTTGCCCGGCGACGGGCAGGAGCCGTCTCCCCGACCGACGGAATTACTGTGGCGCCTGAGCGTCGGCACCGGGTTCCAACTCACTCCCCAATTGATTCTCAAGGGTGAGTACTCGATCAATCGAGGCCGCTGGCTGGGCGGAGCCCGGCGCGATAGTGAAAACCAGCTAGCCACCGAGGCCGCGTTCAAATTCTGACCGATGAAACACCGCATCCTGCTGCCAGCCTTGCTGCTACAGATCCTCGCGGCCCCCCGCGCGGAGGCCGGCGATCTGATCGGAACCGTCGTCGCCCGCGGCAAGGAGGAGTCCGCTGGTGGCGGCGACAAGTACGCCAGCCGCAAGTTCAAGTTCGTCGAGCGGGTCGAATACGAGAGCCTGCGGGATTTCGTCGTCAGCATCGAGGGTCCGACGCCGGCCGGCGTCTCCGTCACGACGCCCCCGGCGGTGGTCACGCAAAAGGGGGCGGTTTTCTCACCGCGGATACTGCCGATCGTGGTAGGCACGACCGTCGAGTGGCCGAACGACGACGACATTTTCCACAACGTCTTCTCGATCTCCGAGGCGAAGGAATTCGATCTCGGGCTCTACAAGAATCCGGAGAAGCGGCAGGTGACCTTCAACCGGGCCGGCCGCGTCGACGTCCTCTGCTCCATCCACACGCAGATGAGCGCGGTGGTGCTGGTCCTGGAAAACCCGTTCTTCGCCAAGTCCGACGAGCAGGGAAACTACACCATCAAAGGACTTCCCGCCGGGGAATACACGGTCCGCGCGTGGCATGAGCGCCTGCCGGGCGTGCGGCGCAAGGTGACCGTGCCGGCGACCGGCGCGGTCCGGCTCGATTTCGTGCTGGGCCCCGGAGGAACCCCGGAACCCGCCGGCAACGCGCGATGAAGGTTTCCGCAGGCCAGGGATGGGGCATCGGCAGCAAGCTCGCCGCCGCGGTGCTCGCCTTGATGCTTCTGCAGGTGGGGGTGGAGGTCGTTTCGGACAACCGCTTCACCTCGAAGATCATCGATATCCACGGCCGCGCGAAGATGACCGAAAGCGCGGCCGCCCTGCGCGCGGCCCACGCGATGCTCCAGGAGGAGGCGCGCCAGTCGCTGCAGCAATTCATCCGGGAGCCGCGTTTCCGCGCCGTGATCAAGCTCGGGGATGGCCCCACGCTGGCGGCGCAACTGCGTGAGATGCTCGCCGAGCAACGCGCAACCATCGCCACGTTCACCCGGCCGGACGGCACCCTGCTCGCCACCGTCACGCGTCCGACGGAAATGCCCGCCGGGGACTTCGCCGGCATCACGGGACCGCTCGTCACGGCGGCCTTTTCCGGCACCGCCGAGGCCGGCTGGAGGATCTGGGCGGGGCGTCCGCTCGCCTGCGTCTCGATCCCGGTCGTGGTGGATGGTGTCCTCACCGGGGCGCTGACAATGGGATCCGAGGTAAGCGGCCAGACGATGAATCTGCTCCGGGAGATCACCGGGGCGGAAGTGGCCATCCTGGGTCGCGAGCGCGTCATTCGCGCCAGCCGGGACCTGCCGTCGGCCGACGAGGAGCTCACAACCCACTTCGCGTCTCATCGAGATTCGCCCGTCCAACCTGCGCCGGTCATCCTGAAACTACGCGAGACCAGCTACTTCGTGGCGCGCCATCCCCAGCGTCTGGAGGCGAGCGCCGATGCGCCCTCGGTGGCCCTCCTCATACCCGCGCAGGAATACATCACGACCTCGCGGGAGTTTGTGGCGGAATCAATCGTCAGGAACGTGGTCAATCTGGTCGTGGCCGCGCTGCTCGTGGTCTTTCTCGTGGCGCGGCTCACCAAGCCCGCCCGGACGCTCCGGGTCGCCACTGAGAGGATGGCCGCCGGCGAACTGGCGCAGCGTGTGCCCGTGACCTCCGGCGACGAGCTTGGCCAGCTCGCCTCGGCCTTCAACACCATGGCCGGCCGTA
>Ga0255188_1000447_pt1 | contig 13799 bp, 10 predicted proteins | sample Miss_Cont_RepB_8_FD_188427 | JGI IMG/M metagenome (GOLD analysis project Ga0255188, IMG submission 188427) | Freshwater microbial communities from Mississippi River, Louisiana, United States - Miss_Cont_RepB_8h | ecosystem: Environmental > Aquatic > Freshwater > River | place: USA: Louisiana... | reverse complement strand
TTGCGGCGTCATCAAGCACGGTAATTGCGGCTGGAACATTTAAGTCATCGTCAAGCGCATTGCGAACTTGTTCGAAGCCCGCACTACCGTCGCCCGAATTAGCCTGCGACCACATCTGCAAGCGATTATGAGCGGCGGGCATCGCTTCGGGTGTCCACTCCCATTCGTGTCGATAATGATTTGCAATCAAAGCCAGTCGAATCGCACGCGGATCATGCTGCCTACGTAAACGATCTACAAATTCAAGATTGCCCAGACTCTTCGACATCTTGCTTCCATTCATGAACACCATTGCTACATGCATCCAGTGTTTGACAAACAACTCGCCCGTTGCTGCTTCAGACTGCGCACGTTCACACTCGTGATGCGGAAATATCAAGTCGCTTCCTCCACCGTGCAGGTCAATTGTTGAGCCAAGTTCGCGTAGCGCCAATGCCGAACATTCAATATGCCAACCAGGACGACCAGGACCCCAAATAGTGTCCCAACTCGGCTCGTCAGCGGCAGACGGTTGCCACAATACAAAATCAAGAGGGTGACGTTTGTGAGGATCTTCGATTTGGCCACCGCGCTCGGCGGCTAGTCGCATCATCGTGTCGTTGTCGTAATTCGAGACAGTACCGAACGAACCAAACTTGGAGACATCGAAATAAACACTCTGACCCGCTTGATAGGCGAAACCTTTTTCGATAACCATGCCGATAAACCCGCGAATGTCAGAAATTGCCGAAGATGCGCGTGGCGTGCTGTAAACGTCCAGAGCGTTCAGTGCCCGCATATCGGCGTTGAACCGCGCCTCTTCTCCGGCGGCGAGATCAAGATAATGAACACCTAACTCACGCGCCTTGGCGAACAATGGGTCATCGACATCGGTGACATTGCGAACACACTTCACAGAGTGCCCAAGGTCTATCAATCTTCGTTGCAACACGTCATATGTAATAAAAGTAAACGCATGTCCGATATGTGTTGCATCGTACGGAGTTATTCCGCACGTATACATCAAGACCTGCTGGTTAGCAACGAAGTCTACGACACGCTTTTTCGCCGTGTCATAAAGCCTCAGCGTCAAACTGCACCACCGCGCTCTGGTATTCCGGTAAGGCGAGGCGCAACTCTGGTTTTGTATCGAACATTTAACTGCAACAAAACAGCCGTAAATGCCTCGATAGCCAAAGCATTTGACAACGTGCCAGCATTTAAGGGACGGCACCCCGGAATTTTTGCGACCATCTCGCCAACCGTCGCGGTCGCAACTGGATCGTCAGAACAAATCAAAACGTCACTGTCAACTTCATGTCCGAGTCTTCCAAGCTCAGTGGCAGGCAAATGTTGAAATGCAGCCACTACGCGCGACAGTGGAATCTCAGCCTGAACATGCGCGGCGATACTTCCGCGCGGAGGAACGAGAGGTTGAAATTCTTTGCCAACTCGCACGAGCGCATTTGCCATCGTCACCACGATTTTTCCTGCTAAGTCTTGTGTGTGTTCATTAACAACTGTCGCCGCAGAATCCCACGGAGTCGCGATGACAATCAAATCGCAACGGGCCGCCTGATCGTTGTCGCCGCCAGAAATATTCAACTTATAGTCGGGCCATTTTTTGATCAGAGCATCACACACATCTTGTGCTTTTTTAGCGTCGCGCGAACCGAGCACAACCTCATAGCCCACTGATGCCAATCTCAGACCTAATGCACTGCCCGCGGGACCTGTTCCGCCCAAGAAGCCAATGCGCATACTTGGCAACGATACCCATCGGTAGGGCAAGAATACGAGTTATAAAAGGCATCTAGCGATTGCACTGCGTTGCTCAGGAGAAAACCTGTTCAAACCAACTACCGTTGAATGCGTGGGCATTCTAAATGGAAAAAATATTGTCATTACCGGCGTTCTGACCGAAGCATCGTTAGCTTTCGGAGTTGCGCAACTTGCTCAGCAAGAGGGTGCAACAATTGTCCTAACTGGTGCGGGTCGTGGACTCTCAATAACTCAACGTGCAGCCAAGAAACTTGATTCGCCTGTTGAAGTTGTTGAATTTGACGTCACAATCGAAGAACACACCGTCACAGCCCGACAAGAGATTCAAAAAATTCTTGGACGCGTCGATGGAGTCTTGCACTCAATTGGTTTTGCACCTGCTGCCTGCCTTGGCGACGACTTCATGGCCGCAACATGGCAAGACGTATCTACTGCAATGCAAATCTCGGCTTACTCACTCAAGACTTTGGCTGATGCCTTTGTGCCACTAATGACTTCAGGAGGCACAATCGTCGGTCTCGACTTCGACAATACGGTCGCTTGGCCAGCTTATAACTGGATGGGTGTGGCGAAATCTGCTTTAGAAAGCACGAATCGGTATCTAGCTAAAGCACTCGGACCAAAAAATATTCGATGCAACTTGATAGCGGCCGGACCGATTCGCACCATGGCGGCAAAGTCGATTCCGTCATTCAGTGCGTTCGAAGATATCTGGAGCGATCGCGCGCCACTGGGTTGGGATGTCAATAATTCTGCTCCCGTCGCCCGCAGTGCGGTTGCACTTTTAGGCGATTGGTTTCCGGCGACTACCGGCGAGATTATTCATGTCGACGGTGGTTTTCACTCAACTGGCGCTTAAAGTCAAATGAAAAATTCGAGCAAGAATTTTTTGGCTTTTGGCATCTTTGCACTCATCTGTTCACTACCGATTTCGATTCTTGGGGCAACGATTGCGCAAGCCTCAAATGATCCGGCTTTCGAATCTCAATGGGGCGTCCACGCAATAAATGCCAGCGAAATCTGGCCTTTGTCCACTGGCAAAGGCGTAACTGTTGCAGTGATCGACTCTGGCTCTGGCCCAAACCCTGATCTGAATCAAAACTTAATCGCCGGCCGGGCAATTGTCCGCGGTCGAATAACCGAGTCATCAACAGATGTCGATCAAGTAGGACATGGCACACATGTGGCTGGCATCATCGCCGGCCAACGCGACAACGCAATTGGAATCAGCGGCATCGCACCTGACGCAAAAATCCTGCCAATTCGAATTCTTGATTCGCGCGGTGATGGATCAGAAGTCGATCTTGCCCAAGCAATTCGCTTCGCTGTTGATCAAGGCGCTCGAGTCATCAACCTTTCTTTAGGTGGAGCAGTTCAAACTGGCGGATTGCAAATTGCACTCGAATACGCGGCCGAAAAGGAAGTACTGGTCGTAGCCGCAGCCGGCAATGGTGGTCCGACGGCAGGCACCACTTACCCTGCTGGCAATGACTTAGCGATTGCTGTGACAGCAGTCGACCAAACCCTGAATGCGCCGTCGTTCAATCAACGAGGCGCCTACATTGATATTTCCGCGCCTGGCACCAATATTTGCTCCACCGTTCGGGGCGACGCGATTGTCGACATCTCTCGCCGATGTGCAGGCGCAAATGAACCTTATGTAACGATGAGTGGCACCAGCATGGCAACCGCGCATGTCAGTGGAGTCGCCGCATTAATTTTTGCTGCGCGACCTAACTTTAGTGCTCTTCAGGTTCGCGAAGTCATCATCGCAACTGCAAAAGACATCGGCACCGCAGGACGCGACGAAGTATTTGGTGCCGGACTAATAGACGCTTACGCAATATTTAAGGCGCTCGGATTCTTCGCGGAGGAGGTCGTCTTTCCAACCGTTTCATCGCTCGGCCGTGTTGGCGAAGAATCCATTGGCGGAACGGTGCAAATTCCAGAAAGTGAAAGATTGCAGTGGTACCGCTGTCTATCACCTGGCGATGCGACGCTTGCAATTCCCTTGGATTGCGTGGCAATTTCACGCGCACAAAAAAGCGTATACGCACCAACCCGAAGAGACATCGGCACATATTTGAGATTTGGCACTTTGATTTCTGTTGGAGGCACGCCACAGATGCGATTTTCCTCCACCACTCCAAAAGTTTCAGCAATATGGACGACAATTTCAACTCTTGAAGTTGGCACTAAAACACCGATTAAAGATTTGGTAGTCAGCGCTTCAAGAAGCAAGACAAGTGCGCGCGTAGTCTCAGGACCTTGCAAAATTGTCCGACAGTCCCTGATCGCAGATACGAGTGGTACCTGCAAGATCAGAATTTTTGCAGAACCAAAAACTCCATACTCTGGTTTGGCGCAAACTGTCGTTCTTGAGATTGTTGATAAGAACGAAGTAACAAATTAAATGACCAATCGTCTGGCGCTCGAAACAAGCCCATATCTGCGACAGCATCGGAATAACCCAGTCGATTGGTTTAGTTGGTCACCCGAGGCATTCACCGAAGCTCAACGCCGAGGAGTGCCTATTTTGCTCTCAGTCGGCTATTCGGCATGCCACTGGTGCCATGTCATGGCCCACGAATGTTTTGAAGACCAAGAAACAGCAAACTTAATGAACGAGCTTTTCGTGAACATCAAAGTCGACCGTGAAGAGCGCCCAGACATTGACGCTCTTTACATGGATGCAGTGCAGGCAATGTCTGGACGCGGCGGTTGGCCGATGACCGTATTTATGAGCCCCGCTGGCAACCCTTTTTATGGCGGTACTTACTTTCCCAAACCATCGTTTATAAAACTAATGAATGCAGTCAGCGATGCATGGCAAAACCGTCGTGCCGACATCGAAAACAACATTGCGGCGCTTAGTGAATCACTTTCGCGAACCGCAGCCGTCACCCCAGACGATTCGTTGCCAAATTTCAATTTAGTTACCCGAGCGTGTGAGCAACTCGAAGCTGCGTTTGACCATCAGTGGGGTGGATTTGGCAGCGCGCCAAAGTTTCCGAGCACGATGAACATTGATTTGTTGCTTCGAAGATACAAAGACGAACCTAGCGAACCGTTGAAAAACATTATCGTCACAACGTTGGACGCCATGGCCTCAGGTGGAATGTATGACCACATCGGTGGTGGATTCTCTCGCTACAGCGTGGACGAAAAATGGTTGGTTCCACATTTTGAAAAAATGCTCTACGACCAAGCCCTAATTCTTCGCGTCTATGCGCACGCGGCCACTGTATTCAAATCGGCGAGTTACCAACAGATTTGTGAAGAAATAGTTGAGTATGTGTTGCGCGACTTACGCAACCAAGACGGAGGTTTTTTCAGCGCAGAAGACGCAGACTCGCTCGATGATCATGGTCATTCACATGAGGGGCACTTTTATGTTTTCACACCATCTGAGTTGCGCGAGATTCTGCCAGAGAATTTGATCAAACTCGCTTTTGACCATTATGAAATCTCCGATGCAGGCAACTTTGAAGGAAAGAATATCCCGACACGTTTGACCCACAGGGGTGACTTCAAGCGGTCACCAGAGATCGACGAGATACGCACGACTATTTTCGAGGCAAGAAAAAAACGAAATCGCCCACTGCTGGATGACAAAATTCTCACCGAATGGAACGCGATGATGACCGCGTCGCTGATTGAGGCAGCAAACTTGCTCGACCGCAAAGATTGGCTCGAGAATGCCGAGCAGAACTGTGAGTTTTTGTTTCGAGAATTACGAATCAGCGATCCTGAAAACGGCTCTTCTAGATGGATGCGCAGTTGGCAACACAACGGCCAACCACAGGCTCGACATCGGGCACTCGCCTGCGATCTCGCACATTTGGTCGATGCATTTACCCGTCTTGCAGAAGCAACCGGCAAAGCAAAATGGATCTCGCGCAGTATCGAAGTCACTGAGCAGCTTCTTGCGGATTATTGGGATGATAAAAACGGTGGCTTTTTTACGGTCGCGGCCAATGCCGAGCAATTAATTGTGCGACAAAAAGACTTGCTTGACAATGCCACACCATCTGCGAACTCGGTGGCCGCAAATGCCCTACTAAGACTTGGCGCTCTAACTGGCGACGAGAAATTCACGCGCTACGCCCACGAAACACTGCGACTCTTCTCACGAATCGCCGAGGCTGCGCCGAGTGCTTTCGGCAATTTATTGCACGCTGTTTATCTCTTGAACAAAGGTGTCACTGAGATTGCGATAACTGGAGACAAACCCGAATTAATTGAGCTGGTCAAACAGAGTTGGTTACCGACAGCCGTTCTTGCCTACGGTGAGCCATTTGAATCACCTCTCTGGAAAGACCGTCGACCGGGTTTTGCCTATGTTTGTCAAAATTACGTCTGCAGTGCGCCAGTGTCGACAGTCGATCAATTGCGAGAGGCTCTTGCTTCTCTGAGTTAAAAACTGCCCTCACGAATAATTTCTGATGGTTTGCGCCGTGGACGCTTAGCGCTGGCACCGTGGTCAGTCGGTTTATCTAACAGTGGCCAACCTATTGCCACGCCACCGATCAGCTGCATCTGCTCAGGAACTTTGAATTCGACCCGCAAATGGTCTTCGCCGTTGAATACTCCGAAGAAAAGAGCGCCGAGCCCAACATCATGTGCGGCGAGCAAAAGTTGCATCGTCGCAAAAGATGCGTCGACCGTCCAATATGGCGTTGGCCACGCAGATGTTTCGTCACCGAGTTTCGTTTTCACTTTGTCGGGTTCGCTATAGCGCTCTAGATAGGCGTGAGGGTCGGCAAAAACCAAACCAATCACTGGTGCGTCTAGAAGATGCTGCCACCGAAAGCTTGACCGTTTTTCGTGTGGCAATGAAAGATTCCAAAATTTTGCAGTTTGTTCATCGCGCAGTAGCAATAAATGCCAGCCCTGAGTTTTTCCAGCTGACGGAGCACGTGACGCAAGATCAACAATTCTGTTTAAAAGTTCTGAATCGACAGGCGCCTTGCGAAAGGCACGCACCATTTTGCGTGAGCGAACGCAGTCCGCGAACTGCATAACAAAATATTTAGTGCTTGCCGAGTTTCAGCAAGTTTTCGGTCATCGTCCAACCGTGCACGACTAGCGAGCCAGACTTCTTGGCTGACACGCTCTTAAAAAGTGCAGCAACGTCGGCTGGTGCTTTGCCCGGCTTCAGGGACTCAAAATCAATGAACCCGCTTTGACCATTGCTCTTGATCGTAAAGGACTGCTCGTCATAAGCCGATTCGCAACCAAAACGTCTGGCCAGCCGTCGACCCCATGCCCGTTCTTCGCCAACCGCACGATGATCTGGTCGTGGAATCAATTCTGTTAAAGACTTGAATGCCTCGAGTGCTTCTACCGATATGAATCGAGACCCGACTACTACATCTTCATCAGGGAAGGCCATCAGCGCACGGTGATATGCCTCGCTCATCAAACCCTTAAGAATTTGATCACGCTTTGAAGTTCGTTTGACGCTAAGCATGCCCAACAAAACACATGGTGTGCCGCCAATTCGCTCAAGAGTAGAAAACATAAAGCCGTGCAACTTGCCATCAAGTTTTGCGCTTGCAAACAGCACCCAATCTTCTTTGGCCTTAGAGATTGCACCGATGCCGAATGCGCCACCCATTGCGGCAAGGTCATCAAGGTCTGAATCAACTAATGCTGAGGCATCGATAGTTTTGACAACAAGCGGCATAGCCCTTCTATTCTGCCAGCAAAACTGTCAATTTCCGATGGCTCGGTGAATTACTTCAGAAAGCTCGTTATCAATTATCTAACGAAACACTCAGCCAATATAGACACTGTTACCATACGACGCGCGCAGAGCACCAATAGCGCGGTCGATATCAACATTGAATTCGGGCGCCAAACGCAAGCTTTTACCACCAGGCATATGCAATTGTACTGGAGTTTGCCCGCCGTGATCTTTTAGCAATTCTTGCAAGTTGAAAATATCTTCTTGCGACAACGACCTACCAGTGAGTTCGATGTGCAGACTCATATCGCTCGCCCGCATTGGCTCGACGATTTTCACTTCTTGTGCATTAAACGAAATTCGTGAGTCGTCGCGCTTGTCGAGTCGGCCTCTAACGGTGATGATTGTGTCTTCGTCAATCAAGTGACCAAAACTTGCGTATGTTTTTGGGAAAATATTGACCTCAACCGAACCCTGCAGGTCTTCAATAGTCAGTACCGCCATCTGGTCGCCTTTGCGAGTGAACTTTCGATTGACCACCGTGATAACCCCGCCGAGAGTTAGATAGGCGCCATCGTTTCTTTCGTCAAGGTCAGCCAACGAACATTCGACTTTGCGTCGTAATTGACCCTCGACGCCTCGCAAAGGATGGTCAGATACATATAAACCAAGCATTTCGCGCTCAATTTTAAGTTGCTCAGACTTTTCGTAATTTATGTTCGGTATCTCAATCTGCTCAGAGAAGCTTGAGCCCGAGTCAGAGCCTTGATCGAAAAGGCTCATCACTCCTTGATCACGTTCGCGGCGTCGATTGAGAGTGTTCTCGATGATTGATTCGAACACCAAGAGCAACCCTTTGCGCGGATGACCCAAAGAGTCGAAAGCACCCGCCTTGATCAACGATTCAACTGTGCGTTTATTCAACGTCGCAATCGGTGCGCGATCAACAAAATCGTAGAACGAAGAAAAAGGACCGTTTGCTCGTCGGTAGTCAACGATCTGACTTACGACGGCCTCACCGACGTTGCGAATTGCTGAAAGCCCGAAACTGATCACGCGGTTATCGCCCTCGACGACCGGCACGAAGTCAACTCCAGACGAATTTATGTCTGGGGTTTTGACAATGATATTGCTGGCACGAGCATCGGCCAAGAAAATCGCGGCGCGGTCGTAACTTGCCTTGACGCTTGTCAGCAGACACGAAAGATACTCGAACGGATAATTTGCTTTGAGAAACGCAGTTTGATATGCAATGAACGCATAGCCATAAGCGTGGCTTTTGCCGAATGCGTAGTCGGCAAAGTTCTCGATTGAGTCGAAAAGTGTTTCACCAAGCTCTTGGCCATAGCCACGATCAACACAACCCTTTTCGAAGCTTGCACGTTGCTTTTTCATGTCGGCTCGATTTTTCTTGCCGCATGCCTTGCGCAAATCATCAGCTTCTTCGAGGCTGTAGCCGGCAAATTTTTGGGCGACACGCATCATGCTTTCTTGATAAATCATCAAACCCTGGGTATCACCGAGCAGATCTTGTGCGTCGGGGTGAAATATTTTCGGCGTCTTTCGGCCGTTTTTGAAGTCTGCATAGTCATTGTGCATATTTGCGCCCATTGGGCCTGGTCGATATAGAGCAACAATTGCCGCGATGTCGTCAATTGTCGTTGGCACCATACTGCGAACCAAAGCTCGAATATTGGTTGATTCAAGTTGAAATACTCCGATTGTGTCGCCACGACGTAGCAATTCGAAAGTCTTTTTATCGTCGAATGGCGCAGTGTCGATGTCAAAATCAGGGTTACTCAATTCTTGAATCATCTTGTTCGCATCTGTGATTACGTCAAGGTTGCGCAAGCCCAAGATATCCATCTTCAAAAGACCGAGCTCTTCGACCGCGTGCATTTCGTATTGGGTAACAATCGGCGCAAGATCTGCATCTTGACCCGACTCGGCTTTTCGCTGAATCGGCAAGTACTCAGTCAATTTCTCTTTTGTAATCACTACAGCCGCGGCGTGAATACCGACGCTGCGTTTCAAACCCTCGAGACCTCGCGCAGTATCGACGACCGTTTTCACATCTGGGTCGCTCTCATAGAGCGCTCGCAGTTCTGCTGCAGCGCGGTAGCCATCGATATGTTGTTCGTTTTCCTCGAAGCAATATTTGAGAGGAGTGTCGCGACCCATCACAACCGGTGGCATCGACTTGGCGATTTTGTCGCCCAGACCGTAAGGAAACCCCAACACCCGTGCCGCATCGCGCACGGCATTGCGGGCTTTGATCGTGCCGAAGGTGATGATTTGAGCGACATGATCGCGACCGTATTTCTCAGACGCATACCGAATCATTTCATCGCGATATCGCGAGTCGAAGTCCATGTCGATATCCGGCATCGATCGACGTCCGGGGTTCAAGAATCGCTCGAACAGCAAATCGTATTTGATCGGATCAAGATCTGTAATTCGCAACGAATATGCAACCGCGCAGCCAGCGGCCGAACCACGCCCAGGGCCGACGCGAATTGATTTTTCGTGTGCATAACGCACCAAATCCCAAACGATCAAAAAGTACGAGCTGAAGCCCATCGTCTTGATAGTCAATAACTCGTATGCAACTCGCTCCACAACATCTGGTGCAAGCTTCTCACCCCATCTTTGCTTGGCGCCAAGCCAAGTTAGATGCTCAAGGTATGCGTGATCGTCGGCGAAACCCTCGGGAATCGGAAAGTTTGGCAAAACTGGAACGTTGAATTGAATATCGACTTTCGCCCGTTCAGCGATCCATAAGGTGTTGTCGCAAGATGTTGGTTGCTCACGAAAAAGCCAACGCATCTCTTCAGCTGTCTTTAGATAGTGCTCATGACCTTCAAATTTGAGACGATTCGGGTCAGCAATCGTGCATCCGGTTTGCACACACAACAGTGCATCATGCGCTGCGCTGTCTTCGCGATGCGTGTAGTGACAATCATTAGTTGCCAATAACGGTGCACCAAGCTTTTTGCCGATCTCGATCAACTTTGGATTTGTTTCGATCTGCATTGGAATTCCGTGATCTTGCAGTTCGATGAAGAAATTATCTTTGCCAAAAATTTCTTGCAAGCGTGCAGCTGTCTTCAAAGCCTCTTCGTCTTTGCCGTTCTTCAGCGCCTGTAAAACATGACCACCCAAGCAACCAGATGTAGCAATTAGACCAGCACTGTATTTTGTAAGTAACTCCCAGTCCATTCGCGGCTGATAGTAGTAACCCTCGAGAAACGCGAGACTCGCCAACTGAATCAGATTTTTATACCCGACATTATTTTCAGCGAGAAGCGTCAGGTGGTAATAAAGTTTTTTGCCAGCTTCAGTGTCGCCACCACTGTCGTCGACGCGACCCCGACGTGTCGGACGCTCGAACCGAGTTTCGTAGGCCATGTACGCCTCGGTGCCAATAATTGGCTTGATGCCACGCTTGGTGCACTCTTTGTAAAAATCGATGACGCCATACATGTTGCCGTGATCGGTGATGCCTAAAGCCGTTTGACCATCTCCAACTGCACGTTCGACAAGTTCGTCTAATCGCGACGCCCCATCGAGCATCGAAAACTCGGTATGAACGTGAAGGTGGGTGAACGACTTACCCATTAAAGGTAAGTTCCCGGACGTTCCCCTGGCTGAGCGTTTGGAGCCTGACCTGATTGAATGAGCCGCTGCTCGGCTTGTTGCCGCATCGAAAGTTGCTGAGCAAACATCGTGGCTTGAATGCCGTGGAAAAGTCCTTCGAGCCAACCGACCAGCTGTGCTTTAGCCACGCGCAACTCAGCATCAGAAGGCACTTCACCATCGTTAAACGGCAAAGCCAACATTCGTAGCTCTTCTTGCAAGTCTGGCGAAAGAGCCTCGGCAAGCTCAACTATCGACCGCTCGTAGATCTCTGCCAAACGTTCACGCGACGGCATGTCGAGAGTCATCGAGTGAACTTCGTCGAGCAGTTGTTTAATCATCGAACCAATACGCATAACTTTTGCCGGCGCAGTAACGGTTTCGAGCGTTGCTTCGCTTTGCTCTTCGACAATCTCGGCTGATTGGTTTATTTCTGCTGGTTTGTCTTCAGGTTTTTTCATATTGGGTCGCCAAACTTATCACTTAACTGCCGTTGCGAGCAACGGTACATCTAGTTCATCATCGGTCAAAGCACCATGTCGACACTGCAATAAAAACGGGCCGGTATCGCCGGCATCATCAAAACTAATTGGCTCTCTCGGCACAAGCACAACGTCTCCTAGGCGCTTTCGTGTTGCAGAACCCAGTCGTGGCCCAAGCCAGTTCTCATCGATTACTTGTTCTTTACTGGCAACCCACGCAACACCAGAATGGTGCGCGGTTGCGCGTGCCAACAGTTCGACATGAACACCATCGCGAGCGTGCAGCCACCTGAAACGACCTTCACCAGACTGATATGCAACCATCGCCATTACCTCAGGATGTGGTGGCATTGTGTTTGTGCCGACCATCACTTGACCATGATCGGCTGTAACAATCAAAACCGCACCGGGAGTCAGAACCTCTTTAATTTTTCTAACTATGCCGTCAGCACTAGCCAACTCTGCTTCATAAAAACTGCCGAAGCCTCGTTCGTGGGCAATCTTGTCAACACCGTCGTAGTAGGCATAGATGAATTTTTCGCCACCTCGTAGAAGTTGCCCAACTTCGACCGCGATGCTTGATGCTGCCCGCCAACCTCGAGCGCGAACACCACGAAGGTGAGCCTCGGTGAAAGCCGAGCCTTCGAGCTCTGCTTTGCTAAGAACCGGCACACTCGCCCCCATGAACGGCGGGCACGGCTGAATCAAATCAGGTGGATACATATTTCGCAGATCGCCCTTTTCGTCGCCCCACTTAAGCATTTGCATCACACGAGCACCCATGTCGATGCGATAACCGACCAAACCATGTTCGGCTGGAGCGAGACCTGTTGTTATCGAGGTAAGTGCGCTAACAGTTGTAGTTGGAGCGACTGTAGTAATCGACGAACCCTGCATGGCGGCAAGCGTTGGACAATGCAAAAGATTTTTTTGAAGTTGGTGCCAGCCAAGACCATCGATGACGAGAAGCACAACTTGTCGCGCACCCTTAACGCAACTCGGCATCCAATCTGGAATCTCTTTTGTGCCTTGGGGACCAAGCAAAGCTGGAATGATGCCCGTAATGCAACCATCTTTATAGTCGGGAAGTCGCGGACCGGTTGTAGTTGGAGTCGCCATGTTGTGCCCCCTGAGAGTAGTTCAGGCTTGTTCGCCTGGGCACGCAATTCTTCGCCGAATTTAGCCAGGTAAAAGTCGCATAATCACGTGTCATTAGTATAAAGACGTGAGAATTTCTACTCGAGGCGACTACGCGTGCCGTGCGTTGCTCTCGTTGGTCTTGCACGCCAACGAAGACGGACCGACCTCGGTAAGAGACATCGCCGAGCGCACTGCTCTGCCGCAGCCTTATTTAGAGCAAATTCTTTTGGCTTTAAAAGGCGCCGGTTTGGTCAAGTCGAAACGAGGTGTCGGCGGCGGATACATTTTGGCCAAGACTGCCGGAGAAATTCGCATTTCAGAAATTATTTCTGCAGTTGACGGACCAATATCAGTTGGCGACTTCGGCGAGCCGCACAAAGATGGTGCGTGCGATCATGACGGCCAATGCGTTTTGCTCGCCGTCTGGAACTTAGCCAGCGAACACATGCGTGAGCACTTGGCCAAATATACGCTCGAAGAAATCGCTGCAATCTCAAACGGCGAAGCCGCTTGGCCGTCGCCAAAAAAGTAACTAGTTGACGCGCTGCGAACACTTCGCCAAAACAGAGGCGAAGTCTTTAGGTAGCTCAGCTGCAAACTTCATTTCTTGACCTGAGACAGGATGCTCGAAGTGCAGGCTCGTGGCATGCAACATTGGACGTGGCGACGACAACACACTGCGAGCGCCACCATAAACAACATCGCCGACAACGCTATGGCCGAGAGTCGCAAGATGTACCCGAATTTGATGAGTGCGACCCGTTTCGAGCCCGCACTCGATCAAAGAACAATCAACGGGAACATTAAACGCTTGTCGCACTTCATAGGTCGTACGTGCTACTTTTCCGTCACTTAACACCGCCATTTTTGTCGGATCTCGTTGATCTCTGCCAAGTGGAGCATCAATCACGCCCGTAGCAGCACTCATGTGGCCCCACACCAAAGCCAAGTATCGGCGTGTCACTAGACGATGCGAGAGTGCATCAACTAAAGCCTCGTAGGCAAGAGACGTTCGAGCCATCATCATCAAACCAGTGGTGCCCGCATCAAGGCGATGTACGACACCTGGGCGAAATGGGTCGCCCACATTT
>Ga0255188_1000441_pt1 | contig 13923 bp, 10 predicted proteins | sample Miss_Cont_RepB_8_FD_188427 | JGI IMG/M metagenome (GOLD analysis project Ga0255188, IMG submission 188427) | Freshwater microbial communities from Mississippi River, Louisiana, United States - Miss_Cont_RepB_8h | ecosystem: Environmental > Aquatic > Freshwater > River | place: USA: Louisiana... | reverse complement strand
GAACTCGTCGCCCACGGCTCCCGCCGCGCAGAAAAGGCCGAACCAGATCCCGGCAGTCTGGTCGGTGAAGGGGACGCGCTCCCCTTCGACCTTGGCCAGTACCCGTTGGAAGATTTCCCGGTCGGGATGACGGATGAGGTGGGCGGTCAATACCTTGATCACCGGGAGGGTCGCCGGACTCAACCGCGAGGAGAGCGCTCGATCCACCTCCTGTGACAGGAGACGTTCCTTGCCGGCCGACGCGAGGGCGGCCAGCCGCGCCATGAGCAACACCTCGCCATCGGTCACGCCGGGTTTACGCGCCAAGGCATCCAGCGCCGCGAAGCCGTCGTTCAACTCCGTCAGCACCGCTGATTGGTAAAACGCCTCGAACTCGTCGGGGGTTTCCGGCCAATCCGCGGTGAGTAGCGCCCTGGCCTCCGCGTGCCGGCCGGTCCGCAGCAGGTCTTCCACCCTGAGAACGGGTCGCCACGGAGCGAATTCCGGGCGTGTCGACTCCTCGCGTACCGCCTTCTCCCCTGGAGGAGGCAGTCGGCGGCGCGCGAAAACCAGCGCGCGGATCCAGACCGCAGCACCGGGTGAGCCCGCCCGGAGTTGTTCCAGGGCCAGCTCCGTGACCCTTTCCATGTTGCCGCGGGCCAACAGGGCACGAAACCACTCCTGAGCGATCAGGTGACGCCGATCCGGGTGTTCCGCCATCAGACGCTGGAAGATGGCGTCGGATCTCGAGGGCTGGGCGATCTGCAGATGCTTGGCCAGCGTCAGGCCGGCCGCGTGGTTCCGCGGGTCGAATTCGAAGGCGCTGTCGAGATACAGCAGCGCCTCGGCCGGTTTGTTTTCAGCAAAAGCCCGTTGGGCCCGGTTGAGAAAGTAGCCGCTGCGGACCTCGGTCACGCGGTGCCAGTACGGCGGCAGCGTGACATGAAAGATGTTCACCGGATAGCCGACCGTCCGGAGAAAAATAAAAAACGAAACGGCTGCGGTGAGGTAGAGTGCGAGCGCGGTGCCGCTGTAGATCGCCGCCGCGCGGCCCCAGAACGGCCGAACGTCGGCGGTGTCGGCCGAGCAGCGAAGTCCGTCGGGGGTCCGGACCAGGAGCGGGCAGACTGCACGGAAACGCGTGGGCTGGCTCCAGTGCAGGCAAGCGTCGCACGCGGTGCGCAGGGCCCGTCCGGAGTCACTCGGAGATTGGCAGGGGCACGTGGAACGGCCGCGCCGCAGCCGGAACCACGTCTTGCGCAGGTTCCAGTAGATCAGGCCCCAGAAGAGGCGCAGCGTGTCGGCCAACCATCCCACGGGAGGACCGTAGTTGGGCTACGGGTACCCGCAAACCGTTTTGGTCCCGGCTTGGAAGATCGTTCGGCTGAGGGCTTGACCGCGACTGACGTTGGCATGGCGTGGGGGCGCCTCGTTTCGCAGCGTCTCGCCTGCCGCTTCAGCGGTGAGGTGGTGTGCGGCGAACGGCGCGTTTTCTCCACTCATGCGCTTTCTGCCCGTCCTCCCCGTCGCCTTGCTGCTGCCGGTCCTTTCGCTCCCCGCGGGCGAGCCGGTCGTTTATGATCTCGTCGTCTACGGCGGCAATGCCGCCGGCGTCGCCGCGGCGGTGCAGGCGTCCCGGCTCGGCGCCTCCGTCGTTCTACTGGAGCCGGGGCCCGCGCTGGGCGGGCTTACCACCGGAGGTCTGGGTGCGACCGATGTCGGCGATAAGCGCGTGGTGGGGGGGCTCGCGCGGGAATTCTACCAACGCGTGCACGATCACTACCAAAAGCCGTCCGCCTGGTTGCGGGAAACGCGCGCCGACTACCTGCCGCGCCATCCGCTCAACGTCACCGAGGCCACGCGCCAGCATTGGTTCTTCGAGCCCCGGGTCGCGACGGCGGTGATCGACGCGCTGGTCCGCGAGGCGGCGGTGCCGGTCCACCTGGGCGCGCGGCTCGACCGCTCGCGTCGCGTGGAGCGCAGCGGGGCGCGCCTCACCTCCATCACGCTCGTGGACGGCCGCGTCTTCCGCGGACGCTCGTTCATCGACGCCACCTACGAGGGGGATCTCCTGGCCGCCGCGGGGGTGAGCTACACGATCGGGCGCGAGGCGAATTCCCTGCATGGCGAGAGCCTCAACGGGATTCGGTTTCTGGCGCCCGAGCAGACCGCGGGCATCGACCCGTACGTGCGCGCGGGAGACCCTTCGAGCGGGCTGCTGCCCCGCGTCGCCCCGCGCGCGCCGGGCCGGGAGGGCGACGCTGATCCGGGGGTCCAGGCCTACAACTTCCGCCTTTGCCTCACCGACGTGCCGGAGAACCGCGTGCCGATCGAACGCCCGCGGAGCTACGACCCGCTCCAATATGAGTTGATCCTGCGTTCCATCTCCGGACGGCCCGTCGCCCCGGGACCGCAGTTGTTCACACTCACGCCGATGCCGAATCGGAAGACCGACACCAACAACCGCGGGATTTTTTCCACGGACTACGTCGGTCGCAGCACCGGCTGGGCCGAGGCATCCGACGAGGAGCGGGGTAAGCTCTGGCTTGAGCATCAGGAGTACACGCAGGGATTGTTCTGGTTCCTCGCGCACGATCCGCGGGTTCCGGAGCCGGTGCGCCGCGAGGTTGGGCGCTGGGGGCTGGCCAAGGACGAGTTCACGGCCTTCGGCCACTGGCCCTTCCAACTTTACGTGCGCGAGGCGCGTCGCATGCGGGGGGAATATGTGATCACGGAGCTCGACGCGCGTCGGCGTACGACCGTGCCGGATCCGGTCGCCTTCGCTTCCTACGCGCTGGATTCGCACGCCGTCGGCTACTTCGCTGATTCGGAGGGGCGTCTGCGCGTCGAAGGCGCCTTCCTCGAAAACATCCGTGCCTTCCCCCTTAGTTATCGCGCGCTGCTGCCGCGTCGTGCCGAGGCGGAGAATCTTCTGGTGCCGGTCTGTCTTTCCGCCACCCACGCCGCCTACGGGTCGGTGCGGATGGAGCCGGTGTTCATCATGCTCGGTCAGGCTGCCGCGACGGCCGCGGTGCTCGCCCAACGTGCAGGGCGCCCGCCCCACGAACTGCCTTATGCCCAGTTGCGTGAACGCCTGCTGGCGGACGGAGCCGTGCTGACCAGCCCGCGCTCTGAGTCCGCCGGCGCGCCCCGCGGGCCGGTGCCGCCCGCGGCCGCTGCCGCTGTCGACAGCTTGCAACGGTCGGGTTTCCTCGCGGCCGCCGACGCCTCGTTGAGCGCGTGGCGCAACGCCGCGCGGCCGGGCGCCGAAAGCGAGGCCGCGCGTTCGGTCGCGCTCATCATCGCGGCCGCGCGCCGCTTTGATCGCACGGTGGACGGATTGCCCGCGGCGCTGCGCGTGCTCGCCGCCCGCGGCGTCCGTCTCGACGCCGCCTACTGGGAGGCTCGCCAGCGCCCCGATTCGACCGCGGATGGCGACGCCGTGGCGGTGGTGCTGGTGGAACTCGCCGGAATCTTCCCCGGCAAGACCGGGTCCGGTTGAATTAAGGTCCCCCGGCGTCAGACCTTAACCGCGAAGAGCTCGGGGTGCATGACACCCTCGGCGACCTTGTTCACTGTGCCGGTCATCATGATGGAGAAGCCGTCGCCGATCTCGATGCCGATGGTTCCGCCCGGCATGTGCACGGTGACCTCCCGGTCGACGAGGCCCAGCCGGTTGGCGACCGCGGCGGAGGCGCTCGAGCTGCTGCCCGAGGCCAGGGTGTAGCCGGCGCCGCGTTCCCAGATCTCGATACGGATGTTCTTCCGGTCGATCACCTGCAGGAACTGGACGTTGGTCTTGCGCGGAAAAAGCGGATGGGTCTCGAGGTGCGGCCCGTAACGGTGGGCGAGCTCCGCCGAGACCGCGGTCAGCGGGATCACGCAGTGGGGATTGCCGATCGTGGCGGCGCAGTAGGTGAACTCCCGGTCGAGCACTGTGACCTTCTCGTTGAGGACCTCGCGGGCCGGGCCGGAGACGTTCACCGGGATGCGCGCGCTGTCGAAGCTCACTGAACCCATTGCCACCTTGATCAGGCTGCCGTTGTCGCGGATCTCCGAGCGGACGTGGCCCCCCGGGGTTTCCACGGTGAAGCTGGCCTCGCGCACCAGCTTCTGATCCCAGAGGAAACGCGAGAAAATACGCAGGCCGTTGCCGGACTTTTCCGCCTCGGAGCCATCGGGATTGAAGATGCGGAGCCCATGCTGGCTTTCACGCGAGGGCAGGGGACCCCAGAGGATGCCGTCGGAGCCGACGCCGAAATTGCGGTGGCAGACGACGCGGATCTGGTCGGTCGTGGGCGCGGCGCCCCACGAGGGGAAGTCGGCCGGGTTCAGGACGATGTAGTCGTTGCCGAGGGCGTGATACTTGTGGAAGCGCATGGCGTCGGTGAAGGAGCGGGCAGAAAAGCACGCGAGCCTCAGCCGGCGAGCGGAATCTCGGCGGGCGCGGGGGTGTAACCGAAGAGCCGGCGGCGGCGGATGGTGGCGGCCACCGGTTCGGGCACCATGCGTTCCCAGGAGGGGTCCCGTTCGCGAATCCGGCTGATCACCTCGCGGGAGACGACACCGAGCGCCTCGCGGTCAAAGCCGGTGAGGCAGTCGATGTAGTGGTTCTCCAGGAGGTGGTCGTAGAGATTACGCAGGTGGGGGGCGATGTGGACGTTGCGGGCCGTGATCAGAACCTCCCCCGCGAAAGCGTGCCCGGGGGGCGTGGCGGGGGCGGGTGCGCCGCCGGAGGCGAGGTAGCGCGCCATCACCTCCTGGCGCATCGGGTAGATGTAGAGCTTCACGGCGTTCCGGAACATGCGCCCGAAGGACTCGAGAATCCCGCCCTCCAGATGCTCGTAGTACTTCTCGTTGAAGATCTCGAGGAGGTTGTTGATGCCCATCGTCACCCCGATCATCTCCTTCGTGTAGCGTCGGAAGTAGGAGGTGAGCCGGTAGTACTCGGAATAGTTCGAGATCAGCGTGGTGAAACCCAGCTCGCCCAGCAGGTCGACGCGCGAGAGGAAGTCCTCCGCGTCGAGCGTGCCCGTGGTCAGCAGGTTATTCACCGTGATCTCCATCAGCGCGATCACCTCCCGGCCCTGCACGCCGGGCTCCTGGACAAACTGCGCGGTGGCGCAGTTGAGCATGTCGACGTTCACGCGTGTAACCGGCCGGAAGCTGCCGCGCTCGACCAGCACCGCCTTGCGGTGCAGGGCCTCGGAGGGTTGGAGCATCTCGCCGCGCGGGCCGAACAGGACCGCGTTCGTGAGTCCGTGCTGGACGAGATAGAGCGAGATCAGCCGGTTGTCGATGTGCGCGAACGCCGGACCGCGGAAGGAGATCATGTCGACCTCCACCCGGGCCGCGCCGACGTTGTCGACCAGCGACTCGACCAGCCGCTTCGGGTCGTCGCGGTAATAGAACGCGGCGTAGATCAGGTTGGTGCCGGCGACGCCGAGCGCGGCCTGCTGCTGGACCGACTCCTTGTCCCACATCCGGACGTGGAGCACGATCTCGCTCGGCACGCCGCCGGGGTCGGTCTGGAAGCGGATGCCCATCCAGCCGTGCGCGTCGTTGGTGCCCTTGAAGCCGCGGGTCGCGACGGTGTCGGCGAAAACGAAGAAGGTTGTGCGCGCGCCGCGCTGGGCGGCGAGGCGCTCGATGAGCAGCTCGTACTCGTGGTCGAGCATGTGGGTCAGACGCTCGCGCGAGACGTACCGCGGCGCCTTGCCGTAGATCGCGTCGCTGAAGGTCATGTCGTAGGCCGAGATCGTCTTCGCCACGGTCCCCGCGGCTCCGCCGGCCTGGAAGAACACCCGAGCCACCTCCTGGCCCGCGCCGATCTCGGCGAAGGTGCCGTAGCGCGCCTCGTCGAGGTTGATCGTGAGGGCCTTTCGGTTGGTCGTGAGGAGCTCCTTCTGTTCGCTCATGGGTAGACCATGACCCCCAGCAGGAACCGTGCAAGCGGCGCGGGGAGGAGATGCCCCGTGGTTCCGCGCTGGACTTGCCCGCGCGGTCTTCCGGATGTTGGCCGTGTGATTCGCGGTCCAACCTTCCCGTCGGTCCTCCTCGTCCTCGCCGCCGTCGGGCCGACCGTCGCCGCCCCGGTCCGCCGCGACGTCGAGTACGCGCGCGTCGGCGAGCACTCGTTGCGTCTCGACCTTCATCTACCCCCGCCCGCCTCCGCCCCGGCGCCCCTCATCGTGTGGGTGCACGGCGGCGCGTGGAGCCGCGGATCAAAGGGCGAGAATCCGCTCGCGCCCCTCGTGGCCGGAGGCTGGGCGGTCGCCAGCGTGGATTACCGCCTGACGCCGGTCGCGCCTTTCCCGGCGAACGTCCACGATCTCAAGGCTGCCGTCCGTTTCCTCCGCGCCCGTCGCGCCGAGTTCGGGTTGGCCACGGATCGCATCGCGATCGCCGGAGCGTCGGCCGGGGCGCATCTCGCCGCGCTGGTCGGCGTGACCAACGGGCACGGGGAGTTGGAAGGGGAGGTGGGCGATCACCGCGGCGAATCGAGCGCGGTCCACGCGATCGTGAGTTTCTACGGGGCTTCCAACCTCGAGACGATCCTCGCGCAATCCACGCCCTTCGGGCTGGGGGTGCGGATCCCTGCGCTGCAGTTGCTCCTGCGCGGCCAACCGGAGGACAAACCCGCCCTCGCCCGGCTCGCCAGCCCGGTGGCGCACGTCGGCGCCGGTGATCCGCCGCTGCTCCTTTTCCACGGCGACCAGGACCCTCAGATGCCGGTCGCGCAGTCGCTTGAGTTCCTCGGTGCCTACGAGCGCGCGGGACTCCGGGTGCGTTTCGTGCCGCTGCATGGCGCAAGGCACGGCGGTCGGGAGTTCTACGACGAGAGCCGGCTGGCCCTCGTGCGGGAGTTCCTCGAACTCGCGGGTATCCCGCCCCGTCCGCCGCCGTGAACCGAGTTCCCGTTTTCCGCCTGCTTCCGCGGCGTCTGCCGGTGCACACCGCGCTGCGGCTGGTCGTGCTCCCGTTCCTTTTCGCGATCGGCTCCGCGGGGGAGCCCGCGCCGTTCGCGTGGTCCGAGCCCGTGCTCGTCGCCGAGGGCCCGGCGGGCGAGCGCCGCTGGGGGAGGTACCAGTTCCCGTCCCTGGACCGGCTCCTCGACGGCCGGATCGCGCTTTCCTTCCACGTGAACGAGGACAGCGCCCGCGCCTACGGGCGGAGGCCGGCGCAGCCGGATCGCGGTGTTTCGGGGGACGGAGGTGCCACGTGGAGACTGGAGCACGCCACGGAACGGACCGCGGGACTGCTCCTGCCGAACGGCGACCGGATCATCGCGGGCCGATCGGACGTCACGCCAACGGCGATTCCCGTCGCGGAACTTAAGTTGCCCGCGCCGGTTGGCACGATCATCGGCACGTACGGCCGTCTGCCGTACACGTTTTACCGGCACGACGATCTTCCCGATCAGCTGCGTGGCGTGCCCCTGGCGCGATTGCCCGCGGGGGCGGGCGAGTGGCGGACCGAGCGCGCGCAGTTGATTGATCCGGGGTTTCAGCGCTACACGATCCAGGAAGTCTTTCCGGTCGTATGGTGGGGCGATCTCAACCTCGCGTCTGATGGATCAATCCTATCCGTGGTTTATCCGCGCTCGCTCGACGGCGACGTGGCGTGCCACCGCTCGACCGACTCCGGGCGCTCCTGGCGACTGCAGGGTCGCATCGCGTATGAACCTGATGCGGCGGCGGACCCCCTGGCGCGTTCCAGGACCCAGGGCTTCACCGAACCTGGCAGCGCCTTTCTCGCGGACGGCTCCCTGCTGGTCATGCTGCGCACAACCGACGGCCTGGGCGTAGGGCCGCTCTATTCCAGTCGATCTTCCGATCTGGGGAAGACCTGGTCGAAGCCCGCCGTGGTGAATACGTTCGGCGTGATGCCGCGGCTGCTCCGTCTCCGCAACGGCGTGCTTGTCCTCAGCTACGGCCGACCGGGTGCCGAGGTCCGTTTCAGCCTCGATGGCCGCGGAGAGGTTTGGACGGATCCGCTGCGGCTCGTGTCCGCGGAGTCGCCCGATGTGCAGGCCGACAGCTGCGGTTACACGAGCCTGCTGGCGGTCTCGGATGATTCGTTCCTCGTCGCGTACAGCTGGTTCAAGCGCCCCGGCGACGACAATTTGCCCCGCAAAGCCCTGTTGGTCCGCCGGGTGACGGTGCGGCCCCCCTCAGGGGCGCCAAAGACAGACCGATAGGGAGCTGAATTTTTCGGAGCTGGGGAAGCGGGAGTTCTATCGCCTTTCTATGCTCCGCGAGGAGCAGGGGCGTGAGTCCTTCGATCGGGTGCCAGCTGAGGTGGAGAAATTGCGGGAAGCTTCGGTGCGCGAAGCGGCCGACGCGGATTGGAAGATCGTCGCCGCCGATCGGTTGCGCCGCTGGGGCGGTCCTCATTCCTTGGTCTCTCGGTAACTCCCGGTCTCTAGGTAACGGCGCAAGTGCGCCGACGGAAAACACTCGCTCGCGTCTTCCAATTCCGGAGAGCCCACCCCGGCTTGTCCACCCGTCGCCCCGGATTCCCAACATTCAACGCCCTGACCCCTTTCGAATGGGGTCAGGGCGTTGAGCGTTTTGTGGGTGGTGGGTGGGATTCCCTGTTGGCGGCTGATTGGGGGATTCCGCGAGTAATCCGCCCCAAACGTTGGGTTGCGGCGAGTTTTACCCACCAAGTTGAGGACGAAGGTGACCTCGGAATTGAGGATTCAAACATTTAACGCCCTGACCCCTTGGGCGGTGGTTCGCGCGCCGGGTCGACGGTTGACGCGGGCGGATCGCACTCGTCAGCGTTCTTCCGTGCGTCATCGGCTCTTCCTCGCCCTGCTGTATCCGTTTGCCGTGAGCGCCGCCTCGCTTCCGCCGGAACAGGAAGCGTTCTGGAGCGCGTTGCGCGGCCTCTGCGGCCAAGCCTTTGCGGGCAAGGTCGTCGAAAGCACCAGCGCGACCGACGCCGCTTTCGCGGGCCAGACCCTCGTGATGCACGTGCGGGCCTGCGGCGAAAACGAAATCAGGATCCCGTTCCACGTCGGCGCCAACCGCTCGCGCACCTGGGTGATCACTCGCACGGCCACCGGGCTCCGCCTCAAGCACGACCACCGCCACGAGGATGGCTCGGAAGACAAGGTCACCCAATACGGTGGCGACACCGCGGCCGCCGGCACCGTCAACCGGCAGGATTTTCCCGCTGACGCGTACACCGCCGAGCTCATTCCCGCGGCGAGGACGAATGTCTGGTCATTCCTCCTGTCCCCGGGAAAGACTTTCAGCTACCGTCTCGTGCGCGAGGCCGAGGGTCGCCGCTTCCGCGTCGAGTTCGATCTGACGCAGCCCGTCGCCGCGCCGCCCGCGCCGTGGGGTCACCGCTAGTTCTACTCGGCCAAGTTCAACCGGCCTCAGCTCGCCCGCGGGTGAAGGTGGGCTTCCGTTCGCGGGTTCGGGCACGGCCTTTTAAGTATCTCAGTCTCCGCTGGCCGGATCCACCCGTTTCGCTGTCCCGCCGACGGCGACCCCTTGAGGTCCGTCGGTGATGGTTCCGCGGGCGTTGCTCGTACGGCGGGAGAGAGGGAAGCTGCTTTCCGGCTTTCTTCTGGAGGAACGGAGCGAAGCGGGTAGGGTCCGCGCGTCATGAAGAATTTCCTCAGCTCGCTCGCGGGCACCCTCGTGGGGTTGTTCCTCTTTTCGGTGGGTGTCGTGCTCCTCGCCGCCGGGGCGGTGGCGGCCCTGGTGGCGCTCGGCGGCCGCGATCCTTCGGCCCCGGCGTTCGAAAAGGGTTCCTACCTCGTGCTCAATCTCTCCACCAACTTCACCGACGCCCCCGTGGAGCTGGATCTCGGACCCCTCGGCGGCGGCGCCGAGTCGGTCCAGCTGCGCACCGCGACCCGCGCTCTCCGCGCCGCGGCGAAGGATGAGCGAATCGCGGGGGTCTACCTCACGGGCGACCTCTCGCCGGCGGATTTCGGCTCCGGTTACGCGGCGCTCCGCGAGCTGCGGGCCGCCCTCGAGGAGTTCCGGGGGGCCGGCAAACCCGTCCAAGCCTACCTCACGCAGGCGACCACGCGCACGTACTACGTCGCCTCGGCGGCGGACAACCTGGCGCTCGACCCTTACGGGATGATCCTGATGCCCGGGCTCGCCAGCCAACCGATGTTCTTCGCTGGCCTGTTCGAGAAATACGGCGTGAACGTTCAGGTCACGCGCGTTGGCAAGTACAAGTCCGCGGTCGAGACCTTCACCCGGCGCGAGATGAGCCCGGAGAACCGCGAGGAGGTCACCCAGTTGCTGGGCGACATCTGGCGGGAACTGCTGGCCGACATCGCCCGGACCCGCCGGCTGGAGCCGGCGGGCATCCAGGAGGTTGTGGACCGCGAGGGCCTGATCCGCGCGCAGCCGGCGCTCGAGGGCAAGTTGGTCGACCGCGTGGCCTATCGCGACGAGATCTTCGAGGACCTGAAGGCGCGCACCGGTCGGGCGGGTTCGAAGGAACCCTTCCGCCAGGTGGCGCTCGCTCAGTATGCCAAGCAGCTGAAGGACGGTGGCGCGGAGCCCGGGCGCAAGGCCGCGGCGAAGGGGCGCATCGCCATAGTCTACGCCGAGGGGGAAATCGTCGACGGGGAGGGCCAGATCGGGGAGATCGGCGGCTCGGAGCTTTCCCGCACGCTGCGCCGGCTCCGGCAGGATCCCAACGTGAAGGCCGTCGTGCTCCGCGTGAACAGCCCCGGCGGCAGCGCTTCCGCCTCCGAGGTGATCCAGCGCGAGGTTCGCCTCATCCGCGAAGTGAAGCCGTTGATCGTATCCATGGGCAGTTACGCGGCCTCGGGCGGCTACTGGATCTCCGCGCCGGCGGATCGTATTTTCGCCGAGTCCTCGACCATCACGGGTTCGATCGGCGTGTTCGGACTGCAGTTCGACGTGCAGCGTCTCGCGTCCGACTTCGGCGTCTCATTTGACACCGTGAAGACCGGGCGTTTCGCCGACGCCCTCACCATCACCCGGCCGAAGACCCCCGAGGAGATGGCGGTACTGCAGCGCATGGTGGATTGGATCTACGGGGAGTTTGTCGCCAAGGTCGCGGAGGGAAGGAAGCTGACTGCCGAGCAGGTTGAGGCGATCGCGCAGGGCCGGGTTTGGTCGGGCCGTGAGGCGCTGGCCCGCGGGCTGGTCGATGAGATCGGCGGCCTCGAAGCCGCGGTGGCGCACGCCGCGAAGCGCGCCGGCCTGGGAGAGAACCCTCGCGTGACCGAGTATCCGCGCCAGAAGGAATTCATCGAGGCGCTGCAGGAGATCATCGAGCGCCGCCTGCCGGGGGCCGCCCGGGCCGCCCGCGGTCCGCTCGGTGACCTCGCCGGCCGCTTGGAATCGGACCTGCGCGCCCTGCGCTCCTTCAACGACCCGGCCGGAGTTTACGCCCGGCTGCCCCTCAGCGTCGCGATCCGCTGAACCTTATCCTTCATGCCCAGCGAAACCACCCTCACGCGCACCTGCGCGGCCACCATGATCCCGTCCGGCCAGGTCGTCGACCTGCCGGCCGGAACCCGCGTGTTCATCACGCAGACGCTCGGCGGCAACGTCACCGTCCGCACTGACGGCGGGCTTTTCCGGATCGCCGCGGGAGACGCTTCCGCGATCGACGGCCACCACGCGGCCGCGGACACGCCGGAACCGGCCGCGGGCGAGTTCAGCGAGGAGGCGGTGTGGGGTGCGCTGCGGACCTGCTTCGATCCGGAGATCCCGGTGAATATTGTCGATCTGGGGCTGATCTACGACCTGGCGGTCGAGACGGTCGCCGAGGGGCGCCGCGTGGTGGACGTAAAGATGACGCTGACCGCTCCCGGCTGCGGCATGGGTCCGGTCATCGCGGAGGACGCGCGGCAGAAAATCGCTCGCCTGCCTTCGGTGGCTGAGGCGCGCGTGCACATCGTGTGGGATCCGCAATGGACCCCGCAGATGATTTCCGAGTCGGGTCGGAAGGCGCTCGGACTGGAATAGACGTCGGGATCACTTCCCGCCCGGCAGAAACAGTCCCAGGAGCCAGCCGATCAATCCGGGCGGCAAGGGCCGCGCGTGGCGGGGAATCTGGTCGAAATGTCCGCTCTGCTTGGCAAGCGCCGCGACGGTTAGTCCTTGGTAGTTGCGGGCCCCGGTGGCGGCGCGCGTCAGCAGTTCAGCTGGGATCTGGTCGAGGTGACCCTCCGCCGCGGCGGCGTGCAGCGGGCTGTCGCCGTTATCGTTCCGGGTTAGCAGCAGCTCCGTCGTCAGCTGGGTGGGAGGGATGCGGCCGAGTTGCCCGGTTTCCGCGGCGGCGTGGATGGCGGTGAATCCGCTCTTGGTGGCCACGGTCAGGTTGCCCGCGGTGAGGAGCGCCGGGGGAACCTGGCGGAGGTGGCCCGAAATGGCGGCCGCGTGGAAGACGGTGTCGCCCGCACTGGTTTGCTCCCGCAGCGCCTCCGTGGTGAGCAGGAAGGCCGGAATCTGGTCGAGGTGACCGTTGAACGCGGCCACGTGGAGCACGGTTTCCCCGCCCAGGTTCCGCGTGGCGAGATTCCCCGGGGTGAGGAACGCCGATGGCATCCGGTCCAGCGTGCCGTTCTCGGCGGCCTCGTGGAGCAGGGTGTTGCCCACGCCGGAGCGGTTGAGCACGGCGGACGCGGTCAGTAAAGCGGGCGGCACCTGATGGAGAAACCCGCTGGCGGCGGCGGAATGGAACACCGTGATGCCGGCGTTGCTGCTCAAGCCGAGGTTCTCCGCGACCAGCAGGGCCGCCGGCACCTGGTCAAGATGCCCGCCGAGCGCGGCATGGTGGAGGGGGGTGTAGCCCGCGTCGTTCCGGAGCATGAGATGGTCGCGAGTCAGCAGCGCGGGCGGCAACTGCCGGAGCAGGCCGTGCTTGGCGGCGGCGTGGAGCGGGGTGTTGCCCGAGGCATTGCGCCGCGTGAGCGCCGCCGCGGTGATCTTCCCCTCGGGGAAGGTCGCCAGCGTTCCCTGCCGGATCGCCTCGAGCAGTGTCACCGCATCGCTTTCCATTCGCGCGAGCGCAGCGGCGGGTCACCGCACTGGCAACAAAAACGATGCGGATGGACACCAGGAAATCGGTTTGCTTCGGCTGTAGCGGAAAACACAGTACGCGCGATGTCACCGGATAATGTCCAGCCGCCCCCGGGGGGAGTTCGCGACGCCGTACTCATCGTCGATGACGAGGAGTCACTCCTCGATGTCTTCGAGGCGGCGCTGAGCCCGTTTTTCGACATCACGCGGGCCACGAACACGCGCGACGCCGATTTTCAGCTGCAGCGCCGGCCCTTCAAGGTCGTGGTAGCCGACCACCTGATGCCGGGTGGCAACGGCATGAATTTCCTCGTGCGCGCCCGTGAGGAGTTTCCCCACATGCAGCGCATTCTGGTCACCGGCTACATGAAACCGGAAATGCTGCTGCGCAGCGTCAACGAGGCCGCGCTTTTCCGCTACCTGCTGAAGCCCGTCGCCGTCGCGGAGCTCATCAAGGTCGTGCAGGACGCCGCGCAGGCGCACGATGCGAGCGTGGCGGCGGCGTCCGTCTGAGACTCACTTCCCGCCCGGGGCACGTTTTCCCAGCAGCTTCTTCAGGTAAGGGGCGGTCGGGCTGCGGCGGACCTTAAGCAGGCCCTCGGGCGTTCCCTGGTAAAGGAGCTCGCCGCCTTCCGGTCCGCCATCCGGTCCGAGTTCCAGCAGGTGGTCCGCTTCCGCCAGCAGGTCCAGGTGGTGCTCGATGACGACCACGGTGTGCCCCTGGTCGACCAGCGAGTGCAGCACGCGGATCAGTTTTTCACAGTCGCTCAGGTGCAGGCCGATGGTTGGCTCCTCCAGCAGGTACAAGTTGCGCGGGGTCTCGCCGCGGCCGCGCTCGCGGAAAGAAGCGAGGCCCGCGGCCAGTTCCGACACCAGCTTGAGACGTTGGGCCTCGCCGCCGGAG
>Ga0255188_1000439_pt1 | contig 13941 bp, 9 predicted proteins | sample Miss_Cont_RepB_8_FD_188427 | JGI IMG/M metagenome (GOLD analysis project Ga0255188, IMG submission 188427) | Freshwater microbial communities from Mississippi River, Louisiana, United States - Miss_Cont_RepB_8h | ecosystem: Environmental > Aquatic > Freshwater > River | place: USA: Louisiana... | reverse complement strand
CTCGGCTGCACCGTCACGATCGCCGTCGGCGGCGTCGCCAATTGGTTCTGCTATGTGCCCGACGCCGGCTGGTGGCTCCTGCTGCCCTCGGCGCTCATGGGCCCCGGGCTCGTGGCCGTCATGGTGCTGACCCCGTCGATGACGGCCGACATCTGCGACGTCGAGGCCGCGGCGAGCGGCGTGCGGCGCGAGGGGCTGTTCAACGCGATGCTCGCTTGGTCGCTCAAGGCCGCGCTCACCGGATCCATCCTTCTCGCCAACGTCGTGCTGCACGTCGTCGGCTGGGACACCTCCCGGCAGGCGGCGCAGGATCCCGACACCTTCCTCGCCATGCGCGTCACCTTCGCGGGAGGCACCATCGTGCTCGCCGGCATCGCCGCCTGGTTCATCCACCGTTACACCCTCACCCCGTCCGACGTGCGCTTCGCCCAGGCCAGGATCGCCGCCGCCGCGCCGGGTTGACCTTCCCTCCCTGTGAAACGACGCCCCCGTGATCCCGAACCGCCCCGGCCGGACGAGGCTCCGGCCGTCTGCCGCTCCGGCCTGTTCCAGTTCGCGCCCCAGCAAAGCTTCTCCAACGGCTGCGTGCAGAGCCGCGGTCTGTTCTGGTGCAAGGGCGGAAGCGGCCGGTTCGAGGTCGACGGTGTCTCCTACACCCTCGGCGTGAACGACCTTTTCGTGCTGCCGTGGAGCCGGCGCATCACCTATGAGCCGTCGCCGGAAACGCCGATGTTCACCGCCCACGTGCACCTCGTGCCTTGGTACCGTCCGGGCGCTCCTTGGGTCGCCAACGTGCCGCACGAACCCACGGAACCGGAATTCGGTTCACCAGACCGCCGCGACGTCGAGTGGCCGGGAATGGCCGGCGTCGTGCGCCTGCGGCTCGCTCCGGAGGAGCTCCTCGGCCGCCTGATCAGCTACACCGTGCGCTGGTACATGGACTCCCGCCGGGATGAGGCCGAGGCTCGCGCCCTCGGCCTGCTGCTGGTGCGGGAGCTTCTGCGCAAGGCGGGGCGGCCCGCGAACCCCGCGGAACCGTTCCCCGAGGAGCTGCAACGACTCGTCACGCACGTGGACCGTGGCTTCCACCTCGGGCCCCGCATCCATGAGATGGCTGCGATGGTCGGACGGAGCCGCTCCCATGTGCTGAAACTCTTCCGCCGGCACATCGGGATTTCGGCCAAACATTATGTCATCGAGCGCCAGTTGCGCGAGGCCCGGGAGCTGTTGCTGAGCACCACCCTCACGGTCGCGGAGGTCGGCCGCCGGGTCGGCCTGCCGGACGCCTACCATTTCTCGAAGCTCTTCCATCGCCGCATCGGCACCTCGCCGCGCGACTTCCGGCTACGCAACGGCACCTTCGCGTCGCCCAGCCAACCTTCCCAGCACGCGGCACAACCCCCGAAGCCGGGGACGTAAGGAGCCGGAACACCTCCTCCCCGTGCGGACTCGGGTAACCGCCAACCCGGCGCCGGCGTGGATTCCGGGCGTTCCGGGGTCGCTTCACCGACCGGATCGACGCCCAGACCAGCGGGGGTACCGCGCGCGATCGACTGGTTAAGGGAAACCCCGAAAGCATTTCCTCTCGTCCGCTTTTCGTGGCGATCAGCCCGACGGCTGCTGAAATTCGTCTTCGACGGTTTCCCGCGGTGCTGAAGGCCAAGTCCGAAACTGTCGGTCCGCTGCGGCTTCCGCCCCGACCGGCCCCGCTTGATTGGCCCGCTACTTGCATCAGCCTCCGGAAATCTTCCCGCTCCCTCCCGCCATGAGTTCCGGTTCCAACCCTCCCTCTTCTTTTCCCTCGACCGCCGAAGGTGACGCCCAGCTGGTGGCGTACCTCAACCTGAAGCTGCGCGAGATCGGGCAGCCGGGCGTGACCGGCGCGGCGGCGGGCGACGGCCTCGCGCCGCTGGTGGACCACTTCCTCGCGCTCAGCCGCGAGAAGGACCGCGCGCTCTCTCGCCACCTTTGCCCGGTGGACCAGCGACTGCAGAATTTTCTCTACGACCAGCTTGAGGCCGGTCCCGACCTTGGTGGCGAGGTGCCGCGCCTGCCGGCGTCGAGCCTCGTGCTCGACCGAGCGGGCCTCGCCCGGGTGCTCTCGCTACCTCCGGACGCCGACGAGCACCGCAGCGCCATCCTTTCCTCGTACCGGGTGAAGCAGGGCGTGCTGCACAACCCCAAGGCCGATCGCCGCACCACGCAGGGCATCTTCCACATCGCCGACCTCGGGTTGCCGGTGCCCGACGACAAGAAGGCCGTGCCGCCGCACGTCTTCGGCCGCCTGCTGCGCCACGCGCTGAATCCGCCGGCGGATTTTCTCCGGTTGCCCTTCACGGCGGGCGCGCCGGCTCCGGCGGAGTGCTTCGTGACGCTGCTCCTGCGGCCCGTGGTCTGCCCCGCGGTGCCGGGTTTCTCGCCGCGCCGCGCGATGGAAACGCGGTTCTTTGTCCCGGGCTCGCTCGTGGCTAATCTCGATTTCGTCGAACGCATCTTCGGCAACGCGGGTGACCCCAACCTGCCCGCCAACGACGCCGCCCTCGATCCGGCCCATTGGACGGGCCACACCGGCGGCGTGATCCTCGCCCCGCACCTGAACGGGCTCACCAAGCGCGAGCTCGGCCTGCCCACCTGGGCGCACGCGACCCCGCGCCAACGGCGGGACGGCATGTGCTGGAAGGACCCCGCGGAACCGTACAACGACGGCGTGCCCTTCAAGATCACCGCGCGCGACCACAGCGGCGTGATCCTCACGCTCATTTCCGACAATTACTTCGGCTACTGCAAAAAGGAGGTGAAGGCCCAGATCAGCTTCGCCGCCAACCTGCTCGGCCGCTGCGAGGAGGAGCACGCCGGCGGCGCCGTTGTCTTCCCAAGCTATGACCTCGGCGAGGATTTCCGCCTCGGGCGCCACCTTGCGGTTGTTAACCACACGTTCGCGGAGGCCCTTACCCAGCTCGGCGACCGCGCCGAGCCGCAGTCCGGCGGATGGGCCCGCGACCGTGTGTATCCGACTGTGTGCTACGTCCCGGAGGACGCCTTTTTCCAGCTCAGGCGGCAGACGATCACCTGGACCGGCGCCGGCGGCGCCACGCATACCCTGAAGCTACTGCCGGGCCACACCTACGTCCTGCCCTCGGGCTACAAGGTGGAGATGGTGAAGCCCGAGGACGGCCGCCGCTGGCGCCTGCGCGGCACGACCGCCGAGGGCCTCCTTTGCCACAAGCCCTGCACCGTCTCGGGAGGCGGCAAGTCCGAGATCTCGAAGTCGATCGCCGACGCGATCTTCACCGCGCCGAACTTCGTGAGCGACCTCGCGCGCGACTTCGACGCGATCGACGCGATCCTGCACCGCGAGTTCGGCGGGCGCTTCCGCGACCCGGCCCGCAACAAGCCGCGCGGCCGCCCGCTGCTCAGCCCCGACCGCTCGCTCGGCTCGGTGGTGAAGCTGCTCAGCCGCAGCCCCGACTACACCGAGGAGTACAACACGTGGCTCGCCGGCATCCCGCGTTACATCCTCGACCTCGTGCTGCTCATCAAACGGGTCTACAAGCCCGAATGGGGCGCCGACTGGCGCCGGTACTTCACGGTCGACACCATCAACGGCCGGCCCGGCAACGAGCTGAAGTTCATGGGTGAAAAGGCCATGACCCACTTCCTGCGCGTCGGCTTCACGACCGACGGCGGCTGGCGCACTTTCTCTCTGCGGAAGGACTTCCACCCCGCGGTCAAGATCCAGGCGGAGGACGACATCTCCGCGGCGATCATCGCGCCAACCGCCGCCCTCTCCGGCCTGCCCGGTGGCGTCGCACCTTCAGTCAAGTTCGTCGCCAACTGCGAGGAGTACCTGTTCCAGCGGCCCGACGACGCCATCCACCGCGGCTACGACCGTCGCACCGAGCGCGACTTCTCCCGGCCCGGCAACTTCTTCTCCAACTACGAGCCGCTGAACCGCGACGCGGCGGGGGCGATCGTGGAGGACGCGATCGGTTTCGACACGTTCACGGATCCCATCCGCGACCTCTTCAGCCGCTTCGTCGGTTCGGCATCCCCCGCCTACCTCGCCTCGCCGGCCCACCCGCGGATTGTGGACGGCAAGCCCACCAAAAACCCACGCTACCTCCAGCATCGGCCCGACCTCGAGGATCCGCGCGCCACTTACCTCGCGCAGGTCGGCGCCCAGCTCTACCGCCGCGCCCCCGCCGGTGCCCTGTTTCCCGTCGGTGCGGTGCTCGCCGGCCGCCGGCTCAATCCGCCGGAGCCCGGCGTGCGGCCCATGTGCGTCTACGGCCCGATCCACTATCAGGAATTGCCGGAGGCGTTCATGGATTTCATCGCGAGCCTGACCGGCAAATCACCCTCGACCACGGGCGCCGGTTCCGAGGGCGCCCTCACCAAGGGACCCTTCAACGCGCTGCCGCCCATCCATGACCTCAACGCCGCACTGGTTTCCTACGCGCTGACGGAGCTGCCGGTCTTCTCGTCGGCAGCCGGATGGATCGGGCCTCGTTTCCGCGTCGATCACGACATCAGCCTGCTCGTACCGGAGATCTGGGCACGGATGTCACCCGAGGAACGCTCACCCGCATATCTGATCGAGCACGGCTACCTGGAGCGTTGCGAGGACTGGACCCATGACGGGAAACCGGTGCTGGCGAGCCGACTCGGCTGGCGCGTGACCTCGCGTTTCGTTCAGACCTTCTGCGGCCGCGTGCTCGGAAACCCCAGCACGTTGTTTGACGAGGAGCTGCTGCGGCCCGAACTGCAGGACCGCGCAGTGTTCGCCGATGGGATGGACAATATCGTGCACGCCATGCGCACCGCCGCCGAAAGCTACTTCGCCGACGGCTCGATCGCCCAGGCGATCCCGCCGCTCCGCGCGCTCCTGCACGTGATGCGGGACGGAAAATGGGAAGGCCACGGGCTAGATGCGCCCGCCATCCGGCGACAATTCACCCGCGCGAACGTGCTGGGCAGCGAATGGTACCGCGCTCGACTGGTCGCCCAGCAACGCCGCGACATCGCCTTCTGGGAGGCCCGGGCGGAATATCTGGAACGCTTCCTCGCTCGGCCTAACTACGCCGACCTAGCCGACCGCTTGCTGATCCGTGAAAAACTCGAGACCGCCCGCGCCGCGCTACGCGATGCCCGCGGCGCCGGCTACCTCGAAAGCCTCATGGGCACGATCGGCCTAGACCCCACCGTCCTCCCCTGAGCCCGTCTCAAAGGGGTCAGGGCGTTTTTTGTTTGATCAAAGGCCAGTCGGGTTGCGCTCACCTTACCGCTCCCGCCGGCGTGTGTTTCAAACCTTTGGGCAACCAGTATCCTGTTGTTTTAAAGATCTTTGCGTAACCCGCTGGTTCAATCGCCCACGACCGATGAATGGGACACCGCCGCAGAGCCGCACCTCCATGCCGACCTCGACTCTCAAACACCCAACGCCCTGACCCCTTCCCCCAAGGGGTCAGGGCGTTGGGTGTTTTAAGATAAGGGGTGGTGGTACTATTGTGGTCGCTATTCGTCGAGATCCTGCGCGAGCTCGCCGGCTCCATGGCCGCCCGCCTTCCCGCCGACAACGGCCACGATCTCTTTGAACGTACCGTCGCCCAACTCGCCCCTCGGCTGCGACGCCTGCGTACGCCTCACCAATTGATGGGCACCCTGCGCTGGGGAGCCGGGGAGCTTGACCGTGCGTACGCAAATGCCCCAGCCGAGGCCCGGTCGGCAGTCGCGTGCCGCGAGGGCTGCGCCTCCTGCTGCCATGTAGCGGTCGACGTCCAAGCGCACGAGGTCTTGTTCGCCGCCGACCACATTCAGGTGCACTTTTCCCCGCAGGCCCTTTCGGACGCTCTGGAACGTCTTGATGCCCACCGCAGCCGAGTCGCCGCCTTCGCGGGCAGCGAACGCGACCAAAGCCGTCAGGCCTGCGCACTGCTCCAAGCGGGAGCCTGTTCGATCTACGCTGGCCGACCCCAGCCCTGCCGATCCCACCACACCAGCGATGCCGCCGTATGCGAAGCGCACCTTCTCAATCCTTCGGTCGAGATCACCAACGTTTATATCCCAGCGTTACGGGCCCGCATGTTTTCCGTGATGCTCGGCGTCGACGAAGCCATCGAGGCGGCCGGCTACGACGAACGCGCCTATGATTTCGGCTCCGCCCTCCACGAGGCGCTGACCAACCCGCTTTGCCTCGACGCCTGGATGCGCCAGCGGACCGCTTTCCCGGACGACTGCCTCGCCGAACCACCCGAACAACGCCCCAAGGGGTCAGGGCGTTGATTGTTTGAGCGGGCCCGGCGTGATTGCCCCAAAACATCCAACGCCCTGACCCCTTGGGCTGGGGGAAACGGCGTCATTGCCATCACCGGCGGCGGGTACTTTTCTCCGCCACGATGCCCCCCGTATTCCCTGTCCCGCCCGCGGCCGCGCGTTTTTTCGCGGTCGGGTTTCTGTTCATCACCGCACTGGGCGCCGCCCAGCCGAAGGCCGAGGCGCCCGCCCCCAAAGCCAAGGCCGCTCCCAGCTACGAACCACCTCAGCCATTCGTACCCCTCTCGCTGATGAGCGTGCCGGACGACCTCGAGGTCACCCTCTGGGCCCGCACTCCTCTCTTCCGTAATCCGGCCAACATCGACATCGACGCTCAGGGCCGCATCTGGATCGCCGAGTCCTACAACTACCGGCGCCACGCCGGAAAGGACCCCGCCGGCGACCGCATCGTCGTGCTCGAGGACTCCGACGGCGACGGTGTCGCCGACCGCAGTCAGGTCTTCACGCAGGAACCCGGTCTCCTCGCACCCATGGGAGTCGCCGTCATCGACAACCAGATCATCGTTTCCTGCACCCCCGACTTGATCGTCTACACCGACGTCAACCGGGACGCCAAGTTCGATCCCGCGATCGATAAACGCGAGGTGCTGCTGACCGGATTCGACGGCCGGAACCACGACCATTCGCTGCACTCGGTCACGGTGGGACCCGACGGCAAGTGGTATTTCAACCACGGCAACTGCGGTTCCTATTTCACCGACCGCTCCGGCCGCACCTTCCGCATCGGCAGCCCCTACGACGGCGGCCGCAGCGGCGGCGGCACCCCGATCACCGAACGGCGGCCGCCCGAGTACGCCGGCGAAAAAAGCGACGACGGCCACGTCTACATCGGCGGCACGACGTTCCGGATGAACCCCGACGGCACGCAGGTCGAGCCGATCGGCTTCAACTACCGCAACTCCTACGAGCAGACCGTGACCTCCTTCGGCGACGTCTTCCACAACGACAACGACGACCCGCCGGCTTCCCGCACGTCGTTCCTCCAGGAATACGGTAATTTCGGGTTCGCTTCCCGCGACGGGAAACGCGCGTGGGCCGCCGACCGCCGTCCGGGCCAGTCTACGCAGATTGCCGAGTGGCGACAGGACGACCCCGGCGTCGTCCCCGCCGGTGACGTCTACGGCAACGGCGCACCCACGGGCATCGTGTTCTACGAGGGCGACGCCCTCGGGGCGAAATGGCGCGGTGTGCTCCTCAGCTGCGAGACTTCGCGCAACGTTGTCTTCGGCTACTTCCCCAAGGCCGACGGCGCCGGCTACCGTCTCGAGCGCTTCGACTTCCTGACCTCCAACCCCGGACGCGATTTCGCGGGTATCGACTCGCAGCGCGGTCGCCTCCGCAGCGAGGACATCCGCACGTGGTTCCGCCCCGCGGACGTCGCGGTCGGTCCCGACGGCGCCATCTACGTCGCCGACTGGTTCGACCCGCGCACCGGCGGCCACGCCGCGCTCGACGCCAGCTTCGCCGGCGCCATCTACCGCATCGCCCCTAAGGGCCGTAAGCTCCCCCGCCCGCGCATCGACGTGAGCACCACCGCGGGCCAGATCGAGGCGCTGCGCAACCCCGCAGTCCACGTCCGCGCCCTCGGGTTCATGAAGCTTCGCGAGGCCGGGGCTTCCGCGATCGCCCCGGTCACCGCGCTGCTGAACGACGACAATCCCTATGTGCGCGCCCGCGCCGTGTTCCTGCTTTCGCAGCTCGGCGCCGACGGAGTCGCCAAAGTCGAGAGCCTGCTGCGCCACCCCGACGCGATGACCCGCATCGCCGCCTTCCGCGCGCTGCGTCGCATCAACCACCGCGTCGTCGAGCACGCCGCCGAACTTGCGGCCGACTTTTCCGCCGCCGTGCGCCGCGAAGTGGCGATCGCGATGCGCGACGTGCCGTTCGCGTCCGCACGCGACATCCTCCTCGCCCTGGGCAAGGGTTATGATGGTCACGACCGCGCCTACCTCGAGGCGTGGGGCACCGGCTGCACGGGCAAGGAGACAGAAATGTACGCCGCCCTGCGCTCCCGGGCACCCGGCCAGGATCCCGCGAAGTGGCCCACCAATTACGCCCACCTGATCTGGCGCCTCACCCCCGAGGGGGCCGAGAGCGCCTTCGCCGCGCGTGCAAGCGCCGCCTCACTGCCCGAAAAGGAGCGCATCGCCGCCATCACCGCTCTTGGCTTCACCCCGACCAAGGCCGCCGCCGACGCCCTCATGGACCTCGCCGCGTCCGCCACCGGCATGACCAAATCGCACGCGCTCTGGTGGCTGATGAACTACAAGGACACGCGCTGGAAGGAGGCCGGCGTCGCCGCCGCGCTCAAGCAACGCGGCCTGTACGACCCGGACACGATCTCGATCACACCGAGCATTGTGCCCGAACCGGCGCCGACGAAACTCCCGCCGGCGGCCGAAGTGGCCAAGCTGAAGGGCGACGCGGCCAAGGGCGCCGCCGCCGCGCAATCCTGCCTGCTCTGCCACCGCATCGGTGACAAAGGCAACGACTACGGTCCCGCCCTCAACGGCTTCGCGCGCGGCCAGGCCACGGAAGTCGTGATCAACGCGATCCTCGAGCCCTCCGCCGAGATCGCGCACGGTTACGACGGCGTCGCCATCGACCTCAAGGATGGCGGTCAGGTGCACGGCGTGCTGCTGAGCGGAGGCGATCCCGTCGTCGTGCAGTCGATGGGCGGACTCACGCAGATGATTCCCGCCGCGAAGATCCGCGGGTCCGCCCGCAAACCGCTGGGACGCTCGCTCATGCTGAGCGCCGATCAGCTCGGCCTCAGCGCGCAAGACGTCGCCGACATCGTCGCCTACCTGAAGACGATCTGAAGAGGGCGAGAGGCCATGGGCTAGAGGCGAGAGGGGGCGTATGGGTTTCGATCCGCCGGTCCCTCAATCCTCACTCCCTCAGTCCCTTTCCCCTTTCTTTCTTTTGGCTGCGTCCATTCGTGGGCGCCCCCGCGGGGCCATGCAGGAACGTCTCCCTTCGTGCCTCTTCGTGTCCCTTCGCGGTCCCCCGCGGAGCCCTTCGGAAAAGCCTCATCCGTGTTGATCCGTGTCGATCCGTGGTTGCACCCCGACGGAGCGATTCAGGCGTTCCTCACGCGTTCCCGTCCCAACCTCACGAAGCGCAACCCAGCCCGCGTCCTCATCCGCGCCATCCGAGAAATCCGCGGTCAAAAGCGCGGAGCCCTTCGAAAACGCCTTCGGCCGTCGGGCCCTCCCCATGATCCGCGGCGGGCGGCCGCGGCTACACCCCCACTTCGTGGTCACCCACCCCCGCGGGGCCATACAGGAACGCCTCCCTTCGTGTCTCTTCGTGTCCCTTCGTGGTTGCCCCCCGCGGAGCCCTTCGTGAGCGCCTTACGCCGGCGCCACCCACCACAAACGGGTTTCGATTTCGAAGGGGCCGCGCCGAGTTTTCGGTTTTCGCCGCACCCTATGGCGCGGGCGCCAACGCGCGCTTGAGAATGAAGTCCACGATCGGCGCGGGATCCTTGAGGCTGTGCGGGTGGTGATCGACGCCGGGCTTGCGGATGACCTCGATCGGTCCGCCCAGCTCGCGGTAGCGCTTTTCCAGCACGGCCGTGTTTTCGGCGAAAGGCACGACGCGGTCAGCTTCCCCGCAGACCGAAAGGATCGGCACCCCGGCGGCCGCCAAAGGACTGAGGCGTTCGAGCGGACCGCGGAATTTCGCGAGGGACTCCTCGTTCAGTCCGTACGCCTCCAGGCATTGTACCCACTCCTTCGACTGCCGGTTGCGGCCCGGCCAGCTGCGGATGTCGAGCACCGGGGCGTCCAGGTAGAGCGCCGCGACCCGCTTGGGGTGCGCGATCGCGAAGTTGATCGCGTAAAGCCCGCCGCGGCTGAAACCCTCGAGCACGACGCGGGACGACAAGCCGAACTGTACCACAAGGTGCGCGTAGAACTGCCCGAACCAAGCCATCGCCTTCGGCGCGCCGTACAAGTTTTTCGCGTCCATGTAGGCCACGTGCCACCCCTGGGCGAGCAGTGCCAAGTCGGCCTGCGGTTCGTGTCCGAAAAACTCCGTTCGCCAGATCCAAGGGCGGCCCGGCGCGGACTGCGCGGGCAGCACCAGCAGGCACGGTCGCCCCGCGACGGTGAAGTCGATCCGGGTGAAACCGTTCCAATCCGAACGCGCCGGCACGGCCGCGGCGTCGGCCGCCCGCACGGAGCCGATGCTGACCGCGAGCGACAAGGCGGCGAAGGCCATGAGCAGCACGCGGAAGGACATTCCCGAGGAGCGGCCGGCCGCGGGGCCGACGCAAGCGCGAAGCCCAGCGCGGGCTGGCGTTCGAACGGCGCGGGCGCAAAGTGCGCGCGTCTCCGCATGGCCAAGGTCTACTTCTATTATTCCGCGATGAACGCGGGCAAAAGCACGGTGCTGCTGCAGTCGAGCCACAACTACCGCGAGCGTGGCATGCGCACCCTGCTGTTCACCCCCGCCATCGACACCCGTCACGGCGCCGGGCGCATCCGCTCGCGCATCGGGCTGGAGTCGGACGCCTTTTCCCTTACCGCCGCGGATGATCTCGTCGCGCGTGTCCGCGCCGAGCACACCTCGGCGCCGGTGGCCTGCGTGCTGGTCGACGAGGCGCAGTTCCTTACGCCGGAGCAAGTCTGGCAGGTCAGCGATATCGCCGACCTCCTCGACATTCCCGTGCTGTGTTACGGGCTCCGCACGGATTTTCAGGGAAAGCTGTTCCCCGGCAGCGCGGCACTGCTCGGCATCGCGGACGACCTAACCGAGCTGAAGACCATCTGCCACTGCGGCCGCAAAGCCACGATGAACCTCCGCGTCGACGCCGAGGGCCGCGGCGTGCGCGAGGGCGCGCAGGTCGAGATCGGAGGCAACGACCGTTATGTCGCCACCTGCCGCCGCCACTTCAAGGACGCGCTCGCCGGCCGCATCTTCGTACGGCCCGACCTTCGCACCCCACAGACATGAGCGGTTCTCACCTGATTTTTCTCGGCACCTACACGCGCTCCGGCGCGAGTCGCGGAATCTATGCCGTGCGGTTGGAAAACGATTCCGGCCGCCTGAGCGCGCCCTGGTTGGCCGCCGAGGCTACCGATCCCGGCTGGTTGGAGTTTTCGCCGGATCGCCGTCTGCTGTACACGATCCACGCGTCACCCGCGCAAGCCGTCGCCTATCGGGTGGACGCGACGAACGGCCTGCTGACGCCGCTCAACGCGAAGCCACTCACCACCGGCGGGATGGCGGCTCCCTGCCATCTCGCGCTCAGCCGCCATGGAGGCGTGATGCTGGCGGCGAATTACCACGAGGGATTCGTCGCGTCGCTGCCCGTGGTCTCCGACGGCTCCCTCGGCGAGCCCGTGGTGGTTCGCCACTCCGGTCGAAGCGTGCATCCGACCCGTCAGGAGAAACCCCACGTGCACTCGGTGACGCTGTCGCCCGACGAACGCTTCGTCATCGTTGCCGATCTCGGAACGGATCGTGTGGTTTCGTACCCTTTGCTCGCCGACGGAAGATTGGGGCCGGCCGCCGCCTCGTTTGCCGCGAAGCCAGGCGCCGGTCCACGGCACGCCAAGTTCAGCCGGGACGGGCGGCACCTGCACGTGGTAAGCGAGCTCGACAACACGATCACGACCCTCGCCTACGACGCCGCCACCGGCGCGCTCAGTTTGGCGGGAAGCGTGAGCACCCTTCCGAACGATTTCACGGGAGCGAGCACCGCGGCGGAGATCCGCGTCCATCCGGTGGGTCGGTTCGTTTACGCCTCAAACCGCGGCCACGATAGCATCGCGGTATTTGAAGAGGATCTGACTTCGGGACGTTTGCATCACGTTCAGACCATCGCGTCGGGCGGCCGTACCCCGCGCAATTTCGCTCTCTCGCCCGACGGGCGCTGGCTGGTTTGCGGACATCAGGACACCCCGCTGGTGACCGTCTTCGAAGTCGACGCGGCGACCGGTCGCCTGACGCGCACCCCTCACTCCGCCGAGGTGCCGGTCTGCATCTGCGTGGCGTTTTTCAACTAACGCAGCCCCGGGGACAGCAGGAGGGCGCCTTCATCAATCACGCTACTTTGTCGGAAAGCCTGCGCACATCTTGCTAATCGCTGGGCGTTCCTCCGACGCCCCGTTGACTCGCCAAAGCTTACGCTGCCACTCTGGGTTCTCTCTCATGGTCAGCCCCAATACTCCCGAAACCACGGGGGGCACTGAGCGATCCTCGGTCGCGCCCCGCTCCATCAAGGACGTGGTCATCCGCCTCGCCGGAAACTCGCAGGACGGCATCCAGGCCGTCGGCGGTTTCCTGGCCCGCCTCGCCGGGCGCAGCGAGCAGGACGTGATGACTTACATGACGATCCCGTCGACCATCTCCGGCGGACCGTCGATCTTCCAGGTGCGCATGGGCACCGGCGACATCCTCTCGGCCGGCGACCGCGCCGACATGCTGGTGGCTTTCTACCAGCACAGCTACGACGCCCACATCGGTTCGCTGCGGCCGGGAGGCGTACTGCTTTTCGACAGCGACCATGTGAAGCCGGTCGAGGACGACAAACGCTTCACCAGCGTCGCCTGCCCGATCACATCCGCCACGGTCGAGGCCCTCGGCGGTACGGCCAAGGACAAGGGTAAGAACATCTTCGTCCTCGGCCTGATCGCGCGGATCTTCGACCTCGATGTCGCGAAGCTCACCACGCTGATCCGCGAGCGGTTCGCGGGAAAGAACGAGGACATCGTGCGCAACGCGCTGCTCGGCTTCGACGCCGGCTACGCTTGGCCGCAGAACAACCTGCGCGATCTGTTTTACCGCTTCGAGGCGATCGACCAGGCCGTCGCCCGCTCGGGCCGTCCGCAGATCACCCTCGATGGTAACTCGGCCATCGCGTACGGGTTCATCGCTGCCGGCGTGCGCTACGGCGCGGGTTACCCCATCACCCCGTGGTCCTCCATCATGGAGACACTGCGCACCGAGCTGCCGAAATACGGCGGCATCTTTGTTCAATGCGAGGACGAGATAGCATCCATCTCTACGGCCCTCGGCTTTTCCTACACCGGCAGTGTGGCCATTACAGGTAGCGCCGGACCGGGCCTTTCGCTCAAGATGGAAGCCCTCAGCTGGGCGACCATGGCCGAGATGCCGATCGTCGTCGTCAACGTCCAGCGCGGTGGCCCGTCGACCGGCATGCCCACCAACGTGGAGCAGTCGGACCTCATGCAGGCCATCTACGGCAGCCACGGTGACACCCCGCGCGTCGTCCTCGCGCCGAAGAATGTCGAGGACTGCTTCTACACCGCCATGGAGGCCGTGCGCATCGCCCGAGAATACTCCACGCCGGTGCTGCTGCTCACCGACCAGGGCCTCTCGTCGCGCATCGAGGCCTTCGACGAGCCCGACCTGCCGAAACTGATGACCGACGCCAAGGTCGACCGCTCGGAGCGCCCCGCCGACTTCAAGCCGTACCCGCTCGACCGCGTCACCCGCCACGCGCCCGCCGGCTCGCGCATCGCCTCCGGCAAGTACCCGACCGTCACCGGACTCGAGCACGACGAGATGGGCCACCCGACGGGCAGCCCGAAGCTCCACGCCCAGATGAACTCGAAGCGCCGTGAGAAGATAAAG
>Ga0255188_1000436_pt1 | contig 14019 bp, 12 predicted proteins | sample Miss_Cont_RepB_8_FD_188427 | JGI IMG/M metagenome (GOLD analysis project Ga0255188, IMG submission 188427) | Freshwater microbial communities from Mississippi River, Louisiana, United States - Miss_Cont_RepB_8h | ecosystem: Environmental > Aquatic > Freshwater > River | place: USA: Louisiana... | reverse complement strand
AGGGGGATGGAGTTCGAAAAGGCCTGGCCATTCGCGAGGCAAGTTCCCGGTCTCTTTATGATGGGCGCTGAGAATATCAACAGCCATCAGGCGGTGTCCAATGCCGCACTTGAGCGAGGAGAACCCCGTTGCCCATTCATGTCAGTCAACCCCGCCCCTCGGTCACGCTGGTAACGCTCGACAACCCTGCCAAACGAAATGCGCTGTCGCGCGCAGATCTGGCCGAACTCGGGCGACTGTGGGAGCGGCTCGATTCCGATCCGGGCTGTCGTGCGATTGTGCTCACGGGTGCGGGCGAAAAGGGCTTCTGTTCTGGCGCCGACATCGGAGGTGATCTGAGCGCGGCCGAGGAAACTGCCCGCATCGTCAATGACGCACTCCTCAAGACACGGACGTTTTCAAAGCCGATCATTGCGGCGATCAACGGCGATTGTGCAGGCGGCGGTGTGGAACTGCTTCTCGCCACCGATATCCGCGTAGCAGCACCCCATGCGCGCTTTGGCCTGCCGGAGGTCAAGTGGTCGATCTATCCGTTCGGAGGCGCTACGGTGAAACTGGTGCAGCAGATTGGCTATGTGCATGCGATGGATCTGCTCCTCACGGCGCGACTGATTGACGCCGAGAGCGCGCGCGCCATGGCGCTGATCAATCGGGTCGTGCCAGCCGAGCAGGTGCTCGACGATGCGCTCGCCACCGCCAGCCTGATCGCGGCCAACAGTCCGGTGGCGGTTCAGGCAGTGCGCCAGCAGATCAGCGACTGCATTGCCGAACACGCCCGTAGCCGCGAGCCGATCGAGCAACGCCTGGGTGACCGGGTTCGCGCGAGCCCCTGGTTTGCAGAAGGCGTGGCGGCGTTTCGGGAAAAGCGACAACCCCGCTATGAAGACTGACACGCGAGGCCTTGCCGGTCGTGCGCGACCTCGCTAGATTGCCGGTCAGTGCGAAGCGCCCCCGGAGCGCATCGGCTTCGCAGCAATCCAGTAATTGACCCTTTTCTGGTTGGAGGCCCCCTATGCGGCAACTCGACATTCTGCTGAGCGGACTCACCTTCCCCGAAGCCCCGCGCTGGCGCGGTGACCGGCTGTGGTTCTCCGATTTCTATTCGTTTCGTGTCATGACCGTGGGTCTGGATGGCCGCGACGAGACCATTGCCGAGGTGCCAGGGCGTCCGTCCGGGCTGGGCTGGACAGCGGACGGCGACCTGCTGGTGGTTTCCATGCTCGAAAAGAGGGTGATGCGGCTGCGCGCCGGCAAGCTTGAGCCCCATGCAGATCTTGGTGGTCTTGCCACCGGACCCTGTAACGACATGGTGACCGATGCACGCGGCCGCAGTTGGGTGGGCAACTTCGGCTATGACCGCCATGCTGGCGAGTCGCCGCGCAACACCTGCATCGCCTTCATCTCCGAGCGTGGCGAGGTCATGAGCGCGGCCGATGATGTGGTCTTTCCGAACGGTATGGTGATCACCCCCGATGGCAGGAGCCTGATCGTGGGCGAAACCTTCGCGCACCGTCTCACCCGTTTTGACATCGAGCCCGATGGTCGGCTGGTCAATCGCCGCCTGTTTGCCCAGATCGAGGGCGTGGCACCCGATGGCATTTGTCTGGACGCTGAAGGCGCCGTATGGGTGAGCAACCCTACCGGCAACCGCATGGTTCGGGTGTTTGAGGGCGGCAAGATTGCCGAAGAGATCCGAACCGGTCAGCGCAATTCCTACGCCTGCATGCTGGGCGGGCCTGGGCGCCAGACCCTGTTCGTGCTTACCAACAGTGGCGCCGGACCTGGAATGGCGAACAAACGCGATGGGTGCATCGAAGCGGTTGAGGTCGAGGTGCCAGGAGCAGGGCTGCCCTGACCGACTAACGGATGGGTGTCCGCCACCGCAACCGCATTTCAACCGCACCCGGGCCTGCCCTTCAGGCGCGAACCCCCTCGATTGCGCGCATGTGCCGGACGAACACCTGGGCGATCTCGTCTTCGTAGATCTCCCATTCGGGATACGGGATCAACGGGATGTCCTGATCGGTGACCGGGAGCGAGTGCAGCGTGGCGCCCGGAATTCGCGCAGCCGCCAGCGCGCCGTTCGCCGATGCGTGGGTGAGGTCATTACCGGGAATCACCACGGTGGGCACCCGGATCGAGCCCAGTTCCTCATCGGTGACGCCCATCACGGGCAACCGGGTGCCGGCAATGAACATTTCCTGCCACCGGCTCATGACCGCGATGTAGTCCTCGGCCTGCATCGACATGAGTCGCTCCCGCATAGGGGGGTTGGCGGCAATTCTTTCCTGATACTGCGGATGTGCGCAAACGGCTGCCATGCCGCCCTCGCGCGCCGCCTTGATGAACTGCCCGTAGTACATGTCGGGGAGCCGCCCCGCTGCGAAGGCGCCGCCAGTAACCCGCATGAGCAGCAACCCGCGGACCCTGTCTGGGTAACGCAGATAAAAGCGCATGGCGGTGCGTGCGCCGGCGGACGATCCGCCGATGAAAGCGGGGGTTGCCCCGAGCGTTTCAAGGAGCGCATGCAGGTCATCAAGCCACAGCGTTTCCTCGGGCACATCGCCTTCAATCACGATATCGGTGGCGCCGGTATTGCGCCGGTCGTGCAGCACGACCCGATAGCCCTGCGCGGCAAGCCGCCGCGCGAGCGGCACGAATTCGTCGTAACCGCGACGGCCGCCGGTAATGAGCGCAACCCACGCGCCCGACTCACCGACGATTTCATAACGCATGCGGATTCCGCGGATTTGTGCAAAGGGCATGATGGTGGTGACCTTTCCGGAATAAGCCGTGAACTGATTGACCAAGGTTGCCGAGGCGCTCTCAGCGTAGCAGGATATCGGTTTCCAAACCGCAGCGGGCCCGTGTCGGGCTCCAAGCGAATCGCCTGCAGCACCCACCGGAGTTCACCATGCAAGACCCCAACGTTCCCAGTATCCGTCGCGTCGTCACCGGCCACGACGACCAGGGCAAGGCCATCGTCATGATCGATGAGGTCTGCCAGCACTTCCGCCAGGGGCGCGGCAACGCCTTCGTCTGCAACATCTGGACCACCGATACCGTACCCGCCAACAACGACGGTGATCGCGATGGCGGAAAGCGCGAGGGCAAGTTCACGATGATCGAAAACGGCAGCGTGTTCCGCATTCTCGACTTCCGCCCCGGGGTCGAGGCGCGCATGCACCGGACCGATTCCATCGATTACCTGGTGGTGATGAAAGGCGAAATCCACATGGAGCTCGACGATGGCGTCGAGGTTCACCTGAAGGCGGGCGATGTGATGGTGCAGCGCGGCACCATCCACAACTGGATCAATCGCGGGACCGAAACCTGTGTCATCGCGGTGATCCTGATCCATGCGAAGCCGGTGGAAGCCGGCGGGCAGGTGCTGAACGCAGTGGGTTAGAGGCCGCGACGCAGCCGCAGGCGGGCAGATGTTCGAGGGCGCGGGCGGCCGGACAGGATCCGTCGCCCGCCAGCCCCGTCAGCGAGGCTTGAAGCCAATGTCCTTGATCACCTTGCCCCACAACTGCTCGTCGCGCTCAAGCGCCTGGGTGAGAAACGCGGGCGCTTCGGTATGGATGTCGAGCCCCATCTTGCGCATCCGCTCGCGCACATCGGGCTGGGTCAGTGCCCAGTTCACTTCGCGATTGAGCACCGATACGATTTCGGGCGGCAGGCCGGCAGGTCCGATGATGCCGAACCAGCCACCCGAGGTGAAGCCCGGCAGCGTTTCGGCGATGGTGGGTACGTTGGGGTAGTCGGGTGAGCGCTGCGCGCGGGCGATGCCAAGCAGCCTCACCTTGTTGGCATCGGCGAGCGGCTGCACCGCGATGAATGAACCCAGCGACGCGTTGATCTCGCCGCCTATCATCTGGGTGAACACATCGCTCATGCCGCGATGCGGCACATGGATGTACTCGAAGCCCGCGAGCAGGCGGAACTGCTCGGTGGCAAAGTGCAGGAACGCGCCCTCACCGTTGGTGCCGAAGGTGAGTTTGCCGGGGTTGGCGCGGGCGTAGTCGATCACGTCCTTGACCGACTTGAACGGTGTCTGGTTCGAGACGACCAGCGCGAGAAAATTGGAGGCCATCATGGCGATGGGCGTGAAATCGGTGCGCGCGTTGTAGGCTACCTTGGCATACGAAAGCGGCACGATCACCATGTTGCCGCCCTGGCCGCAGCCCAGCGTGTAGCCGTCGGGCGCGCCTTGTTTGACCAGGACCAGCCCGAGCTGACCGGCCCCGCCAGGCCGGTTGTCGACCACGACCGCCTGACCCAGTCGCTCGGTCAACTTGGGCGCGACCAGCCGCGAGAGCAGGTCGCAGCTGTCACCCGCGCCGGCAGGGACGATGATGCGGATGGGCTTGTTGGGGTAGGCGGCCTGGGCGCTGGCCGTCGAGGGCCCAGCCGACAGCGCCACAGCGGCGGTGGTGCCGAGCAATGCCGCCATGAGAGTCTTGAAACGGGATCGGATCATGAATGTCTCCTGGTTCGCACCGACATGTCCGGGACCGTCCCGACTGCCGGCATCATTTGCGCCTGAAAGCCGACGCTCCCGGCAAGGATAGCAGCGCTTCTGCGCGTAACCGGTTTATAGTCGGCCGGACACGGAAATTACCCTTCTGGAGGACAGCGCCATGCGTCTTGGCTACTTCACCATGCCCCTGCACCCCCTCGAGCGAGACCCCACCGTCACGCTTCAGGAAGACCGGCAGGCGATCATCCTAGCCGACCAGCTGGGGTTCCATGACGCGTTCGTGGGCGAGCACCTCACTGACCTCGCCGAGAACGTCACCAACAGTTTTATCTTTCTTGCCACGCTGATTGGTGAAACGAAGCAGATCCGGCTGGGTTCGGGTACGTCCAACCTGTCCCACACGCATCCCACGCTGGTGGCCGCGCATGCCGCCATGTTCGATCACCTCTCGAAGGGCCGGTTCATCTTCGGTGTGAGCCCCGGCGCGCTCGCCTCGGATGCGGAGGCGCTCGGCATTCTCGACCAGGATCGCAACCGGATCTTTGCTGAAGCGATCGATGTGATCCTTGCGATCTGGGAGCGCGACCCGCCCTACGACATCGATTTCCCCGACAACCGTTTCAAGGTTTCCACCCGCAAGACCCGTGTGCCAGAGATCGGCCGCGGGGTGATGATGAAGCCCTACCAGAAGCCCCGGCCCGAAATTGTGGGCACGGTGGTGGCGCCGGCCTCCAAGGGTGTGGTGCTCATGGGCAAGCGCGACTTTCATCCCATGTCGGCCAACTTCCTGCTCTCGCATTGGCTCGCCAGCCACTGGGCCAACTACGCCGAAGGCAAGGCATCGGCAGGCGTTGCCGCCAACCCCGAAGACTGGCGCGTTGCGCGCACCATTTTTGTGGCCGAGGACGCAGCCACGGCGCGTGCCTACGGCAAGGACGATTCACGTAGCCCCTACCGCTACTATTACCGGCAGATGCTCACCAAGATGATGCTCTCCAAGCGCCATGTCATCTTCAAGCGGCACGCCGACGAAGACGACAGCGCGCTCACGCTTGATCGATTGCTGGACGATCTGGTGCTCTGCGGCACGGTCGATCAGGTGGTCGACCAGATCCTCGCGCTGCGCGAAGAGGCGGGGGATTTCGGCGAGATCGTTTATGCGGGCATGGATCAGGTCGATCCCGCGCTCTCGCGCCGTTCCATGGAGCTGATGGCGCAGGAAGTCATGCCGCGCGTCAACTCCGCGATCGCGCGGAGCCAGCGTCGAACCGAACCGATTCGAAACGTCGCCTGAGCGCGAGCCACCCCTCTGGTCGATTGATGGTCCTTGACTCATCCGGAAAACCCTGTTGAAAGTGTCCTCAAACGCGAGCGGTGTGGTTGATACTGTGGCCGGGGGGTGATTGTGGACAAGCATTTTTCTACTCAGTTTGATGCTGAACTCAGCACGGTGTCCTCGCGCGTGCTCGAGATGGGTGGGCTCGTCGAGAGTCAGGTCATCAAGGCGGTGGCCGCCATGACGGCTTTCGATGGTGAAGCCGCTGCCGAGGTTCTCCGGGAAGAGCAGCGCGTGAACCGGTTCGAGGTTGAAATCGACCGCGAGCTTTCCGGCATCATCGCCCTGCGACAGCCGACCGCGCGTGATCTCAGGCTGCTCATCTCGATCAGCCGCATCATTGCCAACCTCGAGCGGGTGGGTGACGAGGCGGCGCGAACCGCGCGTGTGGTTCAGCGTCTGCTCGACGTGGGGCTCGCCACGCGGCTGCGGCTCCCCGTGAACGACCTCCAGTTCGAAGCGGAAATGGCGGTTGATCTCCTGAGAAAGGCGCTCGATGCCTTTGCGCGTCTGGACCCCCTGGGAGCGCTCGAGGTGATCAAGCAGGATCGTCAGATCGACAACGAATTCGAAGGACTGCTTCGAAAGCTCATCACCTACATGATGGAAGATCCCCGCACCATCAGCGCCTGTATTGACCTGGTGTTTGTGGCCAAGGCAGTCGAGCGGATTGGCGACCATGCCAAGAATCTTGCCGAGGCAGTGATCTACGTGGTCAAGGGGACCGACGTTCGTCATTCGCCGATGACGGATGTGGAAAGCGCGGTCGGTTGACCGTCGGCCAGCCTGGCCCAACTTTTCCAGCCCGTTCCTGCCCCGGGGCAGGCCAGCGCGCAGCGCTGAACCCTGACTGACTGACTGTTGACAGCATTTCAGGGCGTGTGAGACACTTTTTGAAAGCGCTTTCAAAGACGCGCTGGATTCCTCTAAAACCATTCGATCCCGGAGACACCGCATGCGCTTTGCCCGCCGCGCCGCCCTCATGCTCGGCTTCGTGCTGCCCTTTGGCAGCCAGGCTGAAACGTTTCAGGACACCAAGGGCAACACCTGGGAAATCTCGGGTTTCGTGAAGGTTGAGGCCACGCGCGCATCCGAGACTCCACGACAGATTTCCCCCAACGATTCGCTCTACAAGTACGACCAGCGGAACGCCTTCGTTCCCGTGCCTAGCAACCCCACGCTCGGCAGTCGCGCGTCTTCTCTTGCGCTCCAGCAACTCGCTCTGGGCTACAGCCATGAAACCGAGGGTGCAGTCACCTTCGAAGCGCGCGCAAGCTATCGCTGGCGGTCGACCGCTGACCTTGGCGAATGGTTTTCCGCCTCCGATGTCAGCTACCGCAGTGGCAAGGGCCTCGCCAACCGCGACTGGTTCGAGAAGTTTGTTGGGGTCTCCCGCCCCGATCTGGGTTTTGTGCGCTACGGCACGCAGTTGTCTCGCACCTGGGCGCGTTCTGATTCCTTCAGCTATCCGATTGGCCTTGCCAACCAGTGGGCAGGTACCGGCGCGGGCTTCAGCGTCATGCCCGAGGCGTTGCGCCTCACCAGCAAGCCTTTTGAGGACGGCATCGGCAAGCTCACTTTCGAACTCAGTCTGGGGCGTGACCGCCTCAACACTGAGCTGGTTCAGCAGAACCGCGTGACCCAATCGAACATTGCGTACCAACCGGGTGCGACAGAGCCGCGCCTCGTGGAGTTGTTCCTGCAATATTCCCGCGAGCGGCATCTGATCGAATTCACGCTGCAGAACGTGACCGGCGCGCGCCAGAGTTCATTCGGCAAGGCGCCGCTGGTGGGATGGATTGGCGATCCGGACGCGATGTCGGTGGGGGGCACGTGGCTGCCCAGGCGCGCGGGCAAACCTGGGCAAAGCGCTGCCATTCTCCAGGGCAATTACTGGCCCAACCCGCAGAACATGCTCACGTATGGCGCGCGTCACAACCGCTGGACCGGATCGGCGGCGAGCTGCGCCTACGACAGCGTCCAGAAGCTTTGCCTGTTTGGTCTCGACCCGGGCTTCAACTATGGCGACCTCAATTCCGACTACACCGGCTACCGAGCCTCCAATTACGACCTGATGCTGGGCTGGAGCCACTACCGCGGTCTGTACACCTACACCGCGGGTGGCGTCTACTACGGGCGCGCATCGAGCGCCAACCCGATCGAGTGGGGGCAGAGCAACACGGCCCTGAGTCTCAACCTCGGCATCTACCGGAAGCTGCCGGAGCTGCATAAAGGGGCGAGCGTCTACGGCGGCATCGGCTGGTCGCGCGTGGGCCGCCTCGGTCCGGCGCCGGTCAGCATGCCCGACAACCTGTTCCTGGGCTTCAATTCGCACTATGACCGGAGCGGTTCTGCCGCCACGGTCGGCTTCAACCTCGTTTTCTGAGCCGTACCCATGAAAAGCGTTGGCCAGCCGGCAGGTCGCTCCGCGCGGTGCCGATTGATGGGTATCGCCGTGGCCGCACTGCTGAGCTGCACAGGCTTGACGGGGCTGGCACTGGCGCAGCCCGCGCAAGACCTGCGGGTGGGCGAGGGCGTGCTGTTTGCCGAGCCTCCTTCGGGGTTTGGCAGCATCCGGCCCAAGCCGGCGACCTATCGCAGCGGGGCCATGCTGGCGCGCGCGGTCCCCACCAACCAATGGTATTCGTCGGTCATGTACGAGCGCTGGTCCGACGTGCTGCACGCGCATCCGCTGTCGTTTCGTGCGTCGCAGGCAGGGTTGGAGGTCAGTCTCCCGGTCCGTCGACACGTCCCGGTCGAGGGCAAGCAGCCCGAAATCCAGTATCCCCATGAGCCGGCGGTCACAATCGGTGCAAGCGCTTTCACGCCCGAGGATGCGCGCCTTCACGATGCGGGGGATTGGCATATCCAGATCCGGATGGCGGGCGGCGCTCGGCACCTGGACGCCACCATCCTGCACGGCGGGGTGTATGCCTATTTCTCGTTGTCTGATGGCGCGGCACGTATCCGGTTGGCGGCCGACGCACGGCTGCTTTCGCCTGCGACAGCCCCGTCGACGACCTCGGATCTGGTCATCCGGTTCGAGCACCGCGGGCGGCAGTGGGCGGTTTTCGCACCAGCCGGTTCCACAGCGGCGGCGACCGCCGGGCAGGACCTGACGGTTGAATTGCCGGCGGACAGGCGGGTGCTGTCGGTTGCGGCCTTGCCCGACGCTGATCCAGCCACACTGGACCGGTTCACCCGTCACGCGTTTGCCTTTGTCGAGTCCACCCAGGTCAGCTGGCAGTTTGAAGAAGCCTCGGGAAAGCTGCTGACCCGCTACGCGCTCAAGACCCGTGCAGTGAGCGGCTCGGAGACGGTCCCGCTGATTTCGCTCTACCCGCATCAGAGCCGCTATTTGTCAGGGGAGCGAACCAGCGCGCCAGTGTTCGATGCCATTCGTGGGCCCATGCCTGTGCTTGCGGCCGCCTCGTTCAGCACCGAGATGCAATGGCGCGGCATTCTTCCCGCCTGGCCCATGCTGGGGGGAGCCGAAGAGCGGGATCGGATCCGAAGTCTCCTGAGCGGCGACGTACGCCGTGCGCCCGCGATGTTCGGCCGTATGGGACAAGGCACCTACTGGACCGGCAAGACCCTGGCTGCGCTTGCCCATCTGATGGCGATTGCCGGCGAAGCCGGCGAGGACGAGGCGGCGCGCACCCTCGAGACACTGGTCCGGCGCCGCTTTTCCCAGTGGTTTACCGGCGCGGGTCCGAGATTCGTGCTTGATCGGGGTACGGGTTCGGTGCTTGGCTACCCGGAGGAATTCGGCAGCGTCGCGGCCATGAATGACCACCATTTTCACTACGGCTACTGGCTGATGGCCGCGGTGCAGCTCGCGCGGCGCGATGCGGCCTGGGCTTTACCCGGTGCCGCAGGCGGCATGGTGGGGCGGCTGATTGCCGATATCGCCACGGCAGAGCGTGGCCGCGCTGATTTTCCCTTTCTGCGCAACTTTGATCCCTATGCCGGGCACTCCTGGGCTGGCGGCGACGGAATCTATTTCGGGCATGGCAACAATCAGGAGTCTTCCTCCGAGGCCGTCAATGCCTGGGCGGCGCTGGTGCTCTGGGGCGAACTCACCGGCGATCGCGCCCTCCGTGATCTGGGCATCTACCTCTACCTTCACGAGGCAGCAGCCGTGCTGCAATACTGGCTCGATGTCGAGGGCACGCTGCTTGACAAGGGCTTCGACAAGCCGCTCGCGAGCATGGTGTTTGGCGGCAAATATGCCTACAGCACCTGGTGGACCGAAGAGCCGCGTCAGATCCAGGGAATCAACCTTCTGCCCATTACGCCCGCCTCGACCTATCTGGCGCTGCCGCGCTCCTACATGGACCGCTATTTTTCGGGGCTTGAGCGCGCGCGAAAAAGCTACGATTCGCGCGGTCAGAGTGATGGCACGCCAGCCGACATCTGGCAAGACGTGTTTGCGTCGTTTCTGGCGCTTGCCGATCCGGCCGCAGGCATGAAGCGCTGGAATCCGCGCGGCTCGGTCGAACTGGGCGAGACCCGCACCCGCACCTTTCACTGGCTGAGCACGCTGCAGGCAGCAGGCCGGATCGACCGTAGCGTGACCGCCGATTCCGCGCTCTACACGGTGTTCGTTCATGAAAACGGCGATCGAACCTATGTCGCTTATCAGCCGGCGGGTCGGAGCGCGCGAACCATCCGCTTCAGCGACGGCATGGCCTTGCAGGCCGAGCCGGGGCGGCTTTCGCATGCCGTGCGCGCGTCGGGCGCGGGGACGGTCAAGCGGTGATCGCAGGCATCGATCTGGGCGGCACCAAAATCGCCGCCTGTGTGGCCAACGAGTCGGGCGTGGTGGCGCGCGCGCGTGCGCCGGTGCCCCGCAGTGGCGATGAGCGCACCATTGCCCGGGCAATGCTGGCACTGCTGGACGGTTGCTGCCGGGAAGCAGGGGTGAGTTCCGAAGCACTTCAGGCGGTGGGCGTTGCCGCCTGCGGGCCCTTCGAAGGGCAGGCAGGGCAACTGGGAAGCGCTGCGCCCAATCTTTGCGGCGGCTTGTCGCCAGCGAGCGATCTGCCCAATCGCTGGATGCGGGTGGCACTCGAGGCGCCGCTTCTCGAGGCATTCGGCGAACGCACGCTTGCGATCGCCAACGATGCCCAGGCGGCACTCTGTGCCGAATACCGTTTTGGTGCGCTCCGCGGGGTGAGCCACGGTGCCTACCTCACCTGGAGTACCGGCATCGGTGTGGGCTTGATGCTGGACGGGCGACTGGTGCGCGGCAAGTCGGGTAATGCAGGTCATGCCGGCCACAGCATGGTGCCGTCCGCGCAATCGCTGCGCCCTCGGTGTGGCTGCGGCAACGAAGGCGATGTCGAGTCTCTTGCCGGGGGAGCGGCACTAGCACGCGCCTGGGGCGGTGAGACCCTTGATCTGTTCAATGCCTGGCGGCGTGGTGAAAGCGCGGCTGTCGCCATCGTGGACGGTGCGCTCGATGCAATCGCCGATCTCGTCTACAACCTGTTTGTCACCCTCGATCTTGAACGGATCGCCATCGGTGGCGGCCTGTTCTGCAGCCAGTCCGATGTGCTGCTGCCGGCATTGCGGGCCCGGCTGTTTGAGTCTGGCCGCTACCCCGGAATGCGGGGTATGCTCGCGGGCGCGAGCGTGGTCGCTGTAAGTGACCCGTCCAGAACAGCCGAGCTCGGTGCGCTCTGCCTGGTGCTGCCGCAGTCCTGGCAGCTGCGCTGGTCTGCCGAGTTTCCAGTTGAAACCGTTGCCGCGATTGCAGCATGAACCGAAGCACAATCTCCGATGTGGCGCGCAAGGCGGGTGTGTCAGAGAGCACCGTGTCGAGGGTATTGAACGGCACGGCGCGGGTGGCCGCCACCAAACAGCGCGCGGTCGAACTGGCCATTCGCGAAATGGGTTTTCAGCCCAATGCCTTCGCGCGCGGGCTCGCCACCGGCCGCTCCAACGCCATCGGTGTCGTCACGCAGGCAATCGACAGCCCCTTCTACGGCGAGGGCATGCACGGCATCGAGCGAACGCTGCAGGCAAGTGGCTACACCCCGATCTTCATGAGCGGTCACTGGAATTCCGATGACGAGGAGCGCTGTATCCGCGAGCTCATTCAGCGCCGTGTGGACGGACTGATTCTGTTTGCGGGTCGTCTGGGCGCTGCGCGTATCGCGGAGTTCGCCCAGCAGTTGCCCGTGGTGGTCACCGGCCGCACGCTTGATGCACCGGGCGTCTTCAGTCTGTCGGTGGATGACGAAGCCGGGGCGCGGCTCGCCACCGAGCACCTGATCGATCTGGGGCACCGGAGGATCGCGTTCATCGCAGGGCCGCGTGATCACCCCGATGCCCAGGCGCGCTTGAAGGGGTACCGAAATGCGCTCGACCAGGCCGGCATCGCCTGGGTGCCCGCGCTGGTAACACCGGGCGATTTTCGCGAAGAGGGCGGGCGGCTCGCCGGGGAGCGGCTGCTTGCGATGGGCGAGCCTTTCACCGCAGTGTTCTGTGCCAACGACCAGACGGCTTTCGGTCTGCAACTTGCGCTTCATCACCGCGGGCTGAGGGTGCCCGACGATATTTCGGTGGTGGGGTTTGACGATCTGTCTACCGCGGCCTATTTCCTGCCTCCGCTTACCACCGTCCGGCAACCGGTCGATCAAATGGGCGACCTGTCTGCCCAGGCGCTGCTCATGATGATCGACAAGCGTGACCCCGCGGTGCGTGCGCCGTCGGTCTCACTGGTAGTGCGGGAGTCCACCCGCAAAATTGCGCTCGCCGGTGCGCGCGCATCGCGCTCCAGTCGGGCTGCTTAAGGTCGTTCGATGCGAAGCGCCATGCCCTCGCCGCACGCCCCCTTCTGCAAGCGCTTTCACAAAGCGATGCCTTCGCATGGCCGGCGTCGTGTCCTGGGCATTCTGGGCGCGTCGGCTGCCTCGGTGTCGGTGGCTTCCCTCGCGCGCGCCCAATCGGCAGCGGCGCCCCTTGATATTGCGGCCTATCCGGCGCTCGACCAGATCCTTCGTGATACCCGCCCGCGCTGGCAGTCCATCGCGCCGGGCTTCGATATCCGACTGGTGGCGCGCGAGTTCGGCGATCACCACTCGGCGCTCACGGCCGCCATGGCCGCCCGCAAAGGCCTGCCCGATCTGATGGCTGTCGAGTTCGGGTTCCTGGCGCGGTTTGCAGCCAGCGGTGCGCTGGCTGACCTGTCGACGTTGCCGGGAGTTGCCGAGTTGAGCACGGGTGTCGTGCCCTATGCCATTGCGCAATGCCGGCTCGCCGGCGGGCTATACGCGCTACCGGTCGACATTGGGCCAGGCGTGAGCTTTATCCGGGCGGATCTTCTCGAACGCGCCCGCATCACCGAGCAGCAGGTGCTGTCCTCATGGGAAGGGTTCGTGGAGGCGGGGCGGCTGCTTCGTGCGGCTGACGGCCCCTACCTGCTGCCGCATGCAAGAGATCTGAAGGACGCCATCATCCGCTCGGCGATCGAGCCGGGTGACGGATTGTATTTCGATGCGAAGGGCCGGCCGCGCCTGGACTCTGAGCGCTTCCGGCTTGCCTTCCGGCTGGCGCGCGAGGTGCGGCGCCACGATCTCGATGCGCGGGTGAGCGCATGGAGTAACGATTGGGCAGAGGGCTTGCGCCGAGGCCGCATCGCGACGCTCCTGATGGGAGCGTGGTTTGGGGGCCATCTGGCCAACTGGCTGGCGCCCGCCACAGCCGGTCGTTGGCGTACCGGTGAACTGCCCGGGGGGGCGCGCGCCTCGTGGGGTGGAAGTTTCTACGCGATTGCCGCGCATTCCCCCAGACGCGAGCAGGCCTGGGCCATGCTGCGGCTGCTGGCCGGAGATCCAGCGCTGCAACTCGACGCCTTCCGCCGCCACGATGCGTTCCCGGCGCTGCAAACCGCGCATCAGGATCCGTTCTTCGAGGAGGCCATGCCATTTTTCGGCGGCCAGCGCGCGCGTCGGCTCTGGCGCGAGATCGCGCTTGCGATTCCGCCGGTGGGCGTCCATCGCCTGGACCCGCTTGCCGAGGAAATCGTCAATGCCGAACTCGATCGCGTGCTGATTCGTGGAAAGGATCCGGAGCGGGCGATTGAAGACGCAGCGCGTGTGCTTGAACGACGCGCAGAACGGGTGCGCGGATGAGTGCACAGCAGTTACAGGTGGCTGAGCCGAGGCCTGCGCGTGTGCGGATCTCGCTGATC
>Ga0255188_1000434_pt1 | contig 14088 bp, 15 predicted proteins | sample Miss_Cont_RepB_8_FD_188427 | JGI IMG/M metagenome (GOLD analysis project Ga0255188, IMG submission 188427) | Freshwater microbial communities from Mississippi River, Louisiana, United States - Miss_Cont_RepB_8h | ecosystem: Environmental > Aquatic > Freshwater > River | place: USA: Louisiana... | reverse complement strand
AGGACAACAGATGAAGAAACAACTGAGCCTCGCCCTCGCGGCGGCAGTCTCGCTTACGGTCGCCAGCGTCTTTGCGGCGGAGAAGGAGCAGACCATCACCGGCAAGGGCATGTGCGCCAAGTGCGAGCTGGGCCAGACGCCCAAGTGCCAGAACGCCATCCAGGTGACGGCGGCCGGCAAGACCACGACCTACCTCCTCGAGGACAATGCCGTGAGCAAGGCGTTCCACAGCAAGGTCTGCAAAGGCCCCGTGGACAAGGTCACCGCCACCGGCACCGCGAAGACGGAAGGCGGCAAGCAGGTGTTCGTCGCCACCAAGATTCAGTAACCACTGAAAGCAAGCGGGGCGCGGCCGTGCGCCGCGCCCCGCCCTTCCAAACAAATGCCCCGTCGTCAACTCAATCCGGTTCACTGGCTCGCCATCAGTCTCGTGCTGATGGCGGCCCTGTGCACCGTGTTGGGGTTGGCGGCCGAGCAACGCGGCAGTCCGCCCGCCAAGAGCACTCCGGTGCTGGCGGGCGAGGTCGTGGAGGACAGCCGGGTTGAAGAGGAATTGCGCGCCGCCGGCATCAAGCTGATGGCGGGAAAGAAATTCGTCTCGATGACCAATTTGGTCGCGCAACTCGGGCGGGAACGCTGCCGGCTGGCCTTGCCCCGGCCGCCCGCTGCGCCGGTCTCGCCTCCCGCGTTTGCCAGCCTCCGGCCCGGCGTGCTGGTCGTGGCGTCACTCTACAAGTGCGACTCGTGTGACGACTGGCACCTCACGACGGCCACCGGCTTCGTGCTCACCCCAGCCGGCGCGTTTGTCACCTGCTACCACGTCGTGGATGAACCGAAGCACGCGGTGATGGTGGTGATGACGGGCGATGGGCGCATCTGCGGCGTGCGCGAGGTGCTGGCGGCCAGTGAGGCGCGCGATGTCGCCATCCTGCAACTCGACGGCGATGGCTTCACCCCGCTTCCGTTGTCCACGACCGCGCCGGTCGGTTCGCGGGTGTTTGTGATGGGACACCCGGAAGGCCAGTTCTACACGCTCACCGATGGCATCGTCTCGCGCTACTTCACCGGCCAGAAAGAGACGGGCGACGCCGTGATGATGAGCATCACCGCCGACTTCGGGCGCGGCTCCAGCGGCTGCCCGGTGTTCAACGAGCGGGGCGAAGTGGTCGCGCTGGCGGACAATGTCGTGACCAGCGACCGGAAGACCGGTGCGAAAATGGTCTTCAAGAACGCGCGGCCCGTGCAGGCCGTATTGGATTTGATTTCCCCGCAGTGAACCTCGCCCGGCACATCTCCGCTGCGCGCCTGTGGCTGACTCGCCTGCTGGTTGCCTTGGCAATTGCCGGACTGCTGGGAGCGAGCGCAGCGGCGGTGTCCCCGGATTGGCACGCACGGCTGCACAACACGGCCGGCCACTGCGAACACCATCACCACGACTCCGATGCGCCGACGCACGAGTGCGCCGCCACGCTGCTGGCAGCGGGGTTGATGGATGCCGCCGCCGCGCCCATGCCAGCCTGCGAATTCTCCGGGACCGAGGTGCGCCTCCCATTGCTGGCCCAACAGCGGATGACTCCTCCGCTGCCCGACCGGTTCCCGCCAGGGCGCGCGCCGCCGGGTTGACTTCAGGTTCTCGAATCCCGCCCAAGCTCCTGAACGGCTGCCGGGATTTTTGCCCTCAGGGCGTCGGGCGCGTGTGCGTCCGCCGCGGCATCCACCTGAACCGAAAACTTTGCCCCGTCGCTCGCGATGTGCTCAGCCCCTTAGCCCGAATATGAACGTCCGTAAAACCCTTCGTCTGCTTCAAGCCGCCACCCCGGTCCTCGCCGGGACGACGCGGCTTCGATCGCGGATGATCTGCTGCCGTTTCCCCGCGCAGAACGCTGGCAACGCCGGTTTGCCGACCCGCTTCTTCGGGCCGGACAGCTTCAAGTCCTAGCCATGCGTTTCCCCCGGGGTCATTCCGCTGCCGCCACGCCGTTGCTGGTCGGTCTGGGGCTGACGGCTAGCCTGTGTCTGAACCTTTGGCTCATGCCCTGGCTCGCGGCCGGGCTGGACCGGGAGACCGCTCCGCCGGCCGGCTTGACGGCAGCCGCGCGTGGCGTGCTGGCGGACTGGTGCTTCGCGAAGGCCTACGATTACTTCCACAGCGCCGCCGCCATGGAGGATTACGCGCCGCCCGACGCGGACGCCCACGGGACTTTGGAAGGTGAGTTGCGCTGTTCATCCACCTCGGCAGAGGTGGCCTCGGAGCCCGCCGCGCCGGCCGACTGGATAGCGCGCTTCGCCTGGCACTTTCGCCCGCATCGGCACACGCACCTAAACCAAGGCGGCTCGGACCGCGCCGCCGGCAACCTCACGGCGGAGATGTTTCCGTGGTTGTGGCTGGCCATCCAGGTGGACAAGCACCATGTCCCTTCCTACCTGGAAGCCGCCGCGTGGATGCGCCGGGCCTACGGCCAGTCGCATGCGGCAGAAGCCGTGCTGCGCGAGGGCCTGCGCGAGAATCACGACCACCCGGAACTGCTGCTCGCACTGGGCGAAGCGCTCTACCTCGACCGCGATGATTTCTCTCGCGCCAGCGTGCTCTGGCACCGCGCCATCGCCATTTGGGAGGCACAGGAGCGCACCGGAGACCGGCCTGAACCTTTCCTCTACCGCCAGCTCACCGCCCGCCTGGCGCTGCTGGAAGAGCGGCGCGGCGAGCTGGCGGCCGCCGTGAATTCCCTGCACAAGCTCCGCCGCTTCTCCCCGTCCACCGCCGCCATTGATGCACGGCTGGCCGCGTTGAACGAACGACTGCGCGGTGCCGGGACGAACACGCCCCAAGCGGCGGCCACGGCCCCTACCAGCCATCAACCATGAATTGCCACCTCACTCATTCAAACCCTGCACCATGAAACCAAACCAAAGCCATCGCCGCCGTCTGCTGCAAATCCTCACCCTCACCTGGTCCCTGACCGTAGTTCACCCGGTCACGGCCGCGGAACCGCTCCGCGTGTGCGCCAGCACCACGGACCTCGACAGCCTTGCCCGCCTCATCGGCGGTGCGCGGGTGCAGACCTTCTGCTTCAGCAAGGGCACCGAGGACCCGCATGAAATCGAACTCAAACCCAGTTTCGCCAAGGAACTGAACCGCGCCGACCTCTACCTCCAGGTCGGCCAGGGCATCGAAAACGCGTGGCTCGAAAAACTCATGCGCACCGTGAAAAACGACGCGGTCAAACCCGGCAAGCGGGGCAACTTGAATCTCGGCCGCCACGTCCGCCCGCTCGAGGGCGAGGCCGCCAACAATCCCCCCGGCAGCTTCCACGAGGACGGCAACCCGCATTACTTCCTCGACCCCATTGAGGGCCTGCGCGCCGCGCGCGAAATCCGCGACAAGCTCACCGAGCTGCGCCCCGAGTGGAAAGCCGAGTTCGCCGCGAACCACGACAAGTTCCGCCAGCGCCTCGCCGTCGCGCTCGTTGGCGAGGAATGCGCGAAGCAGGACGACGTGGAGAAGCTCGCGCTCGAATTCGAGAAGCTGAAGGACGCGGCGGCGGTGAAGGAGTTCCTCGCGCACCATCAGGTTGGCGGCTGGCTGGCTGCCTTTGGCGCGCATCGCGGGCGCTTCATCGTGGGCGACCACGACCTTTGGTATTTCTTCGCGCGCCGCTTCGGCCTCGAAGTCCTGGGCTATCTCGAACCCAGCCCCGGCGTGCCGCCCACGACCAAGCACCTTCAGGAACTCGTCGCGAAGATGAAGGCCAAGCAGGTGCGGGTCATCCTCACCGCACCCTACTTCGAGCAGCGCTTCGTGGAGTTCGCCGCCAAGCAGTCGGGAGCCGCCCCGGTGCGCATGGCCCATCAGGCCGGCGCACGTGCCGCCACGGACGACTACTTCCAGATGCTCAAGCACAACGCCGAGCAGCTCCTGACCGCGTTGAAAGCCAAGTGACATGAGCTCCCGCACCGACCAACTGCTTGCCACGGGCTCCCGCGCGCCGGCCAGCAACGCGTCCGCCGCTGCCGCGCCGCCTGCCGCCGAGGAAAAGCCCGTGCTCTGCGCCGAGCAGGTCACGCTCGCCTACGGCCGGCGCACGGTCCTCGCCGACGTCAATCTTGCCATCCGGCGCGGAGAGTTCTGGGCGCTGCTCGGGCCCAACGGCGAAGGCAAGAGCACGCTCATCAAGGCGCTGCTGGGCGCGGTGAAGCCCGTGCGCGGAAAGATTTTCCTCCGCGCCGATTTCCAGCGTCGCACGCGGCTCGCGCTCGTGCCGCAGGAATGCGAGGTCAACCCCAGCGTGCCCACCACGGTCCGCGAGTTTGTGCTCGGCGGCCTCGTGGGCATCACGGTCGACGGCACCCAGCGCGATGCGCGGCTCAAGGGCGTGCTCGACCTCATGGCCATCACGCACCTGCGCGAGCGCAGCCTGTGGACGCTGTCCGGCGGCCAGCGCCAGCGCGCACTGGTGGCCCGCGCGCTCATCCGCGACCCGCTGCTGCTCATTGTGGACGAGCCGACCGCCGGACTGGACCTCGCCGCCGCTGCGAGCTTGCTGGACGCCATCACCAGCCTGAGCCGCGAGCAGGGCATCACGATTGTCTTCGTCACGCACGACTTGGGCATCGCTGCGAAACACGCGACGCATGCCGCGCTTCTGCGGGGCGGCAAGCTCACCGGCGGTCCGCTGAAGGAAGTGTTCACGCCCGCCAACCTCAGCCGCACGTTCGGGGTGCCGGTCGCCGTCCACCACGATGCCCAGGGCTGCGTCCACGTCGCGGTGGAGCAGGCGCAGGAAAGAAAATCCCCCACCAATCCGCAGCCATGATATCCGGCTTTCTCAATTCCTGGTCTCTGTTCGCGCCGTCGTATCTTGCCGCGCTGTTCGCCGGACTGCTCCTCTCGTTCCTTGGCGTCATCGTCGTGGCGCGGGCGCAGGTGTTCATCGCCGCAGCCGTGGCCCAAGCTTCGTTGCTGGGTCTGGCGCTGGACACCCTGCTCGGCACCGGCCAGCCCGCCGCCTTCGCCGTTGCCTTTTCCGTCCTTGCCGCGCTCGCCACGGGAACCCGCGCGCAACGCGGTGGCACCAGCCAAGAGGAAGTCACCGCGTGGATTTTCCTCGTGGGCGCAAGCGGCTCCATCCTGCTCCTCTCCAAGCACCCGAACGGCCTCAAGTTTGTGCAGGCCGCAATGGCGTCGAGCATCATCGGCGCGGCGACGGCGGACGTGGTGACGTTTGCCGTGCTCGCGGCGGGGACCGGCCTGTTCGTGCTCGCCCTGCGCCAGCGCATCGTGCTGTTCGTCTGCGACCCCGTCATGGCTGCCGCCGTCGGCATGCGCATCGGCGCGTGGTCGCTCGGCCTCGCAACCGTGCTAGGCCTGAGCACCGGGCTGGCCATCCGTTCGTCGGGGCTGCTCTTTACGTTTGGCTGCCTCGTGCTGCCCGCCCTGGTGGCCAAGAACCTTTGCCGAGAGGCCGGCACGATGTTCTTCGTCGCGCCCGTGGTGTGTGCGGGCAGCGTGCTTGCCGGCCTGGTGCTGGCAAACCACTACGACTTTCCCCCCGGCCAAATCATCGTCGCGCTCCTGGCCGCGCTGCTCGTTTGCGGCTGGGCGTGGCGTTGGTTCCGCCTGCAATTCTCCGCCTGAGACAGCCCCACACATTCCATGCAAGTCACCTCCCTCCTCAGCCATTGAAGCATCACTCACCGCTACGCACCCTGCTCCTCGGCTGGCGCACTGCCCGCATGGCTTGCTCACTCCGGCAAACTTAGCCGTCCCGCTGCCGCTTGAGGGACATCTGAATAGGCGTGCGCGGGCTCCTGCGCGCTTACGGGTGCATGCCACCTTGTTCTTGCTCGCCACGGCCGATGCCGTTCCCTACAAACTCGCACCACCAGACGCAATCGCCATGAGCCATACGACTAGCTACCTCCAGTCCCTCCCCACGCTGCTTGATGCCGACATCAGCACGCTGGTGAATTACATCGTCCATGACTCAGTGCAAGCGGGGGCGAGCGACATCCACTTCGAGCCGTGGCAGGAATCCATGGCCGTGCGCATCCGGGTGACCGGCCAGCTCATCGAGCTGGTCCACCTGCCCAGTGAGCTGAAGGAGAAAATCTCCGGCCGCTTCAAGGTGATGGCCAGCATGGCCTCCCATCTCACCGGCGTCCCGCAGGACGGCAAGGTCAACATGGGCCCCGAGTTCGGCAACGTGCAGCTCCGCGTCTCCATCTTTCCCACCGTGCTGGGCGAGAAGGTGGTCTGCCGTATCTTCGACCCAACTTCGCGCTCCTTCGACATCGACAAGCTGGGGCTGGACCCGGAGACCAAGGAGAAGTTCATCCAGCTCGTCAACAAGCCCAACGGTCTCATCCTTCTCACCGGCCCGACCGGCTCCGGCAAGACCACCGCCATCTACTGCGCGCTGCATTACCTGCTCGCCAAACATGGCACCGCCGTCAGCATCGCGTCGGTCGAGGATCCGGTCGAGGTGCCCATCCCGACCGTGAGCCAGGCCCAGTTGAACCCGGCGCAGGACTTCACCTTCGCCAGCGCCCTCCGTTCGCTCATGCGGCAGGACCCGCAGATCATCATGGTGGGTGAGATTCGCGATCCGGAGACCGCCGGCATCGCCGTGCAGGCGGGGCTCACCGGACATTTGGTCATCAGCACCGTCCACAGCGGCACCACGGCGGGCGTCTTCGCGCGCCTCATCAACATGGGCATCGAGCCATTCCTGCTCGCCTCCAGCATTCTCGGCGTGATGGGCGTGCGCCTCGTGCGGAAGAACTGTGCTTACTGCGCCATCCCCTACGAACCGGAGGCCGCCCTGCTCAAGGCCCTCACGCAGGAGGAAATCGACAACGCCTCCTTCCGCAAGGGCTCCGGCTGCGCCGAGTGCAAGGACACCGGCTACAATGGCCGCTTCTCCATCACCGAGTTGTTGCAGGTGGGGGAACCCGTGCGCGACGCCGTGATGGAGAAAAAGCCCACCCGGGTCATCCAGCAAATCGCCGCCGAGCAAGGCATGCGCACCCTCTGGCAAAGCGGCCTGGCCCGCGTGCTGGCCGGCGAGACGACGCTCGAGGAAGTCACTCGCAAGGTCGCATCAGATCAGATTTGAACGGAGCGCCGGTCTCCGACCCGGCGCTGGTTTTAGGCTCCCCGCTTCCGCGCCGACCGAGCTGGCACCTCGATGCGCGCGATGAGCGGAACATCCAGCAGGTCCACCGCTCCTGTGTCCGTGCGGGCGATGATGAGCATCTGGCCGTTGGGCGTGAGGAATGCAAAGTCAGGATGCGGAACCGGATAAGCTTTCTCACTCACCGTGAACACGGTGAACGGCTTGAACGGGGCGGCCTGCAACAAAGCGCGGATGTCTTCGGTTTGCATGGAGTTTTGCTAACACACTTGCCACCACCCGGCAAGTTGGGCCATTGAAGCAGCGTGCTCCTGCACTTCATCCTCGCCGCGCTCGCGCTCCTGAGCCTCGCCATCACGCTCTGGCAGTGGCTTGCCGCGCGGCGCTTCCCGTTGCACCAGCGCGCGGCGGACACCTCGTTCGCCCCCGGCGTCACGCTGCTCAAGCCGCTCAAGGGCCTGGACCCCGAGACGTCCGGCTGCCTGGAAAGCTGGTTCAAGCAGGACTATCGCGGCCCGGTGCAACTCCTCTTCGGTGTCGCGGACGAGAAGGATCCTGTCTGCGAAGTCGTCCGCCAGCTCATCGCCGGGCATCCGCAAGCGAGTGCCCAGCTTGTCCTGTGCCCCGAGCAGCTCGGCCCCAACGCCAAGGTCTCCACGCTCGTCCACCTCGAACGCCTCGCACAGCACGATCACCTCGTCGTGAGCGATGCCGACACGCGCGTGCCGCCGGACTTCCTCGCGCAGGTCGTCCAGCCACTGCGCGACCCACAGGCCGGCTTGGTGAACTGCTTCTACGCGCTCGCCAACCCGACCACGCCCGCGATGCAGTGGGAGGCCGTGGCCGTGAACGCGGACTTCTGGAGCCAGGTGCTGCAATCGCGCACGCTCAAGCCGCTCGACTTCGCCCTCGGCGCGGTGATGGCGACGCGCCGGCAGCAGCTCAATGAAATCGGAGGCTTCCGGGCGCTGGTGGACTACCTCGCGGACGACTACCAGCTCGGCCACCAAATCGCCAAGCGCGGCTACCGCATCGAGCTGTGCCCGGTGGTGGTGGAATGCTTGGAACGACCGCAAGGCTGGCGCGAAGTCTGGGCGCATCAACTCCGCTGGGCGCGCACCATCCGCGTCTGCCAGCCCGTGCCGTATTTTTTCAGCATCCTGAGCAATGCGACGTGGTGGGCGGCAATTCTCTTGCTGGAAAGTTGGCTGGTGGCACCAAAATACATCAGGCTCTTCTATGCCGGGATTGGAGAGCTGCCGAATCAGGACCTTCCTGCATTGCTGGTTTTGTTTGGCATGGCGTTCGCCCCGCTCAGTGTTGTGCTCCGTATTGCGCTGACGGTAAGTCTGCTGAGGCAACATTCGCTCGACATCATTACCAGCCCTTGGGCCGCTCTCGCCCCGCTCAAAGACCTCCTCCAAGTCCCCATCTGGGCGCTGGCGTTCCTCGGCAACACCGTCATCTGGCGCGGCCAGCGGCTCCGCGTCCTCCCCGGCGGCAAGCTCGTCCCCGTAACGCCGCAATCGCAGTAGGTCAGGCTTCCAGCCTGACATCCATCTCCACCGAACCGCTCCTGCGCACCGCACCAACTGCTTCCCGCGCCACGCCCCACTCCGTCCCAAGGCGTTTCTGAGAATGCCCGTCCGACGAGCCCACTCGTGTCATCGAACCACTCCGGTGGAGTCAGTTGTCAGGCTGGAAGCCTGACATCTAACTGCCCCCACGATGCGGAGTGCCGACTGGCGTCCCTCCGCCCCGCGACCAGCAGCGCCTTGCGGCGGAACTGTTCTTCCGTCGAACCGGCCGGTGGCCTGCGCACCCACCCCGTGGTGGCAGATGGTTGTCAGGCTGGAAGCCTGACCTACTTGGGCCTGGCCTTCCTCGGCAACACCGTCGTCTGGCGCGGCCAGCGGCTCCGCGTCCTCCCCGGCGGCAAGCTCGTCCCCCTCGCGCCGCCGTGAGGGGGACACTCTTGTCCCCCATGCGGCGGACCATCGACTCCCGCACCGGCGGACAAGAGTGTCCGCCCCACGCCCTCATTCCGCTCGCCAACCCCGCTCACCCTCCACATCTTCCCGCCCAGCGACGCTCATGAAACTCTACGAATACAAAGGCTGCGACACCTGCCGTCGCGCGAAGAAGTATCTGGAAGCTCGCGGCCTTGTCTTCACGGCCATTCCCATCCGCGAGCAGCCACCCACGAAGGCGGAGCTGAAGCGGATGCTGGCGATTTACGGGGGCGACCTCCGCCGCCTCTTCAACACCTCCGGCGGCGATTACAAGGCGATGAAACTCTCCGAGCGCCTGCCCCAGCTCACTGAAGCCGAGGCCCTCGACCTGCTCGACGCGAACGGCAATCTGGTGAAGCGCCCCTTCCTGCTCACGGACACCGGCGGCCTAGTCGGCTTCAAGGAAGTGGAATGGGACAAACTTCTGGCCGCGAAGTGATGGCTCGCCAGCCTGCCACTTTCCTCGCATCGTTTCGCCCAACGACGATGAACCTTCGCATCACGCTTTGCCTGCTGGCCTTGGCCGCCGCCGCCGTGGCGCAGCCGATTGAACCCGAGAAACTCAACACGATGATCGAGGCCTTGACCCGCCTCGGCCCCGAGCAGGTCAACGCCAACCCGCGACTCAAGGAAGCGCTCGGCAAGGTCCTCGCCGCCACGCGCGGCACACCGCAATTCGTCCAGCTCGTGCAGCAGTTCAGAGTGGCCGACCAGAACGCCGGCTTGCTGGAAGTCGCCATCAAGAACCCCGCTGACGAGGCCGGCGTCACCGCGCTCCGCCTCGTGCTGGCCAGCGGCGACACCGCCGCGCTCTCCGCTACCCTCGCCGGCAAGGACGAGGCCCAGGCAACCAAACTGGTCGAGGCCCTCGGCAACAGCGGTGCGAAGCAGCTCCCCACGCTGCTGCTCCCGCTGCTGGCCGATCCCAAGCGCGACGTTGCGCTGCGCAAACAGACGGTGCGCGCCCTGGCCCGCACGCAGGAAGGCGCGGCCGGCCTGCTCAAGCTGGCCCGCGAGGACAAGCTGGCCGCCGAACTGAAGTTCACCGCCGCCACCGAGTTGAACGCCGTCCGCTGGCCCGAATTGAAGACCGAGGCCGCCAAGCTCTTCCCGCCGCCGCCCGGGCAGGGCGACAAGGCCCTTCCGCCCGTGCCAGAACTGCTCGCGATGAAGGGTGATGCCAAGCGCGGCGCGGAAGTCTTCTCCCGCGAGACCGTCGGCTGCGCCAAATGCCACGTCGTGAACGGACAGGGCATTGACTTCGGTCCCGCCCTTTCAGAGATCGGCAGCAAGCTCGGCAAGGACGCGCTGCTTGAATCCATCCTCGACCCCAGCGCCGGCATCTCCTTCGGCTTCGAGGCGTGGTCGGTGGAGGCCAAGGACGGCGAGGAGTTCTTCGGCCTGATCGTCAGCGAGACCGGTGAGGATCTGTCCGTGAAGACGGTCGGCGGCGTGGTGACGAAGCTCAAGAAATCCACGCTCGCCCGACGCCAGCAAAGCAAGCTCTCCATCATGCCCGCCGGCCTCCAGCAAACCATGACCACTCAGGAACTCGTGGACCTGCTGGAGTATCTGGCGACGCTGAAGAAGAAGTAGGTCCGGCCCCAACCTGAGCTGCGGCGGGGCCGCCCGGGGCAGGATTGAAATTAACCGGCTCCCTGCCAGTCTCGCGGCATGAAATTCTCGTGGTTCCACGGGTTAGCGCTGTCGCTGGCCTTCTCCTCCGCCTCAATCCAGGCCGAAGTCGTCGAGGCGGACCTTTGCATTTTCGGCGGCACGTCCGGCGGCATCGCGGCGGCGGTGCAGGCGGCGCGCCTGGGCAAAACCGCCGTCATCGTCAACCCGACCAAGTATCTCGGCGGACTGACCACCGGCGGCCTCGGCGCGACGGACATCGGCAATAAGACAGCCATCGGCGGCATCTCGCGCAACTTCTACCACCGGCTTGCGCAGCACTACGCGCAGGACGCGTCGTGGACGCTGGAGACGGCGCCGGAGTATTTCGCCAAGCGCCGCGGTGGACAGGCCGGTGCCAGCGCGTTGATCGGTGCGGACGCGACGATGTGGACCTTCGAGCCGCGTGTGGCGGAGAAGGTTTTCTTCCAGATGCTCGCCGAGGCGAAGACGCCGGTGTATCTCGAACAACGTCTGAAGTCCGTCACCAAGGCCGGCCCGCGCATCACCGAAATCACGATGGAGAATGGCCGCGTCTTCCGCGCGAAAATGTTCATGGACGCGACTTACGAAGGCGACTTGCTCGCGAAGGCGGGCTGTTCTTTTCACGTTGGGCGCGAGGCAAATTCCGTTTACGGCGAGACGCTCAACGGCGTCCGCGCCCACACACCGCACCATCAGTTCGTCGTGCCGGTGGACCCGTATGTGAAGCCCGGCGACGCGAGCAGCGGTTTGCTGCCATTCATCCAGTCTGGCGACGGCGGCAAGCCCGGCGACGGCGACAAGGCCACGCAGGCCTACAACTACCGCCTCTGCTTTACGACCGACCCGAAGAACCGTCTGCCCGCACAGAAGCCGCAGGGGATGCCGCAGCCCAAGTGGGACGCGCTGCTCAAGTCCGCGAACAACCGCCTGCCCGTCACGCCACCCGCGAACTACGACCCGAAGCAATTCGAGCTGCTCGGCCGCTACCTCGAAGCGCTCGTCGCCGCGAACCGCAACCCGAAGCTCGCACAGTTCTGGAACCCGATTTGGATGCCGAACCACAAGACCGACATTAACAACAACGGCGGGTTCAGCACGGACTTCATCGGGCGCAACTACGATTATCCGAACGCCGACTACGCCACCCGCGCGCGCATCGCGAAGGAGCACGAGGATTACATCCGCAGCTTCTGCACCTTCCTGGCCACCGACTCGCGCGTGCCGGAGGAGATGCGCAAGGAGATGCAGGCTTGGGGGCCTTGCAAAGACGAGTTCCTCGACACTGATGGCTGGCCCCGCGAGATGTATGTGCGCGAGGCGCGTCGCCTCGTGGGCACCTACGTGATGAGCGAAAAAAACTGCCGCTATGTGGAAACCATCACGGACTCCGTGGGCCTCGGTGCCTACAACATGGATTCGCACAACTGCCAGCGCATCGTGAAGAACGGCAAGGTGGAGAACGAGGGCGACGTGCAGGTGCCGCCGATGAAGCCGTATCCCGTCTCCTACCGCTCCATCATCCCGAAAGCCGCCGAGTGCGACAACCTGTTCGTCCCCGTCTGCCTCAGCTCGTCGCACATCGCCTACGGCAGCATCCGCATGGAGCCGGTGTTCATGGTGCTGGGCCAGAGCGCGGCCACGGCGGCGGCCATCGCGATTGATGACAAGGTGCCCGTGCAAAAGGTGAGCTACGAGAAACTCCGCGCCCGCCTGCTCGCCGACAAGCAGGTGCTCGACTGGACCGGCCCCGACCGCGCGGCTGGGCCGGTGGGCAAGTTCATTGACCCGAAGTCGCTGCCCGGCGTGGTGCTTGACGACAAAGACGCGAAGCTCACCGGCACGTGGGCGGACTCCGTCTCCAGCGTGTGGCGCGTGGGGCACAGCTACGCGCACGACAGCAATTCCGGCAAAGGCGAAGCCACCGCCGTCTTCACGCCGACTATTTCCACCGCCGGCGATTACGAAATCATCCTCTTCAACGCGCCGAACCCCAATCGCGCCAGCATAGTCCCTGTGACCGTCAGCGTCCCCGGCCAACCTGCAAAGACAGTGAAAGTGAACCAGAAGTCGCAGGGCGAACTCTCGCTGGGCAAGTTCAAACTCCCCGCCGGCAAGGCCACCACTGTGACCATCTCCAACAAGGACACCGACGGTTATGTGATTCTGGATGGCGTGCAGTTCAAGCCCGTGAAGTAGCGCGTAGCTCGACATTCCAATGTCGAGTTGATCCGCTCCGAACGCCCACCGACTCGACATTGGAATGTCGAGCTACAACAAAACGGAGTGCGGTGCATCGCACTCCGTTCGCGCGCAATCCAGTGGCAACGGCCTACGCCTCGGCGCGGGAAAACCACTTCTTCAGCGCGAGATGGGTGGGGAAGTAGAGCAGTGCAGGCAGCCCGACCATGAGCGTTGCCAGCCATGCGAGCGGCGGCATCCAAGTTTGCGCCGCGTCGTCGCTCATGCCGTGGACGTAGTTGATGTTCACGGGCGCCGTCGCGTTCGGCCTCGGGCCGGGCATGAAGACATAGCAGAACAGAACCAGCGCCCACGCGAGCGCCCACCAGGTGGGGAAGGCGCGCTGGTCATAGCCGAGGCGCTTCACGAGGAAGAGCAGCAGGAACGGCAGCCAGCCATGGAAGAGCGACAGCCCGCGCAGGAACAGCGACCGCCTCTCGTCGAACATGTAGGCCGTCATGCCGAGCAGGTTCACGCCGGCCAGGCCGGCCGCGAAATCCACCACCCAGACGATCTGCGGCAGCACAATGCCCACCGCCGCCATGCTGGCGAGCAGCGCGCTCTCCATCCACACGGCGGCGAGGGTGAGAAACAGCGCGACGTCGCAGAAGTAGAGGAAGTTCGTGGGGCCGTAGTTGGCCCAATAGACCGGCACCAGCACGGCCATGAAGGCGGAGTAGCCAAGTTTGACCGCCAGCGGCAGCCGGCGGGAAGCGGCGTCCGGGTTCAGGTAGGATTTGAGCGAGTTGCGGATATTGTTCATAAGTCAACAATCAGGTTTCAAGTTGCGGGAGCATGAATAGCGAAGGCCGGGAGAGGGCCGTTAATCGAAAATCCGCCACCTGCGGATTAGGAAAATCCACGCGCCCGCTTTCAGCCAGGGACAGGCAGGGACCGACGTTTCCAGCGCGGACTGGGAGGGCTGCTGGCGGGGGGCACTGCCCCCGATCGGGTCGGGTGCCGGGGATTGCGCCCCGGCACCCTCCCACACCACCGGACGTGCGGTTTTCCGCATCCGGCGGTTGAACGCAGCGGCCCGCTACACG
>Ga0255188_1000432_pt1 | contig 14124 bp, 14 predicted proteins | sample Miss_Cont_RepB_8_FD_188427 | JGI IMG/M metagenome (GOLD analysis project Ga0255188, IMG submission 188427) | Freshwater microbial communities from Mississippi River, Louisiana, United States - Miss_Cont_RepB_8h | ecosystem: Environmental > Aquatic > Freshwater > River | place: USA: Louisiana... | reverse complement strand
AGCTTCCTGGGAACCGCGGAGACCAGTGCCATGGTGTTCCTGATCTTCCTGGGCGCCGACATGATGAATGCGAGTCTGGCGCTCACCCAATTGCCGGCCGCTCTGGCGTCCTGGGTGGGAACGCTGCCCGTGTCCCCCTTGCTCATCGTCGGCGCCGTGCTGGCCTTCTACGTGCTGCTGGGCTGCGTGATGGACGAACTGTCCATGATGCTCTTGACCATCCCGGTGCTGTTTCCGACCATCATGGGCCTGGACTTGTGGGGCCTCACGCCGGAGCTCAAGGCGATCTGGTTCGGCATTCTGGTGCTGATGACGGTGGGCATCGGCATGACGGCCCCGCCAGTGGGCCTGTGCGTCTACGTGGTCAACAATCTGGCCCGCGAGGTGCCGATGAGCGAAACCTACAGGGGCGTCATGCCCTTCCTGGCCTGGGATGTGCTGCGCCTCTTGCTGGTCTTGCTGTTTCCGGCGCTGGCACTGGGGCTCGTGCAGGCTTTCTATTAGGGGAGGCTGGCGCAGCCCACGGGTTCAGCTGCGCTTGACTTCCACCAGCGGCTTGAGGCCCAACGCGGCCTCCGACACGCCCGCTGTGAGCTGAGCGGGGGTAAAGCGTTGTCGTGCCGGGTCTGCCTCCGTCAGGGCTTGGGTGGGCACCAGGCTCGCCCGGCAGCGTCGGGCCAGCGCCTGGTACACCTTGGTGCCCTGGTTCTTCCACCGCACTTCGTCCTCCGAAAGCTCGCGCACCACCCGAGCGGGCGAGCCCACCAACAGCGAGCGAGGTGGCACCTTCATGCCTGCGCGCACGAAGGCGGCCGCCGCGACGATGCTGGACTCGCCGACCTCCACCTCGTCCATGACGACGGCATTCATCCCCACCAGGGCGTTGCGCCCGACGGTGCAGCCGTGCAGCACCGCACCGTGACCGATATGGCCCTCCACTTCCACCACACAATCCTTCCCGGGGAAGGCATGCATGACGCAGGTGTCCTGCACATTGGCTCCGTCGTGCACCACGATGCGGCCGAAGTCGCCGCGCAGGCTGGCCAGGGGGCCGATGTAGCAGTTCGCACCCACCCAGACATCACCGATCAGCTCCGCGCTGGGGTGGACGAAGGCAGTGGGATGGACGACGGGCACGAGCCCGTCCAGGGCATAGCAGGGCATGGGAATCCATTAGTTGACCGACCGGTCGGTAAACTATACGATGACGGCTGATTCTGCACAAGGCAGGCCAAGCCCCTAGCCCCGCACATGAACGCTCCTACTTCCCTTGCCGCCGGTATTGACGCGTTGGTTCTGGTCCACGACGAGGGTGCCGTGCGCACCATCACCCTCAACCGTCCCCAGGCGCTCAACAGCTTCACCGTGCCCATGCACCATGCCCTGCGCGAGGCCCTGGCGCAGGCGGCGCAGACCCCCAGCGTGCGCTGCGTGGTGCTCACGGGTGCCGGCCGGGCCTTCTGTGCGGGTCAGGACCTGGCCGAGATCGTGTCCGACAGTTCGCCGGGGGTGGGTGATCTGGTGCTCGAACTCTACAAACCCCTGGCGCTGCAGGTGCGGCAGATGCCTGTCCCCGTGGTGGCGGCTGTCAATGGCGTGGCCGCGGGAGCCGGTGCAAATTTGGCGCTGGGCTGTGACATCGTGCTGGCCGCAGAATCCGCTTCCTTCATTCAGGCCTTCGCCAAGATCGGCCTGGTGCCGGATTGCGGCGGGACCTGGCTGCTGCCCCGACTGGTGGGGCGCGCCACCGCGCTGGGCCTGGCACTGACCGCCGACAAGCTCAGTGCCGCCCAGGCTCAGCAGATGGGTTTGATCTGGCAGTGCGTACCCGATGCCGAGCTGACTGGCGCGGCCCACGCGCTGGCAGCCCGTCTGGCGACCCTGCCCACCCGTGCCCTGGTGGCGACCCGCCTGGCCATGGACGGCGCGCAGCACCTCGGCCTGGACGCGGCGCTCAGCGAAGAAGGCCGGCTGCAGGCGGCGCTTTCCTCCGCGCACGACTACCAGGAGGGCGTCGCAGCCTTCCTGGCCAAGCGTGCGCCGGTGTTCAAGGATCGCTGAGATGAACGATCAGGACAATCATGTTCAAGCCATGGCCCTGGCCGCGCGCGTGCGCGAGGCCATGCTCGAAGGGGATCACGCCACGGCCCACATGGGCATCACCATCGCCGAGGTTGGGCCCGGTTCGGCCACGGCCTGCATGACCGTGCAGCGTTGGATGCTCAATGGCCATGCCACCTGTCATGGCGGCTTCATCGCCACCTTGGCGGACAGCGCCTTTGCCTTCGCCTGCAACGCCTACAACGAGATCACGGTGGCCTCGGGCTTTGACATCAGCATCGTGGCCCCTGCCCGTGAAGGCGATGTGCTCACGGCCGTGTGTACGGAGCAGAACAAGACGGCGCGAACAGGCGTCTATGACGTGGAGGTGCGCAACCAGGCCCAGCAGCGCATTGCGCTGTTTCGCGGCCGCTCCTACACGATGAAGGGCAAGCCGGTGGTGGCCGGCTGAAGCTTGTGGCGTAACAAGGAGACACGAGAACATGGTGGACGTTCGACCGCCCGCACCGACCGATCTGGATCCCATCGAGCGCGCCAGCCGCGACGAGATTGCGGCGCTGCAACTCCAGCGATTGCAGTGGAGCCTGCAGCACGCCTACGACCATGTGCCGCACTATCGTCGGGCCTTTGACGAAAAGGGAGTGCATCCCTCGGACTGCCGATCGCTGGCGGATCTCGCCAAATTCCCCTTCACGACGAAGAAGGATTTGCGCGACAACTACCCCTTTGGCCTCTTCGCCGTGCCGCGCGAGCAGGTGGTCCGGATCCATGCCTCGTCGGGCACTACGGGCAAGCCCACGGTGGTGGGCTATACCAAGCAGGACATCGCGAATTGGGCCGACTTGGTGGCGCGTTCCATCCGCGCGGCTGGCACACGGCCGGGTGACATCGTGCACGTGGCCTACGGCTACGGCCTGTTCACCGGCGGCCTGGGGGCGCATTACGGGGTGGAGCGGCTCGGTTGCACGGTGATTCCCATGAGCGGCGGCCAGACTGAAAAGCAGATTCAGCTCATCACCGATTTCAAGCCCCGGGTCATCATGGTCACGCCCAGCTATATGCAGGTGCTCATCGAGCACTTCCAGAAATTGGGCATGGACCCCCGCGAGTCCTCACTTGAGATCGGCATCTTTGGTGCTGAGCCCTGGACCGAGGCGATGCGGGCCGACATCGAGCGTCAGGCGGACATCAAGGCCGTGGACATCTATGGCCTGTCGGAGGTCATGGGCCCGGGCGTGGCCAGCGAGTGTGTCGAGACACAGGACGGCCCCGTCATTTGGGAAGATCATTTCTACCCCGAGATCATCGACCCGGAGACCGGTGAGGTGCTGCCGGATGGAAGCGAGGGTGAACTGGTGTTCACGGCGCTGACCAAGGAAGCTCTTCCGATCATCCGCTACCGCACGCGAGACCTCACCCGTCTTTTGCCGCCGACGGCGCGGTCCTTCCGGCGGATGGGCAAGATCGTGGGTCGCAGTGACGACATGCTCATCATCCGTGGGGTCAATGTGTTTCCCACGCAGATCGAAGAGATCATCCTGGCCCATGAGCATCTCTCGGGCCAGTACGAGATTCATGTGAGCCGAGACGGTCACCTGGACGAGGTCGAGGTGCATACCGAGTTGCAGCCCCAACACAGCAGCGTGTCGGCTGCTCAGATCGACGACATCGCCCGGTGGGTCAACCAACGCATCAAGACCCTGGTGGGCATCTCCACCCGGGTGCAGGTGTTGGCGCCCGGCAGCATCAAGCGCATCGAGGTAGGCAAGGCGCGCCGGGTGTTCGACCGTCGCCCCAAATAGGAGAAAACGATGTACACCCAAGCGATGGATACCCAGGGGCCTGAGGCCCGCAAGGCAGTCCGTACCGCGGAGGAAGCCGTTCTTCAGGAACGCTTCGATGAGCGCATCGACGCCGGCGAATTCATCGAAGCCAAGGACTGGATGCCCGAGGACTACCGCAAGACCCTGATCCGCCAGATCAGCCAGCATGCGCATTCGGAAATCGTGGGGATGTTGCCCGAGGGAAACTGGGTCACGCGTGCCCCCACCTTGAAGCGCAAGGCCATCTTGCTGGCCAAGATTCAGGACGAAGGCGGCCACGGCCTGTACCTTTACTCCGCCGCTGAGACGCTGGGCATCAGTCGCGACCAGATGTTCGAGGCGCTGCACAGCGGCAAGGCCAAGTATTCCTCCATCTTCAACTACCCGACGCTCAGTTGGGCCGATGTGGGCGTGATCGGCTGGTTGGTGGACGGTGCGGCCATCATGAACCAGGTGCCCATCTGCCGATGCTCGTATGCCCCATACGCCCGCGCGATGATCCGCATCTGCCGGGAGGAAAGCTTCCATCAGCGCCAAGGCTACGACGCGCTGCTGACCATGATGCGTGAGGGAACCGACGGTCAACGGGCCATGGTGCAAGACGCGGTGAACCGTTGGTGGTGGCCCAGCATCATGATGTTCGGTCCCCACGACGCAGACAGCCCCAACAGCGCGCAGGGCATGCGCTGGGGCATCAAGCGTGTGTCCAACGATGACTTGCGCCAGAAGTTTGTGGACGCTGCGGTGGAACAGGCCAAGGTGCTGGGTGTGACCTTGCCTGACCCCGATCTGAAGTGGAACGACGAGCGCGGCCACTGGGACTTTGGGGCCATCGATTGGAGCGAGTTCTGGGCCGTGGTGGGGGGCAACGGCCCCTGCAACAAGGAACGCCTGGCCACGCGCGTACGCGCATGGGAAGAGGGACGCTGGGTGCGCGAAGCTGCGCTGGCCCATGCACGCAAACAACCGAGCAAGCAGGAGGCCGCATGAGCGCCCAACAAGAGTGGCCCCTTTGGGAAGTCTTCGTCAGAAGCCGGGCCGGTCTGGACCACAAGCATTGCGGCAGCCTGCATGCACCAGATGCCGCGATGGCTATCCAGATGGCGCGAGAGGTCTACACACGGCGCCAGGAGGGGTCCAGCGTCTGGGTGGTCAAGGCCAGCGACATCACCGCCAGCGACCCGCGTGACAAGGACATGTACTTCGACCCCATGGAAGACAAGGTGTACCGCCACCCCACCTTCTACAAGCTGCCCGATGCGGTCGACCACATGTGAAGCGAACATGACCTCCATCACACTCAAGCCCTCGGCCGAAGTGCGCTACGTGCTGCGCCTGGCCGACGCGGCGCTCATCCTCTCGCAACGACTCTCGGAGTGGTGCGGCCATGCACCGGTTCTGGAGGAAGACATCGCCTTGACCAATATGGCCTTGGATCTGGTCGGCCAGTCGCGGGCGCTGCTCACCCATGCCGGCCAATTGCATGCCCGCGCCGGCGGCCCTTCCTACGACGAAGACCAATGGGCCTTCCTGCGCGAAGAGCGCGATTTCTTCAACCCAACGATCTGCGAGCTGCCCAACAGTGCTGACGACGCCGCGCATGTCCGCAGCCGTCCCGGCGACTTTGCCTTCACGGTGCTGCGCAACCTGATGGTGGCCACCTGGCTCAAGCAGGCCTGGACCCGGCTTGCGCAGTCCACCGACCCCGAAATCGCGGCCATTGCCGCCAAGGCACTGAAAGAAGCCCGCTACCACCAGCAGCACAACGGCGACTGGGTGGTGCGTCTGGGTGACGGCACGGAGGAATCGCGCGCACGCATGCAGCGCGCCCTCCAACGCCTGTGGCCCTATGTGTCCGAATTGTTCGAGGACGACGCGATCGATGAGGCCGCAGCTGCGGCGGGCTTGGGCCCGCGGTCCAGCGAATTGCGCGAGGCATGGGACGCTGAGATCACGGCAGTATTGGCCGAGGCCACGATGAGCGTGCCCGGCCAATCGCCCTTCCGCAGCACGGGTCGCCGTGGGGTGCATTCCGAGCACATGGGCTATCTGCTGGCCGAAATGCAATCCTTGCAGCGCGCGCATCCAGGGACCGTTTGGTGAACGTCTTGCCCTCAGCGCCGGTGATTCCGCTGATGATCGGCGGGGAGCCGCAGGCCATCGGCCCTATCGAGCTCGCGGGTCTACCGGACCTCCATCAGGCCGAAGACCGCGCCTGGGCGGTCCTGCACCAGGTGCTGGATCCGGAAGTGCCCGCCCTTTCGGTGTGTGACCTCGGCATCGTCCGAGAGGTTCGGTATGACGCCGGTCGGGGCGAGCTCTCGGTCTGGCTTACGCCCACCTATTCGGGGTGTCCCGCCACCGAGGCCATTGAGGCGGCGGTTCGGGAGGCCCTCCACGCGGCCGGTTTCCAGCGCGTAAAGACCGAGTTGAGGCGCGCGCCCGCCTGGACCACGGATTGGATCACGGCCGAAGGCCGTGCCAAGCTCAAGGCTTACGGGATTGCGCCACCCGCGCACTTGAACGCCGCGCCGGACGGCAGCGTGCCCATCCGGATCGTGCGCCGGTCGCCTCAGGAGTCGGTGGCCTGCCCCCGCTGCGAGAGCGGGGACACCGAGCGCCTGTCGGCCTTTGGTACCACGGCCTGCAAGAGCCTGTGGCGCTGCCGCGCCTGCCGCGAACCTTTCGAGCATTTCAAGCCGATATGAGCCACGCACCGCTGTTCCATGATCTGACCGTCCGTCGCATCGAGCCCGACACCAGCGAGGCGGTGATCGTCACCTTTGAGGTGCCGCTGGCCTTACGCGAAACCTTTGGGTTTACCCAGGGCCAGTACCTGACCTTGCGCAAGACCATCGATGGGCAGGACCTGCGCCGCTCCTATTCCATCTGCGCGGGTGTGGACGACGGTGAATTGCGGGTCGGTGTCCGCAAGGTCAAGGGCGGCGTCTTCTCGAATTGGATCAATGAACATCTGCAGCCCGGTGACCAGATCAGCGTCATGGCACCGCAGGGCCGCTTTTTCGTGCCGCTGGATGCCCACGCCCACCGCCATCACCTGGGCATCGCAGGCGGCAGCGGCATCACGCCGATCCTGTCGATCCTCAAGACCATCATGGTGCGCGAACCGCATTCCCGCTTCACGCTCATCTACGGCAACCGGGCACTGCGCAGCACCATGTTCAAGGAGGAGCTGGAAGACCTGAAGAACCGCTGGATGAGCCGGGTTGTGCTGCACCATGTCTTCTCGGATGAACCGACGGACGCTCCCTTGAACATGGGGCTGATGAACCGCGACAAGCTCGGTGAGTTTCTGCGCACCGTGGTGCCGGCGGCATCCATCGATCACGCCTACATCTGCGGCCCTTTTCAGATGAATGATGAGGCGCAGGCGGCGCTGGAGGCCGCTGGCGTCCCCGAAGCGCGCATCCACATCGAACGCTTCGGTGTGGCCCAGGCGGCCGGGGCCTCAGCGGGCCCGGTCGCCGGTGCGGTGATGCACCAGGCGCAGCCTGGCGATGCGGACAAGGCCAAGGTGGTCATCATCCGCGATGGCCTGCAGCGCGAGGTCGACTTCAGCCGCGACCAGCCCAGCATCCTCGATGCCGCTTCAGCCGCCGGCTTGGAAGTGCCGTTTTCCTGCACCTCGGGCGTGTGTGGCACTTGCCGGTGCAAGGTCTTGGAAGGCCAGGTGCGCATGGAACGCAACTTTGCGCTGGACAAGAAGGAAGTCGAAGCGGGATTCGTACTGTCCTGCCAGGCGCACCCCCTGACCGAACGGGTAGTACTGAGCTTCGACGAACGCTAAATACGCAGCGTCCACCGCCCACGCAACCGACACCCTCCTAGCCCACCATCCCCATGGCCCGTCCCCGCGCTGCCAATTACGACGATCAGCGAGACCGGATCCTGCATCAGGCAGCCGAGCTGTTCGCACTGCACGGCTATGGCGGCACCAGCATGAACGAGGTGGCACAGGCCTGCGGTGTGAGCAAGGCTGCGCTCTACCACTACGTGCGCGACAAGTCCGAGCTGCTCATGCTGATTGCCCTGACCCATGTGGGGCGGCTGGAGCATCTCACGGCCGAAGTGCTGTCGCAGCCCTTGCCGGCTGAGGAACGCATGCGTTTACTCATCCTCCGGTTTGTCGATGAATATGCGGGAGCCCGGCATGAGCATCGGGTGCTCACGGAAGACGTCAAGTTCCTCGAATCCCAGGAGCAGCGCCAAGTGTTGGCCGCGCAGCGCCGCGTGGTGAACGCCTTTGCGGCCGTGGTGCGCGAACTCCGTCCCGAACTGGCTGATGCGGGACTGCACAAGGCGCTGACCATGCTGCTGTTCGGCATGATCAATTGGATGTTCACCTGGCTCCGACCCGATGGCACCATCAGCCATGGACACATGGGCGAGATGGTGGTGGCCCTCTTCTTTGGTGGTATCCAGGCCATCCGGGCCCAGCCATCGGCCGCGGAAGGTTCCACCCGATCCCCATCGGTCCGCAAGGGAACCGGATCGGGGTCGGGTGCGCCCAGGAAATCTCTCGGCTCAGCTCGCCGTTCGGCACCGTCGGTCAAGGCCGGGGTATCCTGAGCGTCCGGAGCCCATTTCAGCGATCAACAAGAGCGACTGTTTTTCGTCCCACAACCGTAGAAGGAGACCCACGATGAAGTTCCTCAGATCCCTCAAAGGCCTCACGGCCGCCGCGCTGGCAACGGTGGCGCTTGCGGCCCATGCCGACATCACGGTCGGCGTGACCGTCTCGGCCACGGGCCCTGCCGCCTCACTGGGGATTCCCGAGAAAAATACGATCGATCTCATGCCCAAGCAGATCGGCAAGTACAAGGTGAACTATGTGGTGCTTGACGATGCGTCGGACACCACGGCTGCGGTGACCAATGCCCGTAAGCTCATCACCGAGCACAAGGTTGACGTGATCATCGGCTCGACGACCACCCCCAACTCATTGGCGATGATCGATGTGGTCAGCGAAAGCCAGACGCCGATGATCTCGATGGCCGCCTCTGCCCGGATCGTGGAGCCGGTGGATGCCAAGAAGCGCTGGGTGTTCAAGACGCCTCAGAACGACATCATGATGGCCATCGCCATTGCCCAGCACATGTCCAACGCGGGCATCAAGAGTGTGGGCTTCATCGGCTTTGCCGATGCCTATGGTGAAGGCTGGCTTCAGGAATTCCAGAAGGCCGCCGGGATCAAGAGCCTGAGTGTGGTGGCCGTGGAGCGCTACAACCGTACCGACACCTCTGTGACTGGTCAGGTTCTGAAGCTCACCAGCGCTCGGCCCGACGCGATTCTGATCGCCGGCTCCGGCACGCCGGCCGCCCTGCCGCAGAAGGCCCTGCGCGAGCGCGGCTACACCGGCAAGATCTACCAGACCCACGGCGTGGCCAACAACGATTTCCTTCGCGTGGGTGGCAAGGACGTGGAAGGCACGGTCCTGCCCGCCGGCCCCATGCTGGTGGCGTCCCAGCTGCCGGCCAACCATCCCGTGCGCAAGAGCGCACTGGAGTATGTCAACGCCTATGAGGCCAAGTACGGCAAGGGCAGCGTTTCCACTTTCGGCGGCCACGGCTGGGACGCGGGCCTGCTGATGCAGCGTGCAGCCACCGAGGCCCTGAAGAAGGCGCAACCCGGCACGCCCGCCTTCCGCGCGGCGCTGCGTGATGCGCTGGAGGGTGTCAAGGAGCTGCCCGGTGCCCACGGAATCTTCAACATGTCTCCTGGTGACCACAATGGCCTGGATCAGCGCGGCCGCGTGATGGTCACCATCAGCAACGGCACCTGGAAGTACATCGGCGACTGAGGGCATTCCCGGCGCCTGACCCCGACGGCGTGGTCCCTCGGGGTCTTTTTTTGCGGTAAATGTTTCAATTTCTGAAAAATATCTCGATGAGCGCTCCCACTTCTCTACAGAGCTTGATTGCCGGTCAATGGATGGGCGGTTCACCTGCACAGGCACTGCGCAGTGCCGTCAATGGGCAGGTGGTGGCGCTCACCCATGCGCAAATCCCCGACTTCGAGGCAGCCGTTCACCATGCCCGCCATGTGGGCGTGGCCTCACTGCTGAAGCTCGACTTTCAGCAGCGGGCGGCCCTCCTCAAGGCTTTGGCCAAGTACCTCGTGAGCCGCAAGGAGGAGCTCTACGCGCTGTCGGCACACACCGGGGCCACGCGGACCGACAGTTGGGTCGACATAGAAGGCGGCACCGGAACCCTCTTTGCCTATGCCAGTATCGGCAGCAGCGAATTGCCGTCGGGGAATCGGGTGCATGAGGGGCCGGTGGTGAACCTCGGCAAGGAGGGGCACTTCGTTGGTACGCACATCCTGGTGCCGCGAGGGGGCTTGGCGGTGCACATCAATGCATTCAACTTCCCGGTGTGGGGCTTGCTAGAGAAATTTGCCCCCGGCTTCCTGGCGGGCCAACCCTGTATCGCCAAGCCGGCCACGGCCACCAGTTACCTCACCGAGGCCCTGGTTCGGATGATGATGGACTCGGGGCTCCTGCCCGATGGCGCCATACAGTTGGTGATCGGCGGCACCGGTGACCTGTTGGACCGCCTCAACGGCCAGGACATGGTCACCTTCACCGGAAGCGCCGACACGGCCGCGCTGCTGCGGGCACGGCCGCATCTGCTGAGGAACGGCATACCCTTCAACGCCGAAGCGGACTCTTTGAACTGCGCCATCTTGGCTGATGATGTGTCACCGGACGACCCGGAGTTCGATCTCTTCATCAAGGAAGTTGCGCGCGAAATGACCGTCAAAGCCGGCCAGAAGTGCACAGCCATTCGCCGTGCCATCGTCCCGCGACGCCATTTGGATGCGGTGGCCCAGCGATTGCGCGAGCGCCTGTCCAAGGTGGTGGTGGGTGATCCGTCGGTCGAAGGCGTCAAGATGGGCGCGCTGGCATCACATGCCCAGCAAGCCGATGTCGCGGATCGGGTGCGGGCACTGTTGGCCGCACCGCACATGAGCCAGGTGTATGGAACGACGGACGGTTTCAGGCCCCTGGGCCCAGGGGTGGAGGAGGGCGCTTTTTTCAGTCCCACACTCCTGCTGTGCAACCGCCCCTTGGAGGTCGAGTCGGTGCACGACATCGAGGCCTTCGGACCGGTCAGCACCCTGATGCCCTTTGACGACCTGGATGAGGCGCTGCAACTGGCTGCGCGGGGCCGAGGGAGTCTCGTGGGCTCCTTGATCACGAAGACGCCGGCAGTGGCGGCGCGCATCGTCCCGCAGGCGGCCGCGCTGCATGGACGGCTGCACATACTGGACGCGAGGGCTGCAGCCGAGTCCACGGGTCACGGCTCACCACTGCCCTATCTCAAGCACGGTGGCCCAGGGCGTGCCGGTGGAGGCGAGGAACTCGGCGGTATCCGCGCCGTCAAGCACAACCTGCAGCGAAGCGCTGTGCAGGGCTCCCCCGATATGGTGATGGCGGTGACCGGTGAATACATCCGAGGCGCCACGCTCATTCAGACCGATGTGCATCCCATGCGCAAGGCCTTTGAAGACCTGCAGATTGGCGAGAGCCTCCTGACCGAGCCACGCACCATCACCGAGGCGGACGTTCAAGCCTTTGGGGACCTCACGGGTGATACCTTCTACATGCACTTTGATGATGAAGCCGCCAAGGCCTCGCCCTTTGGCCAACGCATCGCGCATGGTTACCTGGTGCTGTCGGCCGCGGCCGGCCTGTTTGTGTGGACTGCGCCGGGCCCGCTCTTGGCCAACTACGGCCTGGATACCCTGCGCTTCACCAAGCCGGTGGCGCTCGGGGACACCATCCGGGCCCGCTTGACGGCCAAGCGCAAGGTTGACCGTATGAAGCTTGGCGCCGATGGGAAAGGCCAGGGCGTCGTCGCCTGGGATGTCGAAGTGACCAACCAGAGCGGTGAGGTCGTGGCCAGCTACGACATCCTGACCCTGGTGGCCAAGCGCTGAACCCTCAGCTGGCCTGTGGTTTGGGTGTCATCAGCTCGCGCAGGATCGGCGCTGAGAAGATCTCATCCAAGGGACGAAAGCCTGTCCGCAGGCCGGACTGGAACGCTTCGAATCCGGAGCGCATGAGTTGGTGGCGGCTGCCATCAAGCGTCTGCGCGATCAAACGGGCCAGGTCGGTGTTCAGGTGAACCCCTGTGTCCATGTAGCGTTGCGCGAGCTGCGTGAGATTGGCCGAGTCAAAGCGCAGGAGGTCGGCATGCACACTGGCCATTTCCGCCGTGTCTTCGCAAGCGAGCAACCGTTGGTGGGCATGCTCGTGGCGCTTGAGCGCAAGATGCCAACAATCGAGCTGGGCCCGCTGCCACTCTTCGCCGGCATGCAGCATCAGCATCAGGGTCTGCAGACTCCAGGACAGTGGGAGACGCAACTGCCCGACCCATCCCGGTACGTCGGTGGGCGAGGGCTGCGCGCTGCTGTGCGCCACGGTCTCCGCCGCCCCGTCCTCCAGCGGCGTACGCGCCTTTGCGATCGAAGCAGCGCTTGGGTGGTGGGGTGAGGCCTGGGCAGCTTGGCGCCGGTTCTGGGGAGCAGGGGTGCGGGGCATGGCATCTCCGGTTGACGGTTGAATGCCCTGGACGAACGCAGTCGGGGCATCCATGCCCAGTTTTGCGCGGGTTTCTCAAAACAACTTGAGCGCGCTCTGCCTCGCGCGCCATGATCCTTCAGAAGGACAGGCTGGCCTGCCGCGGGGGCGAGCCCTTGGGATCTGAGTGGCGCAGCGGCAGGGGTGAAGCCTGGTGGTGTGCATCATCAGACCCGTCGCCATCGGGGAACAGGCGGTGTTCGAGACCATACCGAATCAAGGCCGCCGTACCTTCGAGTTCCATCTTCTGCAGGATGCGGCTCTTGTGCGTGCTGACGGTCTTGATCGAGAGGTGCATGGCGCGTGAGATGTTGCTGATGCGCTGACCCGATACCAACCTGCGAAAGACTTCGAACTCGCGGTCGGTCAGACGGTCATGCCGCGGCGTGTCGTCTCGTTGGGTGAGGCTCACCGCCACCCGCTCAGCCATGGCCCGAGAGAGATAGCAGCCCCCTGCAGCCACCTTGCGCACGGCATGCACCAATTCTTCGGCCGGCGCATCCTTGCTCAGGTATCCCTGTGCACCCGACTTGAGCGCCCGCATGGCGTAAACCTCTTCAGCATGCATCGAGAGCACCAGGATGGCGCAGCGGGGGAAGTCCGAGCGAATACGGCGGATCAGGTTCAGCCCCGCAAGACCAGGCATGCTCATGTCGATGACGGCCACCTGTGCACTCAGGTCATGGATGAGTTGCAAGGCGTCATGACCATCATCGGTTTCGCCGACGATTCGCAAGCCGGTTTGGCTCTGCAGGATACGGCGAACGCCCTCCCGCATGAGTTGGTGGTCATCGACCAAGACCAGCGCCACACCGGGATCATCCCAATGGGTGTCGGGGGTGCGAACAGTTGCCAATCAGGATTCTCCCCTTTGTTGGCGAGCTTCGATTATCGCAAGCCATGGAAGGACTTGCATTACCTGGGCGTTTATATCGGACATCGCCGGAGGCTGACTTGATCCGGCTCAACCGTTGTAGGACGAATCTGACAAGGCTCGGAAATCCTCCCGGCCGCTTAGGGCTGCATTCCGATCCCGAGTTGCGCCGTCGTCTGATAGCCGCAGCAGCGCCAGCAAGCGAACCTTCATCCTGCTCAATGCACCATCAATCGACAGGAGGAATGGATATGGAAAACCGCATGGATGGCCCTGGGGGGCTGCAATCGGCACGCTGCTCAGGATCGGATCTGTTGCGCTGGATGGGCATAGCCCATGAAGTGGGACCGCGCTCCGACCAAATCGTGTTTCCGATGCGCCGGGTGCGCGGCGGCACGCTGGTGACGCACGAAGGAGCGCCCTTTGAGAGCCTTTACTTCATCAGCGCCGGCAGTTTCAAGTGCGTGCACACCGACCCCGATGGCTATGAACTCGTGCAGGGCTTTCTGGCGCGTGGAGACGTCATCGGGTTGGATGGGCTCAGCGACGGCGTGTACGGCGGGGATGCCGTGGCACTGGAAGACGCCACAGTGGCCATCGCATCCTTTCGTGAACTGCTCAACGCCTCCCGCCAAGTGCCCGCGCTGGAGCAGTTGATCTTCCTGGCCAGCGGACGCGAAATTCGGCGCAAGAACATGACGCTCGAGGTGATGGCAGCGGTGGGTGCGGAGGTTCGCCTCGCGCGCTTTCTTCTGCAGTTG
>Ga0255188_1000431_pt1 | contig 14128 bp, 13 predicted proteins | sample Miss_Cont_RepB_8_FD_188427 | JGI IMG/M metagenome (GOLD analysis project Ga0255188, IMG submission 188427) | Freshwater microbial communities from Mississippi River, Louisiana, United States - Miss_Cont_RepB_8h | ecosystem: Environmental > Aquatic > Freshwater > River | place: USA: Louisiana... | reverse complement strand
CAAGATGAAGCCCAGCAGCAGCGGTGCCGGCTCACACTGGAGCTTGTAGAACACATAGCCCAGAAGTCCGAACCCGACGGCCATGTAGACATCGAAGTTGTTGTTGTTGAGCGTGTACAAGCCGATACAACAGAACACCAGAATGGCCGGGTACAAAAAGCGGTAGGGGACCGTCAGCAACTTGATCCAAATACCGATGAGCGGCAGGTTCAGGATCACCAGCATCAGATTGCCCACCCACATGGAAGCGATGAGTCCCCAGAACAATTCCGGGTTGCTCTGCATCACCTGCGGGCCCGGCTGGATACCCTTGATCGTCATCGCACCGACCATCAGCGCCATCACGGCATTGGGCGGAATGCCCAAGGTGAGCATGGGGATGAAGGAGGTTTGCGCGCCGGCGTTGTTGGCCGACTCGGGCCCGGCCACACCACGGATGTTGCCTTTGCCGAAGGGCGTCTCATGCGGCTTGATCGGCATCTTCTTTTCAAGCGTGTAGGCAGCAAAGGCGGCCAGCAATGCCCCTCCGCCCGGCAGCACGCCCAGCAGGGAACCCAGGGCCGTTCCACGCAACACGGCGGGTAGTGCATCCCTGATGTCCTGCCCTGATGGCAGGAGGCCTTTGACGTCCTTCGTGAACACCTGTCGGTTCTCGGCCGGTTGCCCCAGGTTGGAGATGATTTCACCGAAGCCGAAGACCCCCATGGCGATGGCCACGAAGCCGACACCGTCGGTGAGTTCGGGAATATCAAAGCTGTAGCGTGGCACGCCCGAGATGACGTCGGTGTTGATCTGGCCGATCAGCAGGCCCAGCAGGATCATGGCGATGGCCTTGACCAGCGAGCCCGAAGCCAAGACAACTGCGCCGATGAGGCCCAGCACCATCAGCGAGAAGTACTCGGCCGGGCCGAACTTGAAGGCCAGTTCGGTCAGCGGCGGCGCGAAGGCCGCGATGATGACCGTGCCCACACAGCCGGCAAAGAAGGAGCCCAAACCGGCCGCGGCCAGCGCAGGCCCGGCCCGGCCACTGCGGGCCATTTGGTAGCCGTCCAGCGCGGTGACCACCGACGAGGATTCACCGGGGACATTGATCAGGATGGCCGTGGTGGAGCCACCGTATTGCGCGCCGTAGTAAATACCGGCCAGCATGATGAGTGCCGGCGTCGCATCGAGCGTGTAGATGCTGGGCAGCAACATCGCGATCGTGGCCACAGGCCCCAACCCCGGCAGCACACCGATCAGCGTTCCCAGGACAGCGCCAAACAGGGCATACCCCAGGTTTTGAAAGGTCAGGGCCGTCTGAAAACCCAGTGCCAGATTTGAAAGGAGATCCATGCGAGTCGACTCCGGTCAGTTGGCGGCCAGGAAAGTGGGCAAGAGCGGGATGGTCAATCCAAGGCCCTTGATGAAGATCGCCCAGGAAAACACATCCAGAAAAATGGCGCTGACGATCGTTCCTTTGAGGCTGAATTCATCGCTGGCCCAGCTGGCCATCAGCACCAGAATCGGCAGCGTGATGAACAAGCCCAGGCGGGGCAACAAGGCGCCGAAGAGTGCGACCGAAACCAGGATCACGATCAGGGGCTTCCAAGCGATCTGGCCCACCGGCTCGCCGTCTTCGGTCTCAATCGTCAGGGCTTCAAACAGGATGAAGGCCCCCAACACGGCCAGCAGCAGCCCCAGACCGAAAGGAAAGTAACCAGGGCCCGGCCGCGCCGACGAACCAAAGCTGTAGTTGGTCAGGGCACCCCAGGCAAACAGGGCACCCACCACCAGAAACATCAGGCCGGACCAGAAATCCCGCTGACTCTTGATCTTCATCACACTCACCTCCGACGCGGCGCCCAGCCGCGCGTTTCGAACGATTCTAGGCAGGTGCAACCCTGCCCGCGGTGTGGATAACACGCACAGGCCGGGGGTCCGAAGCGGCGGATCTGAACCGGCGGATCACGGGGGCCGAATCAAAGGGGACGAATCATCCTCAGCCACTTGGTGGCCGGCAAGCCCAGCCGTTCCTCGATCCACCGTGCGCGGGCCAACAGGGTCTCCCGGTCGGGAACGGTCACGCCCCGGGTGGCCACCACCACCGTGTTGCCCTCACGGGTGGGCTGCACGCGCCAGGTCTGCCCGCGCCCGAATGCCTGCATGATGCGCTGCGCGCTGCGCTCGAAACTCGAGAGTCGCCCAAACAGGTTCACCGCCATCACACCGCCCGGCGCGAGCGCGGCGTGGCAGTGGGCATAGAAGGCCTCGGAGTCCAGCACGGGCGCGGCCGCCTCGTGGTCGTAGAGGTCCACGTGCAGCAGGTCGATGCGCGAGGCCTGTTCCTTGCGCGCGATCCAGTGCCCGGCGTCCTCGCACAGGACCCGCAGGCGAGGTCCATCCGGCGGCAGGCGAAACCACATCCGGCAGGCGCGCATGACGCCGGGGTTGAGCTCGATGGCCGTGGTGTCCAGGCCCAGTTGCCCGTGGGTGAAGCGGGTGATGGCCGCAGCCCCCAATCCCAGCTGCACCGCCCGCCCCGTCCCCATTTCATCCACCGGTCGCCACAGAAGGGACGCCAGCATTCGACGCACATATTCCAGTTCCACCGCATCCGGCTTGGCCAGCCTCATGGCACCCTGCACCCACGGCGTGTCCAGGTGCAGGTAGCGCACACCGGCGTGCTCGGAGATGGTGACGGTGGGCCAATCGGTGGCGTTGGCGCGGCTCACTGCGGGCGCTCCGCCTTCAAGGCACCCAGACGCGGCAGCGCGCGGCACGCATTGGATGAGGTGATGCGGGCGGTGTCTTCCAAAGCCCACCGCCGCAAATCAGACAGCACCGCCGCGATCCGGGGCAATTCGGCCGGCTCGTTGCGCACCGGCGGGTGGGCCGGGCGTTGGGCCATGGGCCGGTACAGCCACTGGGGCGGGATGTCGGGTGCATCGGTCTCCAGCACGAGAGCCTCCGCCGGCATGTCAACCGCCAGACGGCGAATCTGCAGAGAACGATCGAAGGTCAAGGTTCCACCGAAGCCGAGCATGAAGCCCCGGTCGACGAAGGCCTGCGCCTGCTGGTGGCTCCCATTGAAGGCATGGGCCATGCCCCCGAGGACCGGTACGCGGCGCAGCCCCTTGAGCAGGGCATCGGCCGATCGACGCACATGCAACAGCACCGGCAGGTCCAGGTCGTGCGCCAAACGCAACTGGGCTTCGTAGAAATGAAACTGGCGCGCGGGATCATGGCCGGGGACGAAGTGGTCCAAACCGATCTCGCCCACGGCAACCAGTCGGGGGTCGTCGCGCCACTGCTGCAGCAGACGCTGCAGTTCGAGCAGGTCCCCGTCGGGTGCATCCCGCACGGCCAGTGGATGGATGCCCAGCGCGTACACCGCATCACAGGCATGGGCAAGGTCCCGCACACGCACGGCGTCCGCTACGCGCACCGCGGGCAGCACCAAGGTGCTCACCCCGGCGGACCGGGCGCGTGCCACCACGGCGTGCAGGTCCTGCGCGAACTCCGGCGCGTCAAGATGGCAATGGGTGTCGATCCAATCCATCGCCTGCAATGCGACCACCGGAGAGTTCAAGCCGTCTGTCGCAGCGGCGCGCCAGTTGTTCATCATGCGTGACCACCAGCAGGGCGGCACCCTCGGCGCGCGTGCGCTCCAGCAGCAGGCTGAAAACGGCGTCCGCGGTTCGGCGGTCCAGGTTGCCGGTGGGTTCATCAGCCAGGATGCACGCCGGGCGGGTCACCAGCGCGCGCGCCACAGCCACCCGCTGACGCTCGCCACCCGAGAGCTCGGCTGGCCGGTGCAGGGCCCGCTCACCCAGGCCCACCGAGCGCAGGGCTTGAATGGCCTGTTCCCGCGCTGCCGGCACCGACATCCGGCGGATGCGAAGCGGCATGGCCACGTTGTCCAGCGCGGTGAATTCGGGCAGCAAGTGATGGAACTGGTAGACGAAACCCAAGTGCCGATTGCGCCAGCGACCTTGCTCGGCCACATCCATCTCACGCCAGGAACGCCCCATCAGCCGCATGGTGCCGCCACTGGGCTCATCCAATCCGCCCAACACGTGCAGCAAGGTGCTCTTGCCCGATCCGGAAGCGCCCACCAGGGCCATGGTCTGGCCCGGCATCAGACGAAGATCGACACCCTCGAGCACGCTCACATCCAAGGGCCCTTCCGAATAGCGGCGCGCGATGCCCCGGGCCTCCAAAACAGGCGCTGCCACCGCGATTGAATCCGCCTGTGACCGCTCCTCCTGCGCCACCCCCATTGTCATGCGCCGATCACTCATACCGCAGGGCCTGCGCGGGTTGCACGCGCGAGGCGCGCCAGCTCGGGTAGATCGTGGCCAGGAAGGCCAGCAGCAGAGACACCAGGCCGATGGGGATGATGTCGCTCCATTGCGGATCGCTGGGCATACGGCTGATCACATAGATCGAGCCTGGCAGGAAACTGGTGGACAGCAAGCGCTCCAGCGCGGGTACCAAGGTGTCCACATGAAAGGCCACCGCCAAGCCCAGGCCGACACCGGCGGCGGTGCCCATCACGCCCGCCGTGGCGCCCTGCACCATGAAGATGGCCATGATGCTGCGGGGACTGGCCCCCAGCGTGCGCAGGATGGCGATGTCGGCCCGCTTGTCGGTGACCGTCATCACCAGGGTACTGACCAGATTGAAGGCCGCCACGGCCACGATCAGGGTCAGGATGATGAACATCAGGCGCTTTTCCAGTTGGACCGCGTCAAACCAATTGCGGTTGGTGCGGGTCCAGTCGCGCACCAGCACCTCCGGACCCAGGTGCTGCTGCAGTTGCGCGGCCACTGCACGTGCGGCCTGCTGGTCCTTCAGGCGCAGTTGAACGCCCACCGGCCCACCGGTGCGCAGCAGCCGTGCGGCATCGTCCAGGTGCATCAGCACCAGGGTGCTGTCGAATTCGTAGTGGCCCGATTCGAAGAGGCCCGCCACGCGCACCGTCTTCAAGCGCGGGATCACGCCTGCCGGTGTGACCTGCCCACCGGGCGTGACCAAGGTGAGTGCGGCGCCTTCGCTCACGTTGAGCTGACGGGCCAGTTCCAGCCCCAACACCACCTCCCACTGTCCCGGCTGGAGCCGCTGAATCAACTCCGGCTGTCGACGCGCCAATTCCGTGACCTGCCCCTCTTGATCGGGATCGATTCCACGAAGAACCACACCCCGCATGTCCTGCCCACGGGCCATCAGCACCTGCGACACCACATAGGGTGCAGAGCCGACCACCTGTCCAGCAGCACCTGGAGCACCGGCGGCGCTTTGCGCCAGGGCTTTCCAATCGGGCAGTGCCTGACCGTCGAAGGACATCAACTCCACATGCGGAATGACGCTGAGCATGCGGTCGCGCACTTCCTTCTGGAAGCCATTCATGACCGACAACACGATGATCAGCGCCGCCACGCCCAAGGCAATACCGAGCACGGAAACGGCGGAAATGAAGGAGATGAAGCCATTGCGCCGCCCGGCTCGGCCTGAGCGCGTATAGCGCCAGCCCACCTGCAGTTCATAGGGTATCCAAGACCCGGCCATGTCGCGGATTCTGCCCGAGGGCACCCGGATAATCCGGCCATGCACCTCATTGTGTTGACCGAAGGCGCCCAAGGACGGGCCCATGCGGATGCCGCAGCCCTTCGGGCCGATACCCAGGCCTTGATCGCACGCTGGAGCCCACTGATGCTGCGGCTGGCGCCGGGCTGGACGCTGGCCGAAGAGCCCGGCCTGTTGAACAGCCTGGCCGAACGGGTGCAGGCTCAATTGGTATTGGGCCGTCCCCTGCGGGCCGATGAAGATGGACGCATCCCCTTGCAGGCGTGGTTCCACGCCAGCGACGTGGCCCATGCCCAGGAGCCCTGCGCCCGCCTGACGCCCTTTCATGGCTTGGTCGGCAGTGATCGCATCACGCTGGTGCCGCCCGATGAACTGCAGCTCTCGGTCGCTGAATCGAAGGCCTTGTTCGACACGCTGCAGCCCCTCTTTGAATCTGAAGGGGTCGCACTGGTCTGGAACAGCCCTCTGAACTGGACGGTCCGGCATGAAAGCCTGCGCCACTTGCCCTGTGCCAGCCTCGACCGTGCCGAGGGTGATTCGGTGCAACGTTGGCAAGGAGCGACGCCCCTGAACGCCTCGCGCCTCTTGCGGAGGCTCCAGAACGAGGCGCAAATGGTGCTGCACGATCACCCGGTGAACCAAGCACGCGCGCAGCGCGGCGCCTTGGCTGTGAACTCCCTGTGGCTGGACCATGCCGGGGCGGCTGATGAACTGCCCTCGGCGTCCGGCGCGCCGGCTCCCAGCGTGGCCTGCGCAGCGGTTCCGGTGGAGGTGCTGCGGGCGGCCGACAGCGCCTTGCAGGCCTGGGTGGATGCCGCGCTGGTGTCCCCCAATGGCCCAGACCGACCCTGGAGTGAACCGACCTTGGTGCTGTGCGGTCGCCACCGGGCACAGGCCTTCACGATGCGGCAATTGCCCAGCGGATGGCGGGGTGCGATCGCCCGCACGCTCATGCGTCCACCGCGCACGCCCCCGCTGTCGCAATGGCTGGACGACCTGGACAGGGCACCCGCCGAGGGGCCTGCATGAGCAGCGCCACGACATCCTCAACCATCGCGCTGGTGGAACGCGACGTCCCGCCCCGTGCGGCTCACGCGCTGGAACAGGCGGGTGTGCACCCCCTGTTGGCGCGCCTGTATGCGGCACGCGGGGTGCGAGCGGCCACCGAGCTTGATGAACACCCGCAGCACCTGATCGCGCCAGCGGCTCTCACGCACGCCGACCGGGCCGCGGCCCTGCTGGCCGATGCGATCGCACAGGGGAAGTCACTCTGTGTGGTGGCGGACTACGACTGCGACGGCGCCACGGCCTGTGCGGTCGCCTTGCGCGGATTGAAGATGCTGGGTGCGCGCAGCGATCGGCTGAGCTATGTGGTGCCCGACCGGAGCGTGCATGGCTATGGCCTGACCCCCACCATCGTGGACCTGGCGCTCTCGCGTCACGGCGCGGTGCATTCCTCAGGCCAAACGGATGCCACGGCCAGTGGCCGGCCCGAGGTCCTGATCACGGTCGACAACGGAATCGCCAGCATCGACGGCGTGGCACACGCCCGGGCGCGGGGACTTCAAGTGGTGGTCACCGATCACCACCTCCCCGCCGACCAGGCGCCCGATGCCGATGTGATCGTCAATCCCAATCAACGCGGTTGCGGTTTTCCCAGCAAGCATCTGGCCGGCGTGGGCGTGATGTTCTATGTGCTGTTGGCTTTGCGTGCCGAGTTGCGGGCGCGGGGCGTGTTCGACGAGCACCAGCAACCGCGTCTCAACGAGCTTCTCGATCTGGTGGCCCTGGGGACCGTGGCCGATGTGGTTCGGCTGGATGCCAACAACCGTCGCCTGGTCGCTCAGGGGCTCAAGCGGATTCGCAGCGGCCGCATGCAGCCCGGCTTGCAGGCCTTGTTCGCCGTGGCCAGTCGAGACCCTGCCCAGGCCACCGCGCAGGACTTCGGATTTGCCTTGGGTCCGCGCATCAATGCGGCTGGGCGGCTGTCGGACATGACCTTGGGCATCGAGTGCCTGACCACGGACGACCCGCAGCGTGCAGCCGAACTGGCACAGACCCTGGACGCCATCAACCGCGAGCGTCGCAGTGTGGAGGACGGCATGCGCGAGCAGGCCGAACGCGCCTTGGCCGAGTGCCCCTCGCCTGAAGCCTCCCTGCCGGCGCTGGCCCTTCACCACCCCTCCTTTCATGAAGGCGTGGTGGGCATCGTGGCCGGACGGCTGAAGGAACGGCTGCACCGCCCGGTGTTCGTCTTCGCCACCGGACAAGATGGTCTGCTCAAAGGCTCTGGCCGATCGATTGAGGGCTTTCACTTGCGTGATGCCCTGGACCTCATCAGCAAGCGGCATCCGCAGGCGATGGTGCGCTTCGGTGGTCATGCGATGGCCGCGGGGTGCACGCTCGTGCCTCAACACCTGCCCGCCTTCTCTCAGGCCCTGCAGGATGTGGCCAGGGAGTGGCTGGACGCCGCAACCCTGCAGCGTCGCTTGCCCACCGATGGTCCGCTGCCCCCCGGTTGCTTTTCAACGGAAGTGGTGCGGCTGATCACTGCACAGGTTTGGGGTCAGGGCTTTGAGACACCGGTGTTCTGTGAACGCATGACCGTCCTCAGCCAACGGGTCCTCAAGGACAAGCACCTCAAGCTGGTGGTGCGACCGGCGCATGAACCCGCTGCGCCACCCCGGGATGCCATCTGGTTCAACCACCCCGAACCCTTGGCCGACAGCGTCACGCTGGCCTACCGGCTCGAACTCAATGAATGGCAGGGGCGGATGACCGTGCAGATGCAGGTGTTGGCGGCCTGCGCTTAACATCAAGACGTGGACATCCTGACCAACGCCGACCTGCACTGCCACTCCGATGTCTCGGACGGCACGCTCAGCCCCGAAGCGCTGGCCCATCGCGCCCAGCGCAACGGCGTGGAACTTTGGGCGCTGACGGACCACGACGAGATTGGCGGCCAACACCGGGCCATCGCGGCGGCGCGTGCCAACGGCTTGCCATTTCTCACCGGCACAGAGATCTCGGTGAGTTTTGCCGACGTCACCGTGCATATCGTCGGCTTGGGATTTGATCCCGATGATGCTGGTCTCCTGGCGGGGCTGTCGGCCACGCGCGGCGGCCGTGAGTCGCGGGCGCGGGAAATGGCCGAGCAACTGGCCCGCGTGGGCATCAGGGGCGCGTTTGAAGGCGCACTCAAGTATGTGGGCAACCCCGATCTGATCTCGCGCACCCACTTCGCGCGCTTCCTCGTGGAGGCCGGTGTGTGTCAGGACACGCATGAGGTGTTTCGCCACTACCTCACCGAAGGCAAGCCCGGCTACGTCCCACACCGCTGGGCGCGGCTCGGTGATGCCGTTCGCTGGATCACGCAGGCCGGTGGCATGGCCGTGATCGCCCATCCGGCGCGCTACCGCTACACCCCGACGGAGGAGTACGCGCTGTTCTCCGAGTTCAAGGCGCACGGCGGCCAGGGGGTGGAGGTGGTCACCGGCAGCCACACCGCGGCCGAATACGGCAAGTACGCCGACATGGCGCTGGAGTTCGGTCTGTACGCCTCGCGCGGCAGCGACTTCCACTCACCCGAAGAAAGCCGCACCGACCTGGGCAAGCTGCCCAATCTGCCTGGCGCACTCCAACCGATCTGGGAGGCGCTGGCTCCGCGCGTGATCCATCCACACTGAAGAGCCGGTCGACTCGCGCCGCTAGGATGCCGAGATGGCGCAGTATTTCGAGTTGCATCCCCAGAATCCCCAGACGCGGCTGATCGATCAGGCTGCGCGCATCCTGCATCAGGGCGGACTGGCGGCCATTCCCACCGATTCAAGCTATGCCCTGGTGTGCCATCTCGACGACAAGGCTGCGGCCGAACGCCTGCGGCGGCTGCGCGGCGTGGACGATCGTCACCACCTGACCCTGCTGTGCCGCGACCTGAGCGAGCTTGCCAACTACGCCCGGGTGGACAACCGCCAGTTCCGCCTGCTCAAGCTGGCCACGCCCGGCCCCTACACCTTCATCCTGGAAGCCACCAAGGAAGTGCCGCGCCGCGTGAGCCATCCCTCGCGCCGGACCATCGGCCTGCGGGTGCCCGACAACGCCGTCGCCCAGGCCCTGCTGGAGCGCCTGGGTCAACCCCTGCTGGGGACGACACTCATACCACCCGGCGATGGCGAGCCAATGAACGACCCGCACGAGATCCGCGTCCGGTTCGAGCACGGCCTGCAGGCGGTGCTCGATGCGGGCGCGTGCCCGATGGAGCCCACCACGGTGATCGACCTTTCGGGCGATGAGCCCGAACTGGTGCGCCTGGGCCGAGGCGAGCCCGCTGCGCTGGGCCTTCGGTTCAACTGATCAGCGCTGCGGCTTCACGCCGCAGCCGTGACCACGATCTCGATCTTCCACTCTGGTTTGGCCAGATGGGCCTGGACCGTGGCACGCGGGGGCGTGTGGCCGGGCACCACCCAGGCTTCCCACACCGCATTCATGGCTGCGAAATCGGCCAGGTCCTTGATGAAAATCTGGGCGCGCAAGATCTTGCTTTTGTTGCTGCCGGCGCGCGCCAACAGTTTGTCGATGGCCTGCAGAACCTGCTGCGTCTGTCCGGTGATGTCCTGGCTGCCGTCCTCGGCGATCTGCCCCGCCAGGTAGACCGTGCCGTTGTGCACCGCCATCTCCGACATGCGGGGGCCGACATCAAAACGCTGAATTGTCATTCGAAGGACCTTTCTTGGAAAACATGAGGAACCCGCTTACTTCTTCCCAATGGGGGACTCTTGACCCGCCAACAGTTTGCGGATGTTGGACTCATGGCGCCAGATCAGCAGCAGGCTCATGGCGACGATGCACAGCGTGGCCTCGCTCGGGCCCCAGATGAGCGCGTGATAGAAGGGCGCGAAGGCCGCTGACACCAGGGCCGCCAGTGAGGAATAACGAAAGAAAGTCGCGATCAAGAGCCAAGAGGCCATCGTGGCCAGGCCCAGCAGCGGTTCAAAGGCCAGCAAGACGCCGGCGGCCGTGGCCACCCCTTTGCCCCCCACGAAACGGAAAAACACGGGCCACAAGTGGCCGATGAAGGCCGCAAGACCCACCAGGGCCACCATGGCCTCGCCCCAACCCAGCGCGGGCGCCCAGTGCGCTGCCAGGAGCACCGGCACGACCCCCTTGACGGCGTCCAGCAGGAGGGTGAGTGCGGCGGCCTTCTTGTTGCCCGAGCGCAGGACATTGGTCGCGCCCGGATTGCCCGAGCCATAGGTTCGCGGGTCGTCCAGGCCCATCAGGCGGCTGACGACCACCGCAAAAGACAGCGAGCCCATCAGATAGCCACCCAGAAGGGCCAGCACCGGCCCAGCGGACTGCAAGGTTTCCATGGGCGGGAAGTGTAAACAGGGGCGAAGGTGGCATCATGGGAGGATGAACGCAGCTTCCATCACCCGAAGCGGCGCAGTTTGGCCGTCCCGTGCCCACCTCGACCTCCACGAGGAACTCCATGCGCGCCCGGCGATGCCGGTGCGATCGCCCGGGGTGGTGTCCTATTGGGCGCAACAGGGCATGGAGGCTTCGGCAGCCTTGGCAGCCCTGCGATCCCTGTGCGAGCAGATCGGCCACCCCCTCCCACCGGACGGCGCCCGGCATTTCGTGGTCAAGTCCGCAGCGTTCGATCTCAAGTTCGAACGGCATGGCGAGTTCATCAGTTGGCAGATGAGCGCCGACTTGACCATGCCATCGAGCTGGACCGATGCCCTAGGTCTGCGCAGCAGTCTCCAGTCGCGCGCCATCGATGCCCTGCCCGCTGGATTCGTGAGCGGCATTGCGGGTACGCCGATGATCGCCGCGGTCCATGTGGTCGTGTTGCGCGCGGCGGAGCCGCAATGGCTGGATGCCTGTCGCGACCTGCTGCAGGCCACGCTCGCCGATCGCGCCAACATCAACGACATCGAAGACCTCGGTGATGCAGCGGCACTGCTGGCCTCGCGTATTTCCGATGGCCAAGGGGCCGTGATGACGGACCTTCGGCTCGGCAGCGATGGTTTCACCCGCTTCATCTTGGTCGACCAGGGCCTGACCCGAGACCGCTTGGCGCGCGACGTTCAGCGCCTGTGTGAAATCGAGGCCTACCGCATGTTGGCCATGCTGGGCTTCCCGGTGGCGCGGGCCGAAGGCCTGAGTCTCAATCAGATCGAAGCGCAACTCCAGCAGATCGTCGATGACATGGCCAACGCCCGCACGCTGGATGATGCGGCAGCCTTCGATTCGCTGCTGCGCCTGGCCTCCGAGATCGAGCACAGCGCAGCCAGGACACGCTACCGGCTGTCAGCCGCGCGCGCCTACCAGCGCATCGTGCTGCAGCGCCTGTCGGACCTGCGCGAAGAGCGGCTGCTGGGACTGCAGAAGTTGGCCGGTTTCTTCAACCGCCGGTTCGCACCGGCCATGGCCCTGTGTGAGAGCACGGATGCCCGCATCACCGACATCGCCGAGCGCATCAACCGCGCCGTGGACCTCGCACGCGTTCGGGTCGAAGCCCAGCGCGAGGCGAACAATCAGGAACTGTTTCGTTCACTGGCGCACCGTCAGAAGCTGCAATTGCGGCTGCAGCAGACGGTGGAAGGGCTTTCCGTGGTGGCCATCAGCTACTACTGCATCAGCTTGGTGGCCTATTTGGCCAAGGCGATCGATGGTGTGCAACTGCCCGGTGGCATCACCGTGGAGCCTGATGTCGTGACGGCCCTATCGGTCATCCCCGTGGCCGCGCTGGTTTACGCCATGGTGCACCGCGTGAAGCAGCGCCTGGACCGCTGAAAAACTTGCGCGCGCTCAGCGCGGCGGCCCCGGGTGTGCGCATCATCGCCGGGCATGGACCCGACCTTCGCCACCGCCCCAACTGCCGCCCACAGACCGACCCCCAACGCGACGCCGCCCGCCGCATCACCCGCGCTGCGGGGGCAGCGTCAGGCCCAACGATTGCTGGATCACGCTGGGGTGACCATCAACGGAAAGCGCCCCTGGGACCTGCAGGTTCGGCATCCCGACACGCTCATGCGCGTGCTCGCGCAAGGCAGCCTGGGCCTGGGTGACAGCTATGTCGAAGGTTGGTGGGACTGCGATCGGCTCGATGAGTTCTTCGCTCGTATCCTGAGGGCCGGGCTGGATGGGCAAGTGGGCTGGCGCGCTCGCGCGTGGCCCTGGCTGCGGGCGCGATTGCTGAATCGGCAATCGGTCCGCCGTGCCGGTGATGTGGGGCGCGCCCACTACGATCTGGATCCGGCATTGTTCGAAGTCATGCTGGGCCGCACCATGGCCTACAGCTGCGGCTACTGGGCGCAGGCTCGCCACCTGGATGAAGCCCAATCCGACAAGCTGGATCTGGTGTGCCGGAAACTGGGCTTGGCCCACGGCATGAAGCTCCTGGACATCGGCTGCGGCTGGGGCAGCCTGATGCGGCACGCGGCTGAACACTATGGCGCCAAGGTCACGGGATTGACGATTTCACGTGAACAGGCGCAATGGACCCAAAACCGCTTGAAGGGTTTGCCGGCGGTCGTCGAGTGCGTCGACTACCGCCTGTTCAACCCGGATGGTCAGCGGCGGTTCGACCGGATCGCCTCGGTCGGGATGTTCGAGCACGTGGGACCGCGCAATCACGGCGCCTACTTCGAATCCCTGCGGCGCAACCTGGTGCCTGAAGGGCTGGCCCTGGTACACACGATCGGCAAGAACCACACCGGCACACCACCCGATGCCTGGATCGATCGACACATCTTCCCGAACGGCATCCTGCCCTCGGCCGGAGAGTTGGCCGCTTCGGCCGAGCGCCACTTCGTGATCGAGGACTGGCACAACTTCGGTGCCGACTACGACCGCACGCTCATGGCCTGGCACGGGCGCTTCGAGCAGGCTTGGCCGGAACTCTCCGGCCGCCACGATGAGCGCTTTCGCCGCCTGTGGCGCTACTACCTGCTCAGTTGCGCAGGCACCTTCCGCGCCCGCAGCAACCAACTCTGGCAATTGGTGCTCTCACCGCAAGGCGTGCGGGGTGGGTACCGGCGGGTGAGCTGAGCGAGCGCCGCCCGGCGTCGCTCATGTGGCCGTTCAGTGTGGCCGTCATGTGGCCGGATCGCGCATGTCCAGCCGAACCGCGTCGATGGCCTCCAGCACTTCAGGCGACAGGGTGATGGGCCAGGCATCCAGGCATTGGTCCAGCTGCTCGAGGGTGCGCACCCCGATGATGGTGGCGGTGACGCGCCAGTTTCGATAGCAGAAGGCCAGCGCCATCTGGGCCGGCGTCATGCCATGGGCGCGCGCCAGTTCGTTGTAGCGGCGGGCTGCAGCCAGGGTTTGCGGGCGCGACCAGCGCTGCTTGCGCATCGATTCATAGCGCGAGAGGCGCCCAGCATCCGGGTGATCGGAGGGAATGATCCCGTGGTCGTCGTACTTTCCGGTCAACACACCGAAGCCCAAGGGTGAGTAGGCCAACAGCGACACCTGCTGATGGTGTATCACTTCATCCAGACCGTTGTCGACCACGCGATTGACCAGGCCATAGGGGTTCTGAACCGTTTGG
>Ga0255188_1000427_pt1 | contig 14188 bp, 23 predicted proteins | sample Miss_Cont_RepB_8_FD_188427 | JGI IMG/M metagenome (GOLD analysis project Ga0255188, IMG submission 188427) | Freshwater microbial communities from Mississippi River, Louisiana, United States - Miss_Cont_RepB_8h | ecosystem: Environmental > Aquatic > Freshwater > River | place: USA: Louisiana... | reverse complement strand
AGGCTGGCTTGTCCACCTCGGAGCGGGTGACGGCCGCCGGCCTCGCCGCCGCTCGCCAGATCGGCGAAGCGGCGATTGACGCGGACATCTCGACGCTACCCTTGCGCCGCGCCATCGAGGCCAGCGCCAAGCTGGGCAAGCCCATCGCCTACACCAACCCGCAGACGGGCCAGACGCAGACCTTTGACTTCCCCGGCTTGGGCGACGCGGAGACAAGCAAGGAGAACGCCGACAAGATGGCGGCGGCCGTGTTCGAGATCCAAAAGAAGTATGGGCCGGAATTCATCCAGCAGGCCAACGAGCAGTTGAAGCTGGCAGGCCCGCAGGGTGTGGCGGCGCGCGAGTCGCTTTACAACGAGGTGATGACCGCACTCAGCAAGCCGGTAGACTCGCCGGTGGCGGATTCGCTGGAGGCGCAGATCCTCGCCGAGCTGCAAGCCGACGCGGACGTGGACAAGGATGTGATGACGGAGGTGGACCAGTATCTGACCGTCCGGCGGATGGAGCGCGGCGGCAGCTACGGCAAGGCGGACGAGTTTGAGCGCGCGATGAACATGGGCACCGTGGCGGAGAACCGCCGCAGCGCGCGGCAGCAGAAGGGCGCGGCTTGCCGGACTCGACTTCTTCAAACGAACCAATGAGTGCTCCCACGACGCTGGCAAGGTAGGTCTGAACCGCGTGCCTTTGGGCGTCCATCCCTAGACCGTCAATCCCCTGTTTGGTTGTCAAAAGGCCACAGAACAAGAGGTTGAACCAGAAGTTGAATCCCGCAAGCCAAAGGCTTCCGACGTGTTCCCAAGTGCGAAGCAGATTCTCCATTCGTTGACGCCCGCCGAAAGACGACAAGATCTTGAAATCCGCTCCAATAACATCATGCACTTTCTGGACAAACTAGAGTTTCGCGGATTGGAATTGGAGTAGCCCCTTTCGGGCTTGGCGTCGCAAGTTGGGTTCCTATTCATTCCCCCGCTTGTGTGCGCTCTGTCCGGTTAGCCCCCGCGCTTCCCCAAGCGTCGGGGGCTTCTTCGTGTTGGCCTGTCTCCCCGCACCCTCCCGGCCTTGCGAGAGCGTGGCGGGCATCGTGAGAGCTTGGTGGGGCAAATTTCACCGCCTACCTAGCATCTTTTTTTCGCCCTTGCGACCGCGCCGGGCGGGTTTTCGGCGTCGAGACGGGCGAAGGGGGAGCTTGTGAGCGATTCCTAATCCGAGATTGCAAGCTTTTGCAATCGGTTGCCAACTCTCGTTTTTCCGAAAAGTGTCAGAACCCCCTGAAATTAGTGGTGCGCGGTGCAGGGTTCGAACCTGCGACCCCTACCGTGTCAAAGTTGACCCCTCCCTTCACACGGTATGGGTCGGAGGTTCAATCCCTCCAGCGTCCACCATCGCCTCCAGAGCCCAAGGGAGTGAAGCTCTTGATTCATGTGGCCAAGCTGTCTGTCGCTCAACCAGTGCTTGCTGTCGGAAACGATCTCCCGGTGTCGCCAGAGTCAACCGACTCTGGCCGGCTTCGGCGTCTCCACTTCCCTCGCCGATGCAATCGATCAACTGATCGCCGCCAAACGCGCTGCGAATTTGCGACCCGTCTATCTGAAGTCCCTGCGCTATTACCTCAACCGTTTTGCCAAAGGTCGGGAACAGCGGCTGCTTGATTCGGTGACGACGGAGGAGGTTGAAACGTTCCTGCGCCAGTTCCCCTCTTCGAACACGCGGGCGACGTGGCAAAATCGGATCAACACGCTATTCGCGTTCGCGGTGCGCCGGGATTTCATCGTGCGCAACCCGTGCGACAAGTTGGAGCGGATCAAGGTGGACCGGTGCGCGCCGCTGATACTCACGCCAGCACAGTCTCAGCAGTTGCTCAAACTCGCGCCGATGGTGTGCCGGCCGTATGTGATTCTCGGGATGTTCGCGGGGATTCGGCCGGAGGAGTTGTTGCGGCTGAAGTGGGCGGATGTGGATTTGGAGACGCTCACAGTGACGGTGAACGATGCGAAAACGCGGCGGCGGCGCATCGTGCCGCTGCATGATAAGGCGGTGAAGCTCTTGGCTGACTGCCCTCTGCGCACGGGTCCGGTGGCACCCAGCAACTCGACGGTGCGGAGGTTTAAGCGCGTGGCGAGGGAGGCACTGGGTTTGCCGAGCTGGCCATCGGACCTGCTACGGCACACGGCGGCGAGTTACTTGCTGGCGTTACACGGGGACGCGGGGAAGGTGGCCACGATGCTGGGCAACAGCTCTTCGATCTTGCTGTCGCATTATCACCAGCCCGTCAGGAACGGGGATTGCGGGCATTTTTGGGCGGTGTGACGCGGCGCGGGACACCGCAACGCAACGGCCCGCTGGATGCACTCCAGCGGGCCGCTTTGTAAGAATGAAGCTGCGGCGAGACTCGCCGCGCATGTCCCAAGCGGCGAGGGAGAGAGGGGTTCAGGGTTCGCTGTAGCGCATCGGCGGCGGGGCGGGCGTGCCGGTTGTCTGGCAGCCAGTGGCCCCGGCGAGGTAGCCGGACAGCGCGAGGATTAGGATCAGGCGTTTCATGTCAGCAGAGCAGATAGCCGACGCAACTGTTGCGCTCGGTTTGGGTGAGACTTACCAGGCCAAAGGTGTTCGCCTGCGGTTGCGGCTCGAACCACACCGGGTGGTGGGTGCCGTCCGGGCCGCGAATGATGGCGAAGTTGATCGCGTGCAGGCCGGGCGGGCCGTCCGGCTGGTAGAAGAACAGGCCAAAGGCGAGGCCCTTGCCGGTTTGCTTTTCGGCCAGCGCGTGGGCGGTGCCCATGTCGGCGAAGGCGCGCACGGCGAAGTTGTCGCAGTCGTTGCGCTCCGCTTTCCAGGTGGCCACGCCGCGCCGATATTGCTCCGCCCAAAACCACGGGGCGAACTCCTTGGTGATGTAGTCAACGGCGGGGCAGGCGTATTCCCGGTCAAGAATGAAAGTCAGGTAGGCTCCTCCGCACCCGGCGGCGGCGAGGCATTGGGCGACTTGTTCGGAGGTCATGCGGTGCGGGTGAAGAGGGTCGGCTGTCCTTCCGGCGTGAGGAGCTTCAAAAAGTAGGGGTGCTCCTCGCCGACGTAGCCCACGAGCTGCCAAAGCTCCGCGTTGGTGAGGCCGTCGCCCGCATCGGAGGCGGGGCGCACGCGGATAAACTCGCGGCCTTGGGCGTCCGTCAGCGTCGGGGCCGATAGCCAAACCCTCGCCAGAAGGAAGGCGAGCGGGACGATGACGAGAAGGAAAAGGTGCATGGCGAGCTACAACGCCCGGGCGAGGCGGGCCGAGTAGGAGGCAGGATCGGCGGCGGACGGGCCGGCGGCGGGCGTCGGGGGCGCGCTCGATGCGTCACGGCGGAGGGCGTCTTTGATCGTGGCAAGCACTTCCGCTTGGCGCGGCGCGGGGATGGTTTCTGCCACATGCGCCTTGATTTGCGCGGCGGCAGCCTCCGGCGTGATGGGCTTGGCGAAGGTGAGATCCAAGAGTTTGACCAGGTTGGGCGTGTAGGGTTGCAGCTCCTTCACGCGGCCGTTTAGTTCACCGATGGCCAGTTGCAAGGCGATGCGGGCAACGGCCTTGCCCACGGCCTTTTGCTGGTCGCTCAAGTTTTCGAGGGAGGCACAGGCGGAGCCGAGGAAGAGGAGAGAGCAGAGAAGCGAGAGCAGGGCGGCCGGTTTCATAGCTTCTTGGATTCGAGGGCGGCCAGGCGCGTTTCGAGCTTGGTGATGGTGGTTTGAAGGGTGGTGATTTCCTCGCGCACGACGCCGCGAATGCTTTCCTTGATGCCGCCGCCCAGGAATTGCCAGAGCAACAGGATCACGAGGCCGTATTTGCGTGCAAATTCCACGCTGTCCTTGTGCATGATGGTGCTGAGTTCTTTCATGCGCCGAGGCGTTTTCGGATCCAAGCGAACACCCCGATCTGGTAGGCGAGGAAGCCAAGGCCCACGGCGAGCGCGGTCCAAAAGAGTTGCGAGCGACGGCCCGCGTTCTCGGGGCCGATGCCGGCGAAGTCGCGCACGCCCTGGGCGGTGGTGGCGACGTCGGCCCCGATGCCGGCGGCGGTGTCTTCTAGCACGGTGTAGAAGGTCGTAGCGGGCGGGTCGTCGTAGGGGTCGAGTCCTTTGGCGATGCGGGCGGCGTCGCTGGCTTCGCGGTTGGCGCGCGCGACATCGTAGCCGGGGAAGGAGCGTTTTTGCTCGCCGCTCAGGAAGTCCGTCACGTTGGCCGCGCCGTAGAAGAAGCGTTGGCTGGGCACGTCCAGGCGCACGTCAGCCAGCGGGATCACGCGGCCGGTGCGGAGCGTCACGGTGTTCATTGGGTGGGCGGGGTTTCGGGCTTGGGCTTCAAGGCGTCGGCCAGCGTGCGCAAGGCGAGATCGCACGCGGCGAGGGAGTTGATCGGGAGGGCGAGCTTGAGGAGCGGTGAGTTCACCAGCTCCGAGAGGATTTGCAGGGCTTGTTCCGGTTTCATGGGGGCGATGTTTAGTCTGCGATGAGGCCGTGCCCGCCCGTGGCGCGCAGGCGGGCCAGCAAAGCGTTGAGCTGGGTGATGACACTGGCCGCGTCGGTGGCATCGGCCACGGCCGCGCCGCGCGTGCCGAGCACAATCGCGCCGTTGGTGTCGAGGACGTTGCGGACGCGGAGATCGCGGTAGGTGCCGGCGGTGCCGTTGGTGACAGACAAGACGCCGGCCGCAACGCGGTGCAGAGCTGCGTCGGCGGCTCCCGAGTAGGCGTTGGAGGTGGAGGAAAATAAAAAGGAGCCGGTCGAAGACACCGCCACAAGGCCTCCACTGTTCTGATACGCAGCCACCTTGGGAACAGCGCTGCCATCGCCAAGGATCAAGGCTGCCGAACCGTGATTGACGGCGGAGCTGGACTCTATGCAGCCGGCCTTAGAGACAGAGAACTTGGAAGCGCCTCCGACCAAGAGATCAATCAACTTGCTCGCCGCCGCGCTGGCCGTGTCGGTGACGTTCAGCGAAAGCCCTTTGAAGGCGACGCCTGCGTTATTCCACGTCTGAGAGGCGTCCAGAGCCGGGGCGGAGGCCGATAGAGAGTAGATCGAGTTGGTGACGATGCTTCCAGTCTTGAGCACCTCGAATCTGGCAAAACCGTCGTTCAGCTCGCATCGGATGAACTTGGCATTCACCGCGCTTAGGGTGTCGATCACGGTAAGGTGCATCGCGGAAAACGCGATTCCGGCTCCATTCCACACGTGCGTCAGGCTCACCGCTTGGTGATTAACGTCCGTAGCTTCTCCCCCAGCCACAAAAAACTCACCAGCAAAGCTAGAGGCCGCTGCCGCGATGACGCCGCCATCCTTTGTGACGGCGAAGCGTTCACTGCCGCCGACGTTGAGCGCGAGGAGGCGGCTGTCCGCGTGGCTGTTCGTGTTGGTGACATTGAGCTGGATTCCAACAAAGGCTTGACCGCTCGCGTTCCACGTCTCGAAGAGGTCCAGAATCGGCGCGTTGACCACCTTGGTTCCGCCCGCCACGGAGAGCTGGGCGACGCACGCCAGCGAGCCGTCGAAGGTGCAGGCCCCCGTGAAGGACTCGCCCGCCTTGGCGGCCTTGGCGTCGAGTGCGGCTTGCAGGCCGGGAATGCTGGCGATGGTCGGGATTACTTGGGCGTAAGACATAGGTTAGAGGATGTATTGGATCACGCCGGCACTACTGGCCGGGCACACGATGGACATGGTGTAGCCATTGTCCCGCCGCTGCATGAGCGGCCAATCAAGTTGAGCACCGCTGGGCAGGGTGAAGTCAGACTGGCCCGCGATCTGAATCGTCAGGTCCGTCGTGCCGGTGTTGGTGATCGACACGTAACGCGCGTCCGTGATGGTAAAAGTGCTGTTCGGCGTCACTGCCACGACGCGCGCCGTGCGCGGCGTTTCGCTGGCTAAGGTGGCCAGATGCCCGTTGGCCGTTGCCAGCGCGGCGTTGCCCGTTGCCTGCAAGTCCGCCGTGCTGGCGATGGAAATCAGCGAAGCGAGCGCCCCAATCAAGCTGGTCTGGTTCGCCGCCGTGCTCGCGCCGGCGGGCAAGGGCAAGCTGCCGGACAGCGTCGTGACGCCGGGCAGGTTCATCTGTCCCGTTCCGTGAATGAACGAGCCGGCCACCGTGCCGCCCGTGGAGTTCTCGATCCGCAGCAATCGCACTTCTCCCTGGCCGGGCACGCCTTGCTGGCTGAACCCTTCATTTTGCGTGATGGCCGGGCCGCCGTTCAGTCCGATGCGCAAGCCGGCCGGGAAGGTTTCGAGCCGGTAGAAGTCGGCGACCACCTCGAACTCCTGAGTCTGCCCGGCGGGGATGCTGAAATTGATCTTGGCAATCTTGAGGCTCATTTGGAGGAGGGGCGGGTAAAGGCGAGCGCGGCCGCGCCCAGGGCAAGCACGCCGCCAATGACGTAGAGGGTGGTCTTCTGGCCGCTGGCCGTGGACACGAATTGCTCTTGCGACTTGGCCACGGCGGCGGCAATCGCGTTGCTGCCCTCCGCCAAGGTTTGCGCCGTCGAGAGCGAGCTTTGCCCCTGTTCGCGCGCCGTGGCGAGGGCTTCGCCGACAAAGTCGCGCTGGCCTTCAATGTAGGCTTCCACGTTGGCAATGGCGGCTTCGCCGATCTGGCGAGCGGCGGCGAGGCCGGCGGCCGTCACCCGCTCCGAGGTGGACAAGCCCGCCTCCGCCACGTCTTGAGCGGTGCCCAAGGCCGTGCTGCCAAGCTCTGCGGCCGTCGTGTTGAGTTGCGCAGCGGTGTCCAGTGCGGCGGCTCCCAGGTCTGATGCAGTGGCCAGCCCAGCGCGGCCAAGATCCCGCGCGGCCGACTGTGCCCCCGCGCCGGAGGCTTCAAGCGAGGCGATGAAGTCCCGCGCGATGTTTTCGGCCATCGTCAAAGAGGCGCGAGCAATCGCCGGGTCAACATTGGTGATCGTCACGCTCCCGGTGGTATCGTCCACCGTCACGTTGTTGTCCCCGTCCACGCCGATCTGATTCGTGTCGGAGCTTTGCGTCTGCGAGGGCGCGGGAGCCCCGCCGCCGCCGCCGCCACAGTGCCGCACGCGCGGGCGGAGGGCGCTGCCGCAGAAAGTCAGTTGATCATCGAAGGGCTTCATGCGCAGCGGGAGAAGTGATGGAAGGGCAAGCCCTGCGGGCCAAACGGCGCGGGCGGCTCCACCGTGAAGCCCAGCGAGCCGAGCCAGCGAAGGGCCGCGCGGTTGCGCGCATCGGCCCAGTTGTGAAGGCGTCCGCAGAGACGCACCAGGCGATCCACCCACACGCGGCCAGCGCGCAGGAACTGCCAGCGGTGCGAGGCCGTCGCCAGCATGGCGGGCGTGCCCAGCAACCAGATCAAACCGCCCCGGGCCACGCCACAGAGGCCGACGGGCTCGCCAGTGTCGCCGACAATGGCCCGCGTGTGCCAGCTCGCCGCCACACTGGCGAACACGGCCGCCGCGCCGGTCTGGCCTTGACTGGCGAAGACTTCCGCCCGGTCACTGCCGCGCAAGTTCGCGGCGACGTGCCCGACGTGGGCAAAGGTTGGATCGGTGAAGCGCATTACTTCTTCCAAGGCTTCCAAATGAAGAGCACCGCGACGGACACCACGCCGAGCACTACGGGCCAAACCCACTTGGGAGCCCCGCCGCCGACACTGAACCCGCCGCTCCCGCTGCTGAGAGTGTTACCGTCCTGCGACTGCCGCACCGGAGCGCCGCCGCCGCCGCCCTTGGGACCGAGCAGGCCGCCCGCAACACTGGCCACCGCGCCGATCATGGGTAGCATGGCGCGTCAGGGTTTGCGGAACACCAGGAAGAGGCCGAGCACGGCCGCCAAGGCGATGCCCACCCACCCGAGCACGGGGATTCCACCGGGCGCATTGGCCGGCACGGTGCGCGCCGCTGCCGGCGGCGTGGTCACGGCCGCCTGATTGCCTCTCAGCGCGCCGATCACACTGGCCGCCGCGTTGGCCGCTTCTGAGAGGCCGGCGAAGAGGCCGTCCCCCTGTCCAAGTTGGTATTCGTTCATAGGGTTTGAGTGTGGGGCGGTGCGCCGGGATCGCCGGTCGCACCGCCCCGTTGACCGCGCGGAGGCGGTTCGTTTAATGCCTTACGCCGGGACGACCTTTGCGCCCTCGGTGCCTTCGGCGACGATCAAGAGCTGGGCCACATCAACGACGGCGTTCCAATCAATCACCAGCTCCACCGGAAGCCGAGTGTCACCCACGCGGATCACTTGGAAGTCGTTCGCGTTGAGGTTCAGATCCAGCGGCATCATGTGGCCGTATTGCGTGCCGGGGATCTTGTAGAGCGGGCTCTGATTCAGGAGGAAATACGTGTTCTCCTTCGTGCTGTCCCAAACGGGCAAGTCCCCCACCTTGAGCCGCGCCCGAGTGATGGCGCTGCGCGCATTCTTCCCGCCCGTAACCTCTAAGTCCGCCGTATCGGGCAGGCACATGAGGAAGAGCCGGCGCAGCTTCACGATGCTGCCGAAGTCCAGGTTGGAGAAGTTGTTTTCCCCCGCCGCCGTCATTTTCGGCGTGATGATGCGATGCACCAGCGCCTCCGCACGCGGGACGCTTTCGAGGTAGTAGCACGCGCTGGCATCAATGCCCGTAAAGGAGGTGTTGGCCGGGAGCGAAGCAACCACGTTGACGCGGATCTGCAACGTCTGAATGTCCGCCGTGCCCAGCTCCGAATTGAGCACGCCGGGCGACTCGAACGGGATCAGGATGTGATCCACCGCCGGGGTGTCGCCGTTCTGGTTCAAGTAGGCCACGAATTGCTGCCACAGCTTGGGAACGTAAGTGGACACCGGCTTGTCATTGATCAGCACTTCAATGCTGCTGACGACGTTCCGCACGTCGAGGACGGCGGACGAGGGGCCAGAGCCCCGCACTCGCAACGCGATCCAACTGAAGGACCGGCCACGATGCGGGGCTGTCAGCACGGGCGAAGTGCCGGCAACCGGCGAGGAGTTGAAGGGCGGGAGAGGTTGAACGATGCGTTGCATAGTGCGGAGGCTGGGGGGTTGCGGTTGACGGGTGAAGAGACAGCTCAGGAAGGCAGCCACCGACGGACGGCGTCCGGCGTGTAGGGAGCCACGAACTTAAGCGCGGCGTAGGTGAGGGCGAAGAGGCCAATGGAGACGGCTACGTTTTTCCAGTCGATTTTCATGGGAGGGTGCCAGCAAAGAACGGCGGGCGCGTGTTGATATCGGCGGGCGGCTTTCAGCGGGCGGCGGGGGGTTGGTCCCGCAATCGGCCCCGGTTACTGACTGCAACCGATTACGGGACGAACCTATCACGGACCCGCCGGGCGAACAGTTGTGACTTGCGGAACCCTTGCCCGTCCGGTTTCCGCCCCATACCCCCCTCAAAAATGCCGTCCGTCCGCCCCTGGCACGTCCCGGAATGGACACCCCAGACGGGAAACCCTTGAAAACTGTGTCCGGAGATGGGGGGCATTTGGCCTTGTTGCGCAGTGCAAATGATATAATCTAACCCCATGCAGACACTTGAGCGCATCAATGGGACCTACGTCCGGCACAACTGGAAAGCCGTCACGGCCGGGCTAGCAGAGGGAAAGGGCTACTCCGTCGAGAACCACGGCAAGCGCGAGGCCGTGGTGTTGCCGCCGGGCGCGTTGGAGAGCACCAAGGAAGGCGGCTTCGACGTGGCCGCGCACTTCGCCCGCGTCCGCCGTCTGCCCGTCGTCACCCAGCAGGAAGTCAACGCCGCGCTCAGCCGCTCCCCCGAATGATTTACCTGGACGCCAACGTGCTGATTGCCGCCGCCGCCAACGTGGCCGAAGCCTCTGAGCAGGCGGAGCGGTTGCTACGGGGCAAGGGCGATTTCTACACGTCGCGACTGGCCGATTACGAGGCGCGAAAGTATCTGTGCCGCCTCGAATCCGGCGAGCCGCAGGAAAACCTTACGCTCTTGCTGGCCGGCAAAGTCACCTTGGGCAAGGAATGGGACGGGGCCGTGCTTCAGGCGTTGAAAATCTCCCGGCAGTTCAAACAACGGCTGTGGGTGGACTCCGCCGACACGTTGCATGTGGGCTGGGCTCTGTCCGTCGGCGCGGAAGTCTTCGCCTCTTTTGACCGCGAGAGCGGCCCGCGTGCGCTGGCGCTGGTGATGGGGCTCAAGCTCTGGCCGGAAGCCGGGCCGCGTGACTACGAACTGCGCAAGCGGTTCAAGGCTTAAAACACCTTCCCCGCCAGCTCCGCGCCGCTCTCTCGGTTGTAGGCGATGAACTCCCCGCGCTTCAAGCTGGCCACCCGGTCAACGCCCCGGAAGTAAGGGCGCACGGCGTCGAGTTCACCCGGTTCAACGGTGTTAAAACAAACCCACTCCGTCACCTCCGCGCGCAAGTCCCGGTGATAGTCGCGCGGGTGTTGCGTGGCGGTGAGCAGCTCCAGTCCCTCGGCCCGGCCCATGCGGGCCACCTTCTCCAGTTCAGCCGGGAGCGAATGCGCGTCAACGAATCGCCAGAGTTCATCCACAAAGAGCACCTTCTTCCCCGGCCCGCGCCGGGACACCTCAAAAACCCAGTGACAAAACCAGCGCAGCGCGTCCTTTTGCCGCTCTTGAAACATCACGGCGGGATTGAAGCACACCCAGCGCGACGGCACCGCCGCCTCGCACTCCGCCGCCGTGCCGCACACGGGCAAGCCCAGCCGATGCGCCGCCTCCAGTTTCCAGTCGAAGATGAACGTGCAAGCGCTGGGCTCGGCATTGGCCGGTTGCTCCGTGGCGCGGTTCACCAGGTAGCGAAAGGCGAACGTGCTCTTGCCGCTGCCGGAGGCTCCGAAGACAAGCACGATGGACGGGGCGCGAGAGTAGTCAGGCATGAGCGGTCAAAAAGGCTCTTGCTCGCCGTAGCCGTTCGTATTGTCGCGGGGCTTCAATCGTCGGATCAGGTTGTTCTGAGCGCCGACGGCAGATCCCGGCGGAGTTATTCGCACCGCAACTTCTACGTGGTGCGGAGAGTAGGTGAAATGCTTCCGGTCTGGCGAGTCATCCCATTTGTGAAAGTGCCTCCGAATTGTGGAAGCCAGCCGCTCGGTGTGACTCTCGCCCACGTATAAAACTTCCTGCGTCCTATTGCTGCGGATCACATACGCCCCGGACTGAGAGCCAAGCGCAAGAATCCACGCCGCAAAGACACGCGGCCCGCCGACGGGTGATCGGTAATAGAGATCCTTCATGGTTTGGCCCCTTCCGCCTTGGTTGCCTCCGGCTTCTCTTCGTCTAGCGTGGCGCTCAATTTGTCCAGCCGCTCCATCGTGGCGACGCGATGCGCGCCCAACTCCACCACACTGCCGGCCAGTGTCAGCCAGTGCGACTGCCCGGCTCCAACGCCGCGCTTGTTCAACTCCACCGCCGCGCAATCGGCCAGCGCGTTGGAGAAGTCGGCCAGAGCCTCCGCAGGGAGGGCAATGTCCCGTTTGATTTCCTCGCGCATCGGGGCGGGGATCTTGGGATGGTCCAACTTCTCCACCAGCGCCGCCCCGCGCAGGCGGTCCACGATGCGCGTTACCAGGCGCGCGGGCTTTTCGAGGAGGCGCGGATTCCACAACACCACAGCAACGCCAAACCCTGCACCGCGCACCCTCTCCCAAGATTCTCCAACGCAAGTTCGGCTATCCCGGCCACGCGATGCCCCCCTTCCACAGCAGCGAGAGCCTGGGCGGAGCGGAGCCCGGCGCGGCCTCCATCCGCCTCACTTCACTTCCCACGAATAGTGGCCGGGCCAGAACTTCCCCTGCTCCACCTGAAGCTGGCCGCAGCGGCGGCGCATGTAGGCAGCGAGCGGACCGGGAATGTCGTTGAAGGCGCTTTCCGCCGCGAGGAAGTCCCCGGTCAGATACTTGTTCAGCGCTGCATCATAAGCCTGCTTTTCCATCTCTGACATCACCAGGGTGGTGTAAAGCCCCGTGGGTGACTTGCGCCCCTTGACCGTGCAGCGGTCCATGAGGAGGGACTGCTGCTTCAGATCCTGCGGCAACTGATCGTAACAGGATTCGGAGAAGATGACCTCGGTGGGATAGTAACGGGTAAGACCTTCCAAGCGGGCCGCGAGGTTGACCTCGTCGCCCAGCACGGAATAGCTCATGCGTTCCTTGGACCCGATGGCCCCGGAGACCAGGCCCCCGTAGTTGATGCCGGCACCCAGATCGAAACAGTGTTCACCCGTGGCTTTGCGGTGTTGATGGAAGGCATTGAGTTCCTCGCGAGCCTCGAGGTAGCAGCGGACCGCAGCCCCGGCGGCGTCCGGCAGGGGCACCGGACAGCCGAATATGGCGAGCACGGCGTCGCCAATGAAATTGACGATGGTGCCGCGATGCTTCGCGACGCGGGCATTGATGATGGCGAGGTGCTCGTTAAGCGCCTTGAGAAGCGGCTGCGGCCCCATCTTCTCCGAGGCGTTGGAGAAGCCGCGGATGTCAAAAAAGAGCACGGCGGCGTCCTCCAGCGTGCCGCTCAACATCTCCTCGGGCTTGCGCTTGCTGATGACCCGCTCATAGACCTCGGGCGAGACCAGCCGGCCAAAAACCTCCTTGGCCTCGACGATCTGCTTGCCCTGGTTTTCACGCACATCATGCGAGGACTTCACCTTCGTGAGCTGGTCAATCACGAGCTGGCGCAACATCGCCGGCTGGCTGTCCACGATGCGAATGAAGTCTTCCGCCTCGACGCGGAGCAACTCGACTGCTCCGACGCACTTGATGGTGGCGCTGCGGACGGTCCCGGTGAGGACGCCCATCTCACCGATGGCACCACCGGTGCGTTGACGGTCAATTTCCACCCCGCCTTTGAGGATGACGACTTCGCCGAGGTTGATGAAGTAGATGGAGTCGGACGGCTCGCCTTCGCGGATGAACACGTCACCCTCATGAAGCTGGAGGACCCGGGCCCGGCTCATCAGTTCCTCAAGCGCGGGCTCGGGGAGATTCCCGAGGAATGGGTTCTTGGCCGGATTGAGGCGGAATATGGTTTTATCGGTCATGACTGCTCTTGGGTTCCCGCGCCCGCTAGTTGAGGTAGTTCAAAGCGATGTGATTGATGGCCAGGTGAAAGGTGTTGTCCACAATCACCACGAGCCAGAAGCGGATGAACGGCGGGGTCTCGATGCCGTAGCCGGTGTTCTCCTCCTTCTCAGGTGCGTCCGGGCCGATCCACACCAAGTTCTTCAGCCGGCAGATAGTTGAGGCGATGCCCAGCCGGTCAATGACCGCGTGCGTGCCAAAGATGACACTCCAGGCCACCAGACCGCTCGTCCAGTTGCCGTTGATGACCCCAAGGTAAATAAAGAACGGCAGCGAATAAACCAGCGCATGCACAATGGCCCAGAACCAACTGCGCAACTTGCGCACGGCCATCTGCTCGGTCTGGAGGATGTAATCCCCGATCAGGTGAAGAATGAGTTCCTGCACGTAGAAAATCCTTACTTGATGTAGTTGTGATCGGTTCGTGGAGGGCCGAGGCGGATCAACCGGTAAAAACGCGTCCCCGTGCTGGCGGGAAGGCGCACGACGGTGTCCCCGATTTCCTGCGCGAGCGGCGCTCGCTCAATCGTCCAGGGGCCGGTGATGGAAGCCGCAGATTCCAGGGCGTATTGGCCCGCAGTCCCCAGCCACCGTAACATGCGCTCGGAACCGACGGCCTGAGCCACAATCGGCGGAAGCGTGGCCCCCGCCAAGCCAGCCGGCTGCTGCGGTGAGACAGCGACCGGCAGCACAATGAGGGTGAAAGTTTGCACCGCGCTCGCGTTGGTCCCCCCGCTGGCGGTGCCGCCATCGTCCTGCGCCGTCACGGAAACAACTGCCACTCCGCCGTCGCCTGTGGGAGCAATGCGGTAGGTGAGCGTGCCATTCGCGGCGATGGCCGGCAGCACGGAGAACAGCGAGGCGTTGTCGGTGGCCACCAGGAAACTGACCATCTGTGCGGATTCATTCGCCGGGCCTGAACTGCTGGAGGTCACAAAGCCGGTGACAGTGACGGTCCCAACGTCATTGGTAACAACCTGGCTGGCCCCCGAGAGCGCCGTATGCTTGATCGTGCGGATCACGCTGTCCGCCCTGCCCGTGATGAACACATTCGTTGCGTTGTCCACCGCGATGCCATTCGGGATGTCGTTGCCGCCGCCCGTGCCGTCGTAACGGTTGGTCCACACGCCCACGCCGGCAGCGGTGTATTT
>Ga0255188_1000425_pt1 | contig 14218 bp, 29 predicted proteins | sample Miss_Cont_RepB_8_FD_188427 | JGI IMG/M metagenome (GOLD analysis project Ga0255188, IMG submission 188427) | Freshwater microbial communities from Mississippi River, Louisiana, United States - Miss_Cont_RepB_8h | ecosystem: Environmental > Aquatic > Freshwater > River | place: USA: Louisiana... | reverse complement strand
TTTGATTCGTGGAAGAGTCTCAAGGACCGTACCGTTCCGTGTGAACATCGTCACTTCGCCATTGTGCTTCACGGCAACACACCTGAGACCATCCAACTTCGGTTCGACACGAACAGGATACATGACTGGATCTTCGATGATGATACCCTTACCATCCTCATAACGAGTCGAAAGAGTTTCTGCAAGCTGCACAGAGAATCCGACGATGGCACCCGGCCATACCTTATTAACTGTCGTGGACTGAACACCACAACGAAGGTTTTTTAGAAGAATTCTCTGGCACCATTTCTGCTGTGGGCCTGTCATGTCCGTAAAAAGACTGACAACAAGATCCTTTGCAGCATTACCTGTTACAACACGCGTGGACAACTTTTCGTAGATATCCTCAAGAAAATGTTCTAGAACGAGGTCGTCGGCGCCGATTCCTTCGGCCTTGGGCATCTTGAACTTGTTGACATAATAGTTGATATAAGGATCGCCAGCTGCAATAAAGACCTTCTTGAGGAGATCATTGTTGACCTGCGACTCAAGAAGTTCTTCTTTAAAGAGACGAGAGTTGTTCGATTCGAGTTGTTCCAAGATATCGATCGTCGACATGGTCTTAATTTACCACGCTTCGGTCGCTAATGTCATGACTCTTCGACGTTTGTTTCTCTTCTTTTCTTAGATGTTTTATGAGAAAAAACTTGCGTTTCTGCAGGCTTTTCCTCTTTTTCTGGTTCTACGACAGGAAGATTCGACGATGAAACTTCTGTCTTGATTTCGTCAACTAGCACCTTTTCACCAGTGTCTTTTAAGAGAACAGGCGGATCCAGTACGACTACACCTTCTTGAGGAGAAGAAGTAATAACATTTCCAACCGCCTCAAAAAAATCGCTTTCTGAAGGCGGAGAAACTCCCATTTTTTCACACTTTTGCTGCAGCGTAACAAAAGTAGAAATCCCAGATGAACTTAGAAATTCCTTTAAGTTGGTCTTTCTTTTCTTTAACAAATCGACCAATCTAATGGGTGGAAGCTTTTTAACACTAAATTTTGACATTTTTCCTCTTTTGAATATTACTCGGTTGCCTCTAAATTATGCAGCAAGTCAGAAATTACGTTTTGGAATTGAGGCGAGGCGGCGACATGACGAATCTTTTCGTCGGTCAACTCAAGTCCCCATTCACGATCAAAGGCTTCTGCAAATTTTGTCATAACCCTCAGAATATAATTCCTGGCTGACGAATGGTTCATTACGAACCCAATTTCTGACATGATGTCGGCAATCTCGCGATAGTTGATACCATCGTCATCGAGTACCGTTGCATAACCCTTCATGTTCTTCTTGTTGTTCATGGCTTAATTCTTTGCAGCGCGTATTTTCTACTTTGAAGTTCTAGCAATCTATCGTTAAGAATGTTTTGTACGTTATTTTCGTTTTGTTGCGCTTTAACTTGTTGGTTGTCTATCGTTACTTCTAACTCACGCAATCTTCGCAAACAAGAAAAAGAAACTAGGAGATTAAAAAGAGAAACGACGAGTATGACTATATCCGAATAGATCATGTGAGTCCTTGTCCAGACGTAATCATGTTAGCTTCCTCTTCCGTAATCTGATAATCCTTCGCTTCGACATCTTCGTAAAGACCAAATCGCAATCGCAGAATTGCAGCTTCTTTTACAGAGAGATTCGACATAACATTCTTGACGATGACTAACATTTCCTTTTTCGCCAACGACTCAAATGGATCGTTGGCGAAGTTCGTATCTTCAAGTTTGTCCTCCAGAGTAGAATTGCCGTCGTCGCCAATTTGCTGTTGAAGAGAAACAATGTTCTTTCCAGACTGCATCGTTGCCTTGACAACAGTCTCCGACACGTCAATCAGTTCCGATAACTCTTCCGAGGTAGGACCATAACCTTTTAACTCTTTAAACGCGTCCGAAGCTTCAATTAGCTTCTTTTGCGCTGAAACAGCATGAGCTGGCAATCTGATAATCTTCTTACGCTTTAGGACATATTGACTAATTGCTTGCTTGATCCACCAGGTAGCATAAGTTGAAAAGCGAAAGCCTTTCTTCCAATCGAACTTATCGATTGCTTTAAGCAGGCCCAAATTCCCCTCTTGGATAAGATCCTCAAGAGGAATATTGTGCCCCTTTTGCTTCTTAGCGATATAAACGACCAATCTAAGGTTGGATTCTGTCAATTTCTGGCGTGCCTTAACTGCATCCTTACCTCCCTTTTCGTATGCTTGAAAAAGCTCCACGAGCTCATCATGCTCCAATTGCGGATAGGTTTGCAACGATCCCAAGTAGTTTGAAATCGTATTTTGCTTTGACAGATTATTCAACATCTTAGTTCTCAGTTCAATTCGGTTGTGACAGCGGTCTCAGTGGAAGTAGAGTCTAGAATATCTTCTGCGTCCGAATGAGAAACAAACTTCTTCATATATTCAACGTGAAGTTGCGCGCGCGTTTGACGAACATTTTGCTCACGCTGAAGATATGCAAGCTCGACCTCCCACAGAAGAGGATCTCGACCCATCGAAAGTAGACGGTTCCTCTCGTGCTCAAGACGATTCATTCGGTCGTGAATAGCCTCCTCAGCCATGTAACCGATGTCGTCGGTGCTAACGACCTCAGGAGCCTCGAAATCGAAATCCTTACCAAACTTCTTGTTCTTCTTCGACATTGTGTTTTTCCTATCTTTGTAATGTAAAGTCAGTGAACGTCATTGTACATGGAGCACATAACTCGCTCCAATGCTTCGCTAAGTTCCTTTAAGAAAGTTACTGAATCGAAAAATTCGAGTTGCGTAATTTTGTCACCACTCGTAAGCTTAAATCTACCGTGACTTGAGATTTGAACGCGCAATCCATCTTTAACATAGATCGACTGCCAAACCTCTCTTTTTTCCATAAGCGACACTACATTCGACATATTGATACTTTAACCTAAGGACTAAAAACTTTGCATCAGTCGATCAGCTGAATTGTACCCCACTCATCAGGCGCGATTGTGTAAATTACCTTTTTAACGCCGGCTGCGCGCATGCGACCCTGACAACCAGAGCAAGGCCGCGACAACGTCCATTCGCCAGTCGACCGCAAAACTCGAGCGACCCAAACGATAGAATCCGGAGTCAGTTTTCTAACGACTCGAGCCTCGGCATGATGAGTAGGAACTACATTCGCAGCAGCAATATTCTTTGCCGTAACAATAACCCCATCTTTTCGTAGGCCAACTGCACCCAAGCAAAAAGATCTATTGTCGAATTTTTCTGGTTTATCGCGAGCAACTTCCGCCGCCATCACCAACATTCTTCTATCGATCGACATGCTTAATAGAACTTTACCGTAGTGGTCTGCTTCTTTGCACAGTATTTAATCTAGGAGGAAATTATGAGCGTTAACGATTCATTATCGACTTCGAAAGAAGGTTTAGAGCATATCGTAAAATGGGAAGGACTAATCTTAAAAAGATATATCTGTCCTGCCGGAAAGCCAACGATAGGCGTTGGGCACGTAATTCTTCCAGGAGAAAATTACCAAGTAATTACGCGAGAACAGGCTTTCGAAATTTTAGCAAAAGACGTAGAAAGATTCGAAAGAGCTATAAAAAAACACATAACTGTTCCTTTAAATCAAAATCAATTTGATGCTCTTGTTAGTTTTATCTTTAACACGGGCGAAGGTGGCATCATTAACACAGGCGTACAACAAGCAATAAACGCAGGCGATTTTGCAAGTGTGCCTGCAAAATTAGAAGAGTGGAGTAAGTTTAGAGTTAGTGGAAAACTAAAGGTTAATCAAGGACTTCTAAATCGCAGAAAATCTGAAAGTCAACTTTTTATGAAACCTATGCAAGCTGTTAAGGTTGCTACGACCAACTGGACGAAAGATAGATTAATCGAAGCTCAAAACAAATTGTCGAAATTAGGACTTTATAAACTAAAAGTAGATGGAATTTGGGGACCTGGTACTTCTGCAGCACTTCAAAATTTTGCAAAACAAAAAGGATTAAATCTAGGTAAAAATTACGACGTTGAAATACCCAACGATGTGTACGAAAGTCTCATTAATTCATGAGGTTTTATTTGTAGATGAATAGAGGTCCTTATACCAGCCACCACCCTTCAGACTAAAACCAGCACCACCCGAAATTAGCCTCTCAAGAGACTTTTCATGACACTGTGGACAATCCTTTAGGGGTTCGTCTTTGATAGACTGCGTGGCTTCAAACTCATAACTGCAACAACTACAACGATATTCGTAAGTCATCTTAAACCTCGTTCAAACGCTAGTCGATGAAACTGAAATTATGGTAGGAAACATGACCAATTGTCCCTTTAGTTCTGGGACGCCAGGTTGCCTAGTCGTCTTTAAAGGACCCTGATGATTCACCAGGATAGACAACTGAGGATCGACCAATAGGTCTGAAAATCTTTTTTCGACGCCATCGACCCAACAAACTTGAGACACCAATTGACACACCTGAGAATAGTCGGAATGTAGCGCATCATGGGCAGTCGCATTTGGTTGGATAACCTTTACGACAGAACCATTCAACCTATTGATCGACGAAGGAACGGAAAAACCCTTAATTCCCTGATAAGAATCTCCCGTAAAGTGCCAACCATAATTGCACGCCCGGCCCAAAAGCTGTTCCAATTTTTTGTCGAGAATCCAATGTTTGCCCGGGTCTGCAACCAGCCCCGAGCTTGAAGACAATTTCTTTAGTTTGTTGTCGACATTGCTAGAGTGTTTGACCATCGAAGCGACCGTAGAAGAAATAGGCATCGGTGCAGGGTCAATCCTTCTTACGGCCCGCGCATAAACTAGATCAGCAAGTTGCGCAGTCATCAATGACGCGTCGAATAAATCTGCAAGATTTTGCTGAAGTTTTGCGCTGACATTAACTCGCACGCCGTCGATCTTTAGCGCGTCTTCCATTACGTTGAATTTAGCGACAAATCCACTCGCAGCGTATTCGACGGGAACCCAAGCAGCTTCGAATTCGCCAGCGATGACACGGTCAATAATATACTTTTCGCGATCGATTAATTTTTCCGGGAAAGTCACAAAGTTATCTTATATCGCTTAAGACAAATTGTTCATTTCAACTTTGGCTTGCGTTTTCCCATTTGGTCGTAGTTTTGACCATCACCTTGGTGATTTAATTGATAGATCGGGGATGAAGGTTCATGACCTTGATTCGTTTCTTCTTCTTCGAGTGGCGACGCGAAACCGCCGAAGCCCAACCTGTCTAAATCGTCGGAATCAACAGGTTCACCATTGCTCGCACGCCAGCGACCAGGAACATCAGCTTGTTCTTCCAAGACTTCTCTGATTAATCTTCGTAATTGCGATATGGTTAACTTCATACTGTTTAATATATATTATGCGAAGCTCCATATGCGCAATCAAGATTCTGAAACATCGTTACCAGAGGGCAAAAAAAAGAAAAATACGCTCTGGGGAAACATTCGCGCTAGGCGTGCAGCTGGCAAACCACGTCTGAAACCGGGTCAAAAAGGTTACCCTAAAACCCTAAACATCGAATCTGCTCTTAAAGAATTAATTCTTTTGTTGATACAAGAAGAAATTAAGAAGTAATAGGTTTGTCCATGATTATTGCGCACCTCGTCGTCGTAGGGACGTCCCTGTGGATATTCGTTTCGACCTTAAACATTAACATCGAGCTTTAATCTTCGATGATATCCACGATTAGATCGTCGCAGTCAGTTTTGCGAATAATCCTATGCCAAGATCGTGCATGAATTTTGTGTTCCGTCCCCGGGACCAACAGCCTAGGTAATTCATCGTCGAATTGTAGATACCAACCGCGAGCCTCGATTATCTTGACTGTTCTGTTTCTCTCATCCCGATGCCAAATCAATTCATCCGCATCAACGGTTTTCTTAAAAATTCGTCGACGAATATTAGCTGCCCCAATCGACTCCTCGAACGGAAACATCACCACCAACCAGGAATATTCCTTCCAAAAAACTTTGTTGCACGACAGGCCCAATAACCAGGTTTGGTTCTATCATCCTTGTCGGCACAATTATGGCGGTCACCGAACGACTTTCTTCTCTTACGAGCTGCATCGGAGTCTCCCATCGCGTCGGGCATCGAAGATCCAAAAGAAACCTTCATGACTTTTCCTGTTTTCGGATTTCTAACGTAAACGAAAGCCTTTCCACCAGATCCTCGTTTAGGCTTGCCAAGCTCTACTTCTCTACCTTTATATTCCGCCTCTTTTAGCTCTTGCATCGGAAAATCAAGCGGGACTTTTTCGCCTTCGAATTCTGCCCACTCGCCTAAATTCGACTCTAATAAATCAACTTCGAATTGTGATTTTGGAGTGTACATATTTTCTCGATATAACCATCTAGCTTCTTTTATTAAAGAAAAATATTTGTCGGTTCCAGCGCGGTAAACAGGCGACTCAAATGATACTCCTTCTTCTAAGTGCCATCGCAATCCTTCAGACAACGATGGCGACAAACCATTTTCATCTGCGATTTTAAGGTACTCTTCTCGAATGATTTGTCGTACATTCTTTTCGCTGGTCATGTGTGCTATTCTCGACTACTTAATGATATACTAAAAATATGATGATGCTGTCGAAAAAGAACCAAGTTTTTTCTCTTTTAATCTTGACCGCGATGTCGACGGGAGTTTCATGTGTGGGGGGCGTCGGCAGTATCTATCCCGATCTTTTCAAGGATGAGCCTGACCAAACGGATCCAAAGCGTGATAACCTTGAACACGATGAGGACATCGACCTGAAGGATTTGGTTGACAATCTACCCGAATTTACGTCGACTCAAACCGGGCAGGGCGGCGGATCCACGACGACCAGTCAACAGAACGCATCCTCAAGTTCTGTCGGAGGACAAGGAGGAACTGGCGGTTCTAGCAGTAACGTTGGCGGCGCAGGCGGAGCGAACGGCGTGGGCGGTGCTGGAGGAGATGCGACGAGCTCTTCAACGAATAGTTCAAGTAGCTCTGCTTCGTCGTCCGTAGCTTCATCTAGCAGCTCTTCGGTTTCTTCCTCGGTAGCATCCTCAAGTTCTGTCGCAAGTTCCTCAAGTAGCTGTGGAGGCGGAATGGTCCACAAATGGAAAGAACAACCTGTCATCTACGTTTCGGGTCAATCAAACGCGACAGGTGGGTGGTTTCCCGCGGCAGGTGTATATAATTCACAAAACATCACGACCTGGGATCCTACCGACGAAAAGTGGAAAATGGCGAAGGCAGAACTTGGAGGAGAATACTACTTCGGCATGGGTCCATGGGCCGGCCGACTGTCGCGAAAGTTGCTAGATATGTCCATCGTTTCCAGCACGACACTCAAGATTAAAAACCACGGGTGGCCAGCAATGTCTCTTAGCTATTTCTTGCCAGACTCGAAGGAACCCAGCAAGCGCAACGCAGCTCTAAACGACTACATCCAAGCCCGTACTTCTTGGACGAAATCAGGTTCTGAGCCCAACGTTATTTGCTGGTCACAGGGTGAACAAGACGCGGGAACGCCGAAGGACACTTACTACAAGGGACTTAAGTCTCTCGTCGATGCTTGGCACGTCGACTACCCGAAAGTCGAAGTCATCATCATGGTCAAAACCGCAGAAGGTGCCTGTAGCGGCAACTCGAACAAGGTCAGAGAAGTCCAAGAACAAATCGCCCAGGAATATCCTGAGATTTCTCTGGTCAACCTCGACGACCTAACCAAGAACCCAAAGTATCACGACGGTTGTCACTACACCCTCGAAGGATACGAGATCATGGCAGACAGGATCTTGGACAAGCTAGCGAGTCTTTGATTCGAATTTTTATGGTGTAAACTCCTTAACTTTTGATATAATGTTTAGCTACTTGACTTCAAAGTCAAATTAACAAGGTATAAAAAAATGAAGAAGAATCTTTTTGGAATCGTTTGTGCAGTCGCGTTGGTGGTAGGTTGCGAGAGCAAGGATGAGTGTCAACCAACTCCCGACACGGCAACATCGACTGTCGTGGCCTCCGCGTCTTCGACCGGTGGCGCCGGTGGTCAAGGCGGGTCTGTAGCAACGACTTCTGTTACAGGCTCGGGCGGCGCAGGCGGCGCGCAGGCTTCTGACGCAGCTTCGACGGCTAGCGCCGGCGGTTCAGGTCCGGGCGGCGGCGATGCAGCAGGCGGTGCCGGCGGCAACTGACCTTAACACAGACACGCTAGAAATAAAACCCCGGTTGATTGCCGGGGTTTTTTATTGCTTATTTTCTAGGGCTTTTTCCTCGTCGAGACAACCCTTATATACGTCGGCCGTAGGATCGCAAGGCAAGGGAACCTCAGAGTAAATCAACTCCCCCGCGGGACCTTCAACGACAATAACTTCGTAACCACAGCGCCACGGATCGTTCGAAATAAAATCTTCTTGTAGTCCCGTGCTCGACGACGCTACAAAAGGATAAGCCCCGGGAGTAACGCCAGGCAAGTGTTCATCCAACGATTCAACCGAATCGCCCGTTAAACCTGCTGAACAAGAAAATCCAGCAAACAGCAACAAGAAGCCCATCCAGTGCACCGGTCGAGACTTCCTAAGAAAATCGTTGGCAAATGGTGGAACTATCAATTGCGCGCCAGACAACAATACACTTAAAATGCGGGCAATCATCATTCGACACTCCCCTAATAATAAGTATTGTCATGGCAAACAAAGAATTCGACGCCGTCAAACAATTACTTAAAGAGTTCGTAAAAGAATACGCCGCTCGAGCAGGTTCGCATCCAGAGGAAAGCTATCACGAAGAACTATTAGACGACCCAGCATACACTGCAGACTCGGTCTACGTACCCCACGACATTAAGAAAAAAATCAATAAGTGGGCGCGCGACATGGGATTATCAACGTCCAAAAAGAAAAACTAATAGTTCAGGTATAGTTATTCTATCAAGCTATGCCTTACAAGATCCGTAAAGCCAAGTGTAAACAATCCGACGGTACGCCTGGTTCATACGTTCTTTCTTATAAGGACAAGAGCGGTAAGAATCACAGAGCTTGTCACACGTCTAAAAAGAAGGCAAAAGGCCAAATAGCTGCCATAGAAATGGAATCTGTAATAAGACGAACAGTCAGTGATATAATTAAAGAAGAACTAAGCTCTACAAAGGACGACAATTCCATGAAAATTAAGCTATCGCAACTCCGCAAAATAATTCGCGAAACTATCGAAGAAGTCAAACTTCAGTCGGCGCCAAGCAAACCAGACGTCGAGGAAGACATCGACGAAACAGACCTCGCAGAAGATGAGTTCACGTATGCGATCGCAAAGGCAGCGGCAAAGGGAGAAAAGTCCGTCGACATCGACGGCGAAAAATTCCCCGTCAAAATGTCAAAAGAGAAGGCGAAAGATATCGTAAGCAAACAAAAATAACTCAATCATCTCTACCCCGAATACCCTTACCCTCTAAGTCAATGGCCTAAAAACCATTGACTTTTTTTTATACTTTTACAGATATAATCCGAACGTCGCTAGGTATCTCTGGATCGTAACGCAAAGCCTTGACTGCCGCTACATTCTTCGAAGAGTCGTCAAAGAACTTAACCAACTTAACTCCGCGCGACAGTATCTCGTCTCGAATTACAGCAGCCTTAGCCTGAGGATTCGAATCGCCCAACGCAATTATATCGATGCCACTAACACCCATTTCTTCCAAAAAAATCCTAATGGGCTCGGCGTGACCCCGGGCAGTCAGGATAAAGACGTTCGCCGGGCCCAAGTTCCGAATCGCATAATGCAACTTCAGCAACATGTGAGATATCGGCGTCGGACTCTTGACTTGTTCAAAATCAGAAAAATCAAATGTGTCACCGGGCTGAGGCTCGTATACGGCGTACGCACCAGGCGTCAACGAAATATATTCACCCTCACGGGTTGTTAAATAAATGTGCGACTTGGTCTTCACCAATGTGTCGTCAAAGTCAAAAATGTTGACTTCAGCAACCGCAGGCGCTTCCATCAAATTCTTGAGACTCAACAACTGTACCATGTTCAAATTAAATATGGCGCCATTCGAAATATAACGACCACTCGAAAGGCGAGGCCGGGCTAAATTACTCTCCCAACTTAATACGCTTTACCAATAAAGCCCCCATCGCCGCTAAAGCATTATAAAGCTCTGGCCGGGCTAACAAGGCTTCTGCGATTAACTCGCCTGCAAATGCATCGTCTTCAAAAGACACAGGCAAGTCCACTTCATCGCCATCCAATACGCCCAATATTTCTAGCGCTTCGCCCGTTGCGTCCAATGATGTACCACCTACAGACTCAACAACAAAATCAACCAAAGACGCGGCCAACTCCTCCACCGCGACGGCCTCTTCGTTTAAATCCTTCATCACATATTCACCATTAATAAACAATAAAAAATATGAAGGTAATTATACAATAAAATTTATAAAAACATTAAAAGATAACAACCTGGCACATTCTGTAAGCGCTTATTCGCAACTACAGATATAATCATAACGAACTCGGCTGGACGCAACGCGACCCGAGCATTTCTGTCTCGGCTCGGTTTTGGCGGCGACTAGCGCCACCACCTCGCCTCGTAGCACAGCATCACGCATCACTCGCCAGCAACTACCACCGGCGCCTCAAGATCACTCGCCGCCTCTTCAGGCGTTCCACCCCCACCAGCCATGCCCAAGTACTCCTCGGCCGAATCAGGCCGACCAGGATTTGTGCCCTTGTCTCCCGGACTCTTGTACCAATACCCGTAAATATCGACACCCCGCTCGAGGTCAAAATCCCGCGCACCACCCGCAGTCCCAGTCGTCGGATCGGCCGTGACACCAGGTCCCGACGCTCCCTGCCTCAACGCTTCCCTAATGAACTCTCGGAGCAATACAGCTTCCCTACTTTGAGCCAACATGAAGGATAACTATTCTCTCCTCGGGCACAACACGACCTTTTTCGTCGTAAGGACAGTGACGACAACCCCCGTTGCAACAGAACCCGCGGTCCAACAGGAACTTTCTCGTCCACACGTCCAGGCCCGTCGCCGGGTCTTGGTACCAGTCGACGCCCTCGACAAGATCGATTAACTTTACCATAGGCTCATATGTATCAATCGAGGCGCCACGCACGCGCCTCTTTTATCAACGCCTCACGGCGACCGAGCTCTGCCTCTCGAAATTCGGCAGCGGCGGCGATCACTCGAGGATTGTAGTGCCTGAACGAACCACCGTGTCCCAACTTCAAGTGACAATCAAACTCGCCCATGCACAGGGTGATCAGATTGCTCGGCTCGAGCTCTAAATCGGGCGCCGTAGAGAACGGTACAATGTGGTGAACCTGCAACAAGTGTTCTCCACCACAAGCAACACAGGCCGGCGAATTCGCCAGGTGCGCATCCCTGACGGCTTCCCAGCCCGAAGAACGGTGTCGAACCTTGTCGCGTTCTCTAACGACCGACCGAAACTTCGATACCTTCGACGCCCATTTGCTTAATAACGCCACGACATATATATCAATCTACACAAAATCCACCGTGCAACTCAACGACCGCAGCGACGACCTCGACGGGCACCATCGGATAAACAGTCGAACACCACTTGCCAGGCTCTTCTGCCCATCGCCACAGCAAAGGTTCAACTCGCCGCAAACTTGCTACCTCGACGTGTGTCCAGGGTCCGACCACGGTACGAGGCGAACAATAGTGTACGTCCGACGCCTGCACGGACATTCTAAATCCATCACGACACACCAAATGAGGTCTGACGTAGCCCCGAGCCACAGGCCTCGAGGCCAACCAATCAACCAACTGATTTGGCGTTACGCGACACATCTATAACCGGATTCGTCCAAATAGCCGATGTCACTGTAACTCGTCGTCTTCTTCTTCAAGATCGGTCCCTGTCAATGCCTCGATCAAGTCTTCCTTTAGCTGTTGTAAGCTGTCGGCCACAGATTGCTCGTAGCGATCAAAGGCCGCGATCAAGTCTTCTACTGTCTTTTCCGCCGTCTCTTCTTCGTTTTCTGTCGACATGTTCATATTATACCTTCGTCGAGGAGGCTAGTTCAAAAGCCCCCGTTCTTAACCAAATAAACCAGCAAATTTAACAGCAACAGAACGACCGCTGTCGCAGTCGCCACGGGCAAGACACTATCTCCCGCCACTTCGTCGAGAGTCCCGCCACGCCGTCGACGGGCAGAACATTCGTGATTCATGTAGTCCATCGTAGGTCTCCAAGGGGCTGCACCGCCCGGGTCACTTCTTCGGCACGAGGTCGAAGTTGAGCCGGAGGTATTCCAACATGTAGCTCACATCGAAAGCAAGGGTCGAAACCGTTCCCCTGCTTCCTTGAGACTCTTTCACAAGTCGATTCGCCATCTTGCAGACCGCCTCGAGAGAGGCATCCTGGAGGCCTGGGTGGAGTTGGAACTTGTCGTCGTTCATGGTTCTACCTTATCCTGTTCTTCAGCGACTTTGCACCGAATCCTGGAACCGAATGATCTCCCGGACGATGGCCCAGGGGATCGTGAACCTCTCACCGGAGAGCTCGTAACCACAGCTCCTCTCTCCGAACACCTCGATGCCTTCGGGTTCCACGCACACCTCGGAGCGGCTCGACCCGGTGTCCACATCGATTCGGTCCGGTTGATGAGCCCAGACCGTCAACTCCCAACCGGGCGCGGAAGGATCCGTGAACCGTCGAGTTCCGTTATCGTCCGTGTTCCATGCCATGGTTCTACTCTACCTCTTTCAATGGTGACTTTGCATCGTTCAGCCCATCACCTTGGACACAAAGTCCTTGGCGACGTCCTTGCCGTACGCACTGTGGACCAGCACCCGAAGGTAGTCCTTGTGAACCTCCAGCTTCGCGATGTTGATCTCCATGTCACGGAGGGTCGAGTAACCCAAGGGGGACCAACCCTCACCCCGGGCCTCGACCTCGGTGGCGTACGACTCGAACTTCTTGGCCATGCGGCGAGAATCATCGACGATCCTGTCCGTCAGGTTGTCCACCGTCGCCGCAGCCGTGAGCATCTCGACGTGGGTCGAGGTCCACTCCTTCGGGCTGGTCGGAATGAGGGTCATCAGGGCCGTCTCGTACTTGCCGGTGTTCTTCATGGTTCTACTCTATCCTGTTCTTCAGCGACTCTGCACCGAGCTGATGACCTTCGCACCCTCGGTTCGGCCCCACCAGGTGTTACCGTTCTGTCCGCGGAGCCTGAGGCGGTGGATCACGTCTTTGGAGACGACCTCGAGGACGAGGAAGGGGTTCATACCGAGTCCGTCCCAAGGGGAGGGGATGATGAGGTCACCGGGCTTGATGTTGTGTTCCATGGTTCTAGTATATCATCGTGGTCTTCGACTTTGCACCCGAATTCAAAAATATACTGGCTAAGTTTTCCACCAGCCCCATCAGCGCGCTGATTCGTTGGTAATTTCGGTCAAAAAATTTTTCCGGGGAAATTTTTGGCCACGTGGACGATCCGCGAAAACGAGGCTCCTGGAAAGGGCCGATGGCGCGAATGTGGCCTGGATGAGCAGGAGGGCAACCGAATTTTGCCGGGAAAAATTTCCGGAAAAAATTTGCGCGGACTTAGCGGGAGCGGCGCCCTAAAAAGCCCACAAAAGTTGCCATTTAGCCGGGGGGCCCCGGGGCTATTTTAGCCCTATTTGCGGGGCTGTATAGGGGGCGGGGCCCCCCGGTGTGGTGGTGTGTTATAGGGGCTGCCGAGGCATTGGGGTTGGTGTGTGGCTGGGCCCTGGGTTGTTTAGTTTTTCTTGGCGGACGGGTGGGTGTTGGTTTCGCAGGTTGAGCAGCCGCAGGAGCGAGGGCCGTTGTAGGCGATTGTGGTGCCGAGGTTGAAGATTGGGCCGTGGTAGTCCTGGCCGTTGATGCGTCTGTGTCCTGTCCAGGCGGCGAAGACGTCGTGAGAGGTGGTGGTATAGGTATTGCCGAGGCCGACTTCGTAGAGTGGATTGGGCAGGAGTGAGTCGAGTGTTGGGTCTGTGTCTAGCGAGGGGGAGTAGTCCCAGGTTAGTTCCCAGATTGAGTTTCTGGATTTGGTCGCCGTGTTCGAGGCGACGAGGCGCTTTAGGGAATCGTCCATGATTATCCTGTTGGTGGGATCAGCGGGCCGAGACGCCGCCGAACGAGCCCTTCTCGTAGAGACCGGTTCGTTCCATGCCGAGGATGTACGAGCGGCCACTGCAACCGAAGCGGTTCTTGGTGACC
>Ga0255188_1000424_pt1 | contig 14221 bp, 11 predicted proteins | sample Miss_Cont_RepB_8_FD_188427 | JGI IMG/M metagenome (GOLD analysis project Ga0255188, IMG submission 188427) | Freshwater microbial communities from Mississippi River, Louisiana, United States - Miss_Cont_RepB_8h | ecosystem: Environmental > Aquatic > Freshwater > River | place: USA: Louisiana... | reverse complement strand
CATCCTGAACCTGCTGCCCGACAACGCCGAGCGCAGCGGGCGCATTCTTTGGGAGGGCCAGAACCTCATCAATACGCCGCTGCATGAACTGCAGCACCTGCGTGGCCGTGAGATCGCTTGCGTCTTCCAGGATCCGATGTCTTCGCTCAACCCGGTATTCACCGTGGGCGATCAGCTCATGGAGCCGCTGATGAAGCACATGGGCCTCTCGCGCCGGCAGGCGCTGGTGCGCGCGGAGGAACTGCTGGTGGAAGTCGGCATGCCCGAGCCCAAGCGGCGCCTGACCGTCTACCCGCACGAGATGTCCGGCGGCCAGCAGCAGCGCGTGATGATCGCCATGGCCTTGGCCTGCGAGCCCAAGCTGCTGATTGCCGACGAGCCCACCACGGCACTGGATGTGACCATCCAGCGGCAGATTCTGGAGCTGATCGCCAAGCTCAAGAGCAAGATGAAGATGAGCGTGCTGTTCATCAGTCACGACCTGGGCGTGGTGGGCGAGATTGCCGACCATGTGGTGGTGATGCGGCATGGCGTCGTTCGGGAACAGGGTCCGGTGGCCCGTATCTTCAGCGCGCCGCAAGACGACTACACGAAGGCCCTGCTGGCCTGCCGCCCAAGCCTGGATGCCAATCCCACACGGCTGATGGTGATCGACGAGCACATCGCGGCTACGAGGGCTGCAGCCGAGGGTCGCCAAGCCGCCGCAGCCCGCGTGGCCAAGGCCAAAGACCCCCATGCGCCCGTCGTTCTGGAGGTCAAGTCGCTCGACAAGAGCTTCTTCATCAAACAAGGTCTCTTCGGTTCGCGTGAATTCAAAGCGGTGCAGAACGTCAACTTCCAACTCCGCAAGGGGCACACGCTTGGTGTGGTGGGGGAGTCGGGTTCCGGCAAGACCACCATGGGCCTGACCTTGCTGCGGCTGCACGAACCCACCGGCGGGGAGGTGATCTTCGATGGCAAGAACCTGCTCACACTGTCATCGAGCGAGCGGCAGTTGATGCGGCGGCGCATCCAGGTGGTCTTCCAGAACCCCTATGCCAGCCTGAATCCGCGCTTCACCATCGGCCAGACCCTGGTGGAGCCCATGGAGATCCATGGTATCGGCAGCAGCACGGAGGAGCGCGAGCACATCGCGCGCGACCTGCTGGTGAAGGTGGGGCTTGATGACCGCGCCTTCGGCAAGTACCCGCATGAGTTCTCTGGTGGCCAGCGACAGCGGATTGCGATCGCGCGCTGCCTCACACTCAAGCCCGAAGTGCTGGTTCTCGATGAGGCCGTGTCGGCGCTGGATGTGAGCGTGCAAGCCCAGGTGCTGAACCTGCTGAAGGACCTGCAGGACGAATTCGGCCTGAGCTATGTCTTCATCAGCCACGACCTGGCCGTCGTGCGCTTCATCAGCGACGAGGTGCTGGTGATGAAGGATGGTGTGGTGGTGGAGCAAGCCAGCGCCGAGCAAATCCTGCATCATCCCCGCGAGGACTACACCAAGCGGCTGCTCGGAGCCATCCCGCGCGGCTATCAGGCCGCCGCCTGAAAATGGGGTCAGACCCCATTTGTTTGCGAACATGCCCTGCGCCCCGAAAAATGGGGTCTGACCCCATTTTTCGCCCATGACCCTCGCCACCTGGCTGGCCTTCTTCGCCGCCTGCTGGGCCATCAGCATTTCGCCAGGGGCAGGGGCGCTGGCCGCCATGACATCGGGCCTCAATCATGGGCTGCGGCGCGGTGTGGTCACGGTGCCTGGGCTGATTCTGGGCATCTGGACCCAACTGCTGATCGTGGGCGTGGGCGTGGGCGCGCTGGTGGCCACCTCCCCGACGGCATTTGAGGCGGTGCGCTGGAGTGGTGTGGCCTATCTCGTGTATCTGGGCGTCCAACAGTGGCGCGCGGCACCACGCGACTGGACCGCTGCCAGCGAGCATGGTCATGTGTCCGCCGGTGCGCTCATCCTGCGCGGCTGGGCCGTCAACGCCGTCAATCCCAAGGGCACCGTGTTCCTGCTGGCCGTGGTGCCGCAGTTCATCAATACCCAACAGCCACTGATCCCGCAGTACCTCATCATCGGACTCACGCTGAGCTTCACCGATTTGGTGGTGATGACGGGCTACACCGCGCTGGCCGCCCGCGTCCTGCGGGCCCTGAAATCGCCGGCCCAGCAGCGAGCGCTGAACCACCTCTTCGGTGCCCTGTTCGTCGCAGCCGGCCTGCTGCTGGCCCTCTTCCAGCGTTGAACGGAGTGCTTCTCAGGAAATGGGGTCAGACCCCATTTCTTCGCAGCACGCCATTGGCCACAAGACGCGGTCGGGAAATGGGGTCTGACCCCATTTGTTTGCGAACAATCCGGGCATGGAGCGGCCTTTGAAATGCCATTGCCCACCCGGACCCTTCGGGTGGCGCAGGGGTTTACTGGTGTTGTCGGCCTTGGCGCTGGCTGGCTGTGCCGCCCGACTCGAGCCTTTGTCCAGTCCCGAGGGCTGGCAAGTACAGCTGCTGCCGGGTAAGTCCCCAACCCGGTACCGTTCGGTGACGAAGGATGGGCGTCCGGTCATCGAAGCCCAATCCGAACAGTCCGCCAGCCTTTTGCGTCGGAAACTTCATCCGCCGCAGCCCGTGCCGACCGAAGTCGTGTTCTCCTGGCGCGTCGATGCCCTCATGCCGAAGGCATCTGTCGCCGACTCGGAGGCTGAGGACGCGGCTGCGCGCGTGATCTTCGGATTCGATGGTGACCGCTCGCGCCTTTCAGCCCGCAACCGCGTGCTGTTCGAACTGGCCGAGACCCTCACCGGTGAAGTACCACCCTATGCGACGCTGATGTATGTTTGGGACCCGGTGTTGCCGGTGGGCACCATTGTGGTCAACCACCGCAGCGATCGCATCCGCAAGATCGTCGTGGACTCGGGCACGCAGCATCTGGGCACCTGGCGCGAACACCGCCGCAACCTGGCCGAAGACTACCGCCGCGCATTCGACGACGAGCCGGGCGCGCTGTTGTCCGTGGCGAAGATGACAGATTCGGACAACACGCGCTCGCAGGTCCAGGCTTGGTACGGCACCATCACCTGGACCGCCATGCGCTGAAACGGCAGCACGCGCCCGAGCCGGACGGTGCTACTGGATCTCGATCTTCGCTTCGCGGATGACCTTGGCCCACTTGGCGGTCTCTACCCGCGTACGCTCCGCCAGCGCCGAAGGCGGCCCCGGATCGGTGATGAAGCCAATATTGGCAAACCGCTCCTGCACGTCCTTGGCCGCCGCGCCGGCGTTGAAAGCGGCGTTCAGGCGTTGGATCACGTCCGCAGGCGTGCCCGCTGGTGCAAAGGCCGCAAAATAGGCGATCAGTTCATAGTCTTTGAGGCCCAGGGCTTCGTTCACCGTGGGAATATCGGGCACCGCTGCCGATCGCTTGGTGGAGGTCACGGCCAAGCCGCGAATCTTGCCCGCCCGTACCTGCGGCACCGTGACCGCAAAGTCGGCGGTGAACATCATCACCTGACCCCCGATCAGGTTGGTCATCGCATCCGGTCCGCTCTTGAAGGGAATATTGGTCATCTTGATGCCTGCCATGCTGGCCAACATTTCCGAGGAAACCAGTTGTGAGGTGCTGGCGCTGGCAAAGGTGATGTGTCCCGCCGGCTTGCTGCGCGCGAGGTCCACCAGTTCCCTCAAGTTGCGAACCGGCACATCGTTGTTCACCGCCACGATCAGCGGTACCTGTCCCAGGTAGGCCACCGGTGCGAAAGCCGTGTCCTGGTCGTAGGGCAGGCTCTTGACCAGGGACTTCAAGGCCGCATTGGTGCTGTTGGTGCCGATCAGCACGGTATAGCCGTCGGGCGCGGCCTTGGCCACCTCTGCCGCCCCCAGCATGCCGTTGGCACCGGGGCGGTTTTCCACCACCACGGTGGCGCCCAGGCTCTCGGCCACCTTTTGTCCGAAGGCGCGCGCCACCTGGTCAGTGGCGCTCCCCGCGGCAAAGGGCACCACAAAGCGGATCGGCTTGGCCGCGGGCCACGCCGTCTGGGCCTGCCCCAGGCCTGGAAGAGTACCCAGCGCGATCACGCAGGCCAGGCCCCATTGCAGGGCGCTGCGGCGCCCTCTTGAGTCAACAGCAGTTTCTTGTCGCATCGTCTTTTCCTCCATGAGAAAAATGGGGTCTGACCCCATTTTTCAGTTCGGCCGCGCCAGGCCGAGCTTTTCCACCAAAGCCTTCTCGCGCCGGAAGGTTTCTTCTGCAAATCGCAGGTACTGCGCCGGATTCATGTGCATCAGGGCCTGGTCGTAGCGGGCCAAGACTTCGATGTGCGAGGGTTGCTCCATGGCCTGCTTGAACACATCGTGGATTCGTTGCACCAAGGCAGCATCCATCCCTCGCGGGCCCGCCAAGCCATAGGGGGAGGCCTGCACGAGCGGAATGCCCAGCTCGGTCAATGTCGGCACATCGGGAAACTTCGCCAAGCGCTGTGCCCCCCAGGTGTTGAGCACCCGCAATCGTCCGCTGGCCACATGCGGCGCAAACCCGGTGGAATCGGCCGCGGCCATGATCTGCCCGCCCAGAATGGCCTGCATCATGTCCGCGCTGCCCTTGAAGGGGATATGGTTCAGCTCGATCGAAAGCCGCTGCGCGATGTCCTCCATCGTCAGGTGCGGGCTGGTGAGCACCCCCGTGGATCCATACGACAGCTTGCCCGGTTGGGCTTTCGCATAGGCCACGAAATCCGCCCAGGTCTTGATGGGCGAGTCGGTCGGCACCACCACGCCGAAGGCATAGCCTGTCACCCCGATGATGTAGCTGAGGTCCTTCAGCGGGTCCCAAGTCATCTTCTGCGTGTAGGGCATGCGGAACACGCCCAGCGGCACCTGCGCCAAGGTGTGGCCGTCGGGCCGCGCCTGCTGCAACTGCTGCGCCGGAAGCGTGCCGCCGGCACCCGGCCGGTTTTCCACGATCACCTGCTGACCCAGCAGCTTCGAGGCGTTCTCGGCCAGCACCCGCATCGTGATGTCGGTGGGGCCGCCGGGCGGGAAGGCGATCATCAGCTTGACAGGCTGCGCGGGCCAGGAGGCTTGCGCGCGAACGAAACCGCTCTGGGGCCACAGCGCCGCCGCCGCGGCGGCCTGGACGATGACACGGCGTTGAACCATGGGCAACTCCTTCAGTGAAAACCCCGTGAGGATCGTCCCCTCCCGAACAGCCCGCAACCCGGGCTTGCCCTGCCCGTTGGGGCACACTCAGACCCAGCGCTCCCACACCGCCCTGCGAACCATGATCCGCGCGGGACGGCCCGCACGAAGAGGACGCCTTCAATCGCCATTGCCTTTGCTATCGCCATCGACGGAGACCCCATGAAGAACCCGATCGTTCGCCGCCACCTCCTGCTGGCGGCCGCCGCCCTGCCCGTGACCGCCTTGCTGCCCCTGGCCAGCCCAGCCCACGCCCAGGGCGCCTGGCCAGCCAAGCCCGTGCGCATCGTCGTGCCCTTCCCGGCCGCCGGCACCACCGACATCCTGGCCCGCGCCATGGCCCCCGAGTTGCAACGCGTCTTCGGCCAGCCCTTCGTGGTGGAGAACAAGCCTGGCGCGGGCGGCGGCGTGGGCTCAGCCGACGTGGCCAAGTCCGCCAACGACGGCCACCACCTGCTGATGGGCACCGTGGGCACACACGGCATCAACGCCTCGCTTTACCCCAAGCTGCCCTACGACCCCATCAAGGATTTCGTGCCCGTCACGCTGGTGGCGGGTGTGCCCAATGTGCTGGTCGTGAACCCGGCCTTCGCACAGCGCCACAACATCAACAACGTGGCCGACCTCATCCGTTATGCCAAGGCCCATCCCGGCAAGCTGAACATGGCCTCCAGCGGCAACGGCACCTCCATCCACCTGGCCGGTGAACTGTTCAAAAGCATGACCGGCACCTTCATGGTTCACTTTCCCTACCGCGGATCGGGTCCGGCGCTCATCGACCTCATGGGCGGCAACATGGATCTGATGTTCGACAACCTGCCGTCCTCCATGCCGCACATCCGCAGTGGCAAGCTCAAGGCCCTGGCCGTGACCAGTGCCGTGCGCTCCTCGGCGCTGCCGGATGTGCCCACCGTGGAAGAAGCCGGAGGCCCGACACTCAAGGGCTACGAGGCCTCCAGCTGGTTCGGCCTCCTGGCGCCGGCGGGCACACCCATGGACATCGTCAACCGGATCCAGCAGGAGGCCGCCAAGGCCATGGGCACACCGGCGCTCAAGGAGCGCCTGCAGTCCCAAGGCGCCATCCCCAGCGGCATCACCAGCGCCGAATTCGCCAAGCACATCGAAGCGGAAACCCGCAAGTGGGCGGCGGTGGTCAAGGCCTCCGGGGCGAAGGTCGACTGACACGCCCACCTCACCGGCCCCACCCTTCAACCAAACGCCACCCATGACGTCCCCTTTTCGCACCCACTACCTCGACCACGCCGAATTGATGGCGCAGGTTCAGCACTGGGCACGGGCCCACCCAGGTCTGGTGCACCTGTCCAGCCTCGGGACCAGCGCCGAAGGTCGTGACATCCCGCTGCTCACCATCGGACCCGACCCCGACCGCATCCGTCCGGCGGTCTGGGTGGACGGCAACATGCACGCCAGCGAGGTGTGCGGCTCCAGCGTCGCGCTGGCGATCGCGGAAGACGTCATCGGCATCCACCAGGGCGCCCAAGACGCGGGCGGCAAACCGCTGCCCGCCCACATGGCACAGGCCATCCGGGACAGTCTCTTCTACGTGGTGCCGCGCATCTCTCCCGATGGCGCAGAGGCGGTGCTCAAGACCGGCCGCTTCGTGCGCTCCAGTCCCGTGAACGACCGGACGAATCAACAGCACCCGCATTGGCGGCATCAAGATCTGGACGGGGACGGACGCGCGGGCTACCTGCGGGTCGAAAACCCGCACGGCGAACTGGTGGAGCTGCGCGGAGACGATGGACGGCCCTTGAGCCCGCCCGTAATGGTGCCGCGACTGGCGGAGGATGAAGGCCCCTACTACAAGCTCTACCCCGAAGGCGTGATCGAGAACTTCGACGGCCGTCATATTCCGGGACACCAGTTCCTCAACGACAACCTCACCGACTTCAACCGCAACTTCCCCTACCACTGGGCACCCGAGACAGAACAGGTTGGCGCCGGCCACTATCCCGGCAGCTGCCCGGAAACCCGTGCAGTGATGGACTTCGCCACGCGCCACCCGCGCATCATGGTGTGGCTGAATCTGCACACATTCGGTGGCGTGCTCATCCGGCCCCTGGGTGACAGACCCGACTCCAAGATGAATCCCGGTGATCTGGCCATCTTCCGACAGATCGAAGAGTGGATGACCCAGCACACGGGCTATGCCACGGTCAGCGGCTTCCACGAATTCCTTTACGAACCCGACAAGCCCCTGCACGGCGACCTCTCCGACTACGCCTATTACCAGCGCGGTGCGCTGGCCTATGTGGTGGAACTCTGGGACCTCTTTCAACAGCTGGGCATCGAGCGGAAGAAGCCTTTTGTCGAACACTACAGCCAGCTCACCCGCGACGACCTGCGCCGACTCCACGCCTTCGATCAGCAACACAATGCCGGCCGCATCTTCAAGCCCTGGCGCAAGGTGCAGCACCCGCAGATTGGCGAGGTCGAGATCGGCGGTTACGACCCTCGCGTGGGCGTGTGGAACCCGCCCTATGAGCGTCTGGCATTGACCTGCGAGCAACAGAGCGCAGCCTTCCTGCGCGTGGCGGCACTGACGCCGCGCATCACGCTGGAGCTGGTCGCCCAGCATCAAAAGGGCAGCTTCACGCAGCTCGACTTCAAGGTGACGAACCACGGCTACCTGGGCAGCGCCGGTATCCCTTCAGCCGAACGGCTGCCCCTGGCCGAGCCGCTGAAAGCCAGCTGGGCTTGCGAGGGGCCGCGCGTGGTGGCCCCGGCGGTATCCGCTTTGGAAATCGGCCACCTGGAAGGATGGGGCAACGGCCTGCATGGCGGCCCCGGCATCTTTGCGCCGTGGACGCGGGGCAATACGCACGAGCGGCACTTCACGCTGATGGTGGACGGCCCAGGCCGGGTCACGGTGACCGTGGGCAGCAGCCGCAGCGGTCATGTGCATTGCACAACAACAGTCTGATCGGCCGGCTTGCGTGCCACCTCCGCAGCGCGCTCAGGACCAGGCCGCGGAAGTCCGCTGTCGCGCCGCGTTCAGAGCGTCGCGCGTCTGGCGAGCCACCCCGCGCGCGGCCTGTGCGAAATCGTCACCCGCGCCGGCATACAGCACGGCCCGTGATGAATTGACGATCAAGGCCCCGCAGCCGGGCAGATCCGCCCGTACCGCCGCCTTCACTGTGGCCGCCGCATCCCCACCCTGCGCGCCCACGCCGGGCACCAGCAAGGGCAGCGTCGGCGCCAATTCACGCACACGCGCGAGCTCCTGCGGAAAGGTCGCACCCACCACCAGCCCCAGTTGACCACTGCGGTTCCAGGGGCCGGCAGCCAGCCGGGCGATACGCTCGAACACCCGCTCGCCCGTGCTGCCGTCCTCGTTGACCAGGCGCTGGGCCTGCAGGTCCGAGCCCCCGGGGTTCGAGGTGCGGCACAGCAGGATCAGCCCCTTGTCGGAATAGGACAGGTAAGGCTCGATCGAATCAAAACCCATGAAGGGCGACAGTGTGACGGCATCCGCCTGGTAGCGCACGAAGGCCTCGCGCGCATACTGCTCGGCGGTACTGCCGATGTCCCCTCGCTTGGCATCCAGGATCACCGGCACATCGGGCGCATTGCGCTTGATGTGGGCCATCAGGCGTTCGAGCTGGTCCTCGGCGCGGTGCGCTGCAAAGTAGGCGATCTGGGGCTTGTAGGCACACACCAAATCGCGCGTGGCATCGACAATGGCTGCGCAAAAGTCGAAGATGCGCAAGGCATCACCCTTCCACGCGCCGGGAAACTTCGAGGGCTCCGGGTCCAGGCCCACACACAGCATGGACTGCTGGCGCTGAGCCACCGCTTGGAGCATGTCGGTGAACGTCATCGTGCGCCTTTCAATGGGCGTGTGGGCCGGTCAGATGCGGCGCGCCAAGTTTGCCGCAGCACCCGTGTAGGACCCTGGCGTCATCGCCTTGAGCCGCGTCTTCTCGGCTTCGGGCAGGGCCAGTCCATCAATGAAGGCCGCCATCGCCTCGGCCGTGATCGCCTTGCCACGCGTCAGCGCCTTCAACTGCTCATAGGGGTTGGGCAGGCCGTAGCGCCGCATCACCGTTTGAATCGGCTCGGCCAGCACTTCCCAAGCCGCATCGAGGTCGGCCGCCAGCGCCGCTTCATTGACTTCAAGCTTGCTCAATCCCCGCTGCAAGCTGTCCCAAGCGAGCACCGCATAGCCCAATGCCACGCCCATGTTGCGCAGGACGGTGGAATCCGTCAGGTCACGCTGCCACCGCGAAATCGGGAGCTTCTGCGACAGGTGCGTGAGCATGGCATTGGCCAGCCCCAGATTGCCTTCCGCATTTTCGAAGTCGATCGGGTTGACCTTGTGCGGCATGGTGCTGCTGCCGATCTCGCCCTCCTGAGTCTTCTGCTTGAAGTAGGCCAGCGAAATGTAGCCCCACACATCGCGCGCAAAGTCGATGAGGATGGTGTTGCAGCGGGTGATCGAGTCGAACAGTTCGGCCATGCCGTCGTGCGGCTCGATCTGGATGGTGTAGGGGTTGAAGGCCAGACCCAGGCGGTCTTCCACCACGCTGCGCGCAAAGCGTTCCCAGTCGAACTCAGGCCAGGCGGCCAGGTGTGCGTTGTAGTTGCCCACCGCGCCGTTCATCTTGGCCGGCAAGGGCACCTGGGCCATGCGCTCGCGCGCAATGCGCAGCCGCGCCACCACATTGGCGATTTCCTTGCCCACGGTGGTGGGGCTGGCCGTCTGGCCGTGGGTTCGGCTGAGCATGGGCACCGACGCCAGCGCGTGGGCCATCCCCGTGAGGTGCTGATCGATGCCGTCGAGCGCCGGCAGCAGCACCTGCTCGCGAGCGCCCTTCAACATCAGGGCATGGCTGGTGTTGTTGATGTCCTCGCTGGTGCAGGCAAAGTGCACGAACTCGCCCGCGGCCTTGAGCTCGGCATTCCCCTCAAACCGGGCCTTGAGCCAGTACTCCACCGCCTTGACGTCGTGGTTGGTGGTCTTTTCGATGTCCTTGATGGCCTGTGCATCCGCTTCCGAGAAGCGCAGGATCAGGCCCCGCAGCAGGCCGCGCGCGGCTTCGCTCAGTGGTTTGAACTCCGCAAAGCCGGCATCGCTCAGGGCGATGAACCACTCCACCTCCACCTGCACGCGCCGGTGCATGAGGCCGAATTCCGACATCAGCGGCCGCAGGGCGGCCACCTTGGGGGCGTAGCGGCCGTCCAGCGGTGACAGGGCGGATAGGGCAGACAGGTTCATGGCGCGGCGGGGGGTTAATCCTCAATTTTAGGCGGGGAGGCTTGGCGGAAGATTCGGGCCTATGACGAACCACGCTCCCACCGCACCGCACCCCCTGCCGCCCCTGCCCGGCGTGCAGGTGATGAACCACCCCTTGATCCAGCACAAGCTCACCTTGCTGCGCGAGAAGGACCGCAGTTCATCCAGCTTCCGCCGTCTGCTGCAGGAAATCAGCCTGCTCATGGCCTATGAGGTCACCCGGGACATGCCCACCCAGCTCATCGAGATCGAGACCCCGCTGGAGCGCATGCAGTCCCCGGTGATCGACGGCAAGAAGACCGTCTTCGTGGTCATCATGCGCGCCGGCGCCGGCTTGCTCGACGGCATGCTCGATGTGGTGCCGGGTGCCCGCGTCGGGCATGTCGGCCTCTACCGCAACCCTGAAACGCTGCAAGCCGTGGAGTACTACTTCAAGATGCCCGCGGGCATGACCGAGCGCGACGCCATCGTGCTCGACCCCATGCTGGCCACCGGTCACTCGGCCGTGGCCGCGGTCACACGGCTGAAGGCCACGAACCCGCGGTCCATCCGCTTCGTGTGCCTGCTGGCTGCGCCTGAAGGCCTGCGCACCTTCCGTGAGGCCCACCCCGATGTACCGGTGTTCACGGCCGCCATCGACCGGCAACTCAATGACCATGGCTACATCCTGCCGGGCCTCGGGGATGCCGGGGACCGGATCTACGGGACGAAGTAGCTGCGCGGCCGTCGGTGTTCAGGCCGAGGGCGTCAGCAGCTCGACCACCAACGGCGCCGGCGCGACCGGCACGCTCTCATCAACCCAGTCGAACGCCGTCGCCACTTCGCGCGCGGCCTGCTCCGCCTGCACAGCCGAGCTTGCGTGCACCACGGCCAAGGGGCGATCCGGTGAGAAGGCTTCACCCACGCCGAGCACCGCGGTCAATCCCACCCGGGGATCGATCGCATCACCCGGTCTGCCACGGCCGCCGCCGATGCGCTGCAAGGCCAAGCCCAGCCCACGCACATCCACCGACCGCACACGCCCCCGGGCAAGCGCCTCGGGCCACACACCCACCGAGCAGGGCGCGATCAACAGCCCCGCATCGCGCAGCACCGCGGGCGGGCCGCCCTGAAGCGCCACCATGCGCTCGAACCGTTCGGCGGCCTGTCCCGACGCCAGGGCCCGCAAGGCGGCGTCCCGGGCCGACTCCAGATCCGGCTGCAAACCACCCATCACGAGCAGATGGGCGGTCTGCAGCACGCTCAGTTCGCTCAAGCGTGGATCAGCGGTGGATCCGGTCAGCACATCGATGGCTTCACGCACCTCCACCGCGTGCCCGGCCGAGCGCCCCAGCACCTGTCCCATGTCGGTGATCAAGGCACGAATCGGCAAACCCGCCGCCGTCGCCACGTCCACCAGACTGCGCGCCAAGGCACGTGCCCGCGGCAGCTCCGGCATCACCGCCCCGCTGCCCACCTTCACATCCATCACCAGGGCCTGCAGGCCAGCGGCCAGCTTCTTGCTGAGGATGCTGGCGGTGATGAGGTCCAGCGACTCCACCGTCGCCGTCACATCGCGGATCGCGTACAGGCGCCGATCGGCCGGTGCCAAGTCGTCGCCGGCGCCAACGATGGCGCAACCGGCCTCGCGCAGCGCACGCTGCAACTCAGCCTCGCCCAAATGAACGCGAAATCCCGGCAAGGCCTCCAGCTTGTCCAGCGTGCCGCCGGTGTGCCCCAGACCACGCCCCGAGATCATCGGCACCACACCGCCGCAGGCCGCCACCAGCGGCGCCAGGATGAGACTCACCTTGTCACCCACACCGCCGGTGGAATGCTTGTCCAGTATGGGCCCCTGCAGCCCCGCAACGCCGCGCCAATCCAGCACGCGCCCCGATTCCGCCATCGCGCGGGTCAGGTCACACCGCTCCTGGGCGTCCATCCCGCGGATCGTCACGGCCATGGCCCAGGCCGCCACCTGGCTGTCGCTCCAGGATCCATCGGTGATGCCCTGCACCAGCGCCTGCACATCCGCCGACGCGTGCGCCCGCCCGTCCCGCTTGTCCCGGATGATCTCAGCGGGCAGCGGCCTCAAGCACCGCCTCCACATCATCGAGCAAGGAACTGGCCCCGATGCGAAAGCGCGCCGGCACCAACGCGGCACCGCCCAGCCCCTCACGCACCAGATCGATGTAGACCGCCGCATCACGCACCGTGCGCACGCCGCCGGAGGCTTTGAAGCCCACGCGCGCACCGCGCGGGTGCGCAGCGATCGCCTCCAGCATCAGGCGCGCGGCCTCGGGCGTGGCGCCCGTGGCGGTCTTGCCGGTGCTCGTCTTCAGAAAGTCCACGCCCTCGTTGAGCCCGATGCGGCAGGCCAAGGCAATCAGCGCCGGTTCGCGCAGTTCACCCGATTCGATGATGAGCTTCAGGCCCGCCGTCCCACACGCCTGACGAACCGCCCGCACCGTTCGCGCCGCGCCTTCCACCGCGGCGGCCCCGCCGCTTCGCATGGCGCGCCAATCCAGCACCAGGTCCACTTCGTCCCCGCCTTGCGACAGGATCTGGCGAACCTGGGCGAGGACGGACCCCAATGGCTCCTGGCCCGATGGGAAATTGGCCACAGCAGCCACCTTGGGCCGCGAGGCCGGGCCGTGCAGTGAAGCCAGCAAGCCCACCACCTGGCCCACGAACCGCGGCCACACGCACAGCGCCGCCGGCGCGCCGGCACCCCCGCGGCTGCGCATCACCAGCGACGCCACCTGCAGCGCCGTGTCCGTATCGCCCAGGCTGGTCAGGTCCAGGCAGGCCAGTGCCACGCGCGCATGGCCGAGGCTTGCATCGCTCACGTCCGTCCTCGGGACAGCGGACCCGCCGGCGGTGCCCAGCGCCTCGTAGCCGCTCACTTCGCCTCCCCTTGCAACTGCCTCCACAGGAAGGTGTACTCCAGCGCCTGCATCTTGGCCCGCTGGCCGTTGTCGGCAGCGCCGCCATGGCCGCCTTCCATGTTCTCCCAGTACAGCACCGGCTGCCCACGCTCACTCAAGCGCGCGGCCATCTTGCGCGCATGGCCGGGGTGTACGCGGTCGTCCTTGGTCGAGGTCACCAGGAGCATGGGCGGTAGCTTCTTCGAGCCCTCACCCGAGGCCGGCGGAATGTGGTGGTAGGGGCTGTAGCGAGAAATGAAGGCCCAGTCTTCCTCGCGATCGGGGTTGCCGTATTCGGCCATCCAACTTGCGCCGGCCAAGAGCCGATGGAACCGCCGCATGTCCAGCAACGGCACCTGGCACACCACCGCGCCGAAGAGGTCCGGCCGCTGCGTCATCACCGCGCCCACCAGCAGGCCGCCGTTGCTGCCGCCGCGTATGCCCAGCTGCGCCGGCGTTGTCACCCCCGTGCGCACCAGGTCCTCGGCCACCGCAATGAAGTCGTCGTAGCTGCGCTGCTTGTTTTCGCGAATCGCCGACCGGTGCCACTGCGGCCCGTACTCACCACCACCCCGGATATTGGCCAGTACATAGACGCCACCGCGCGCCAACCAGCCGCGCCCGATGCCGCCCGAGTAGGTCGAGCGCATCGAAATCTCAAAGCCGCCATAGCCGTACAGCAGCGTGGGCCGCGGTCCGGCGTCGCGCGGCTGGCCCTTGGGCATCACGATGAAGTAGGGAATGCGGGTGCCGTCCCTGGAAAGGGCAAATCGCTGCTCCAGTCGCAAACCCTGCGTCGGGAACAAGCCCTGTCGCGCCTTCAGGTTCTCGATGCCAGCCCGGTCCGCCCGCGCCAGCAGAAGGCTCTCCGGCGTGAGCAAGT
>Ga0255188_1000423_pt1 | contig 14275 bp, 16 predicted proteins | sample Miss_Cont_RepB_8_FD_188427 | JGI IMG/M metagenome (GOLD analysis project Ga0255188, IMG submission 188427) | Freshwater microbial communities from Mississippi River, Louisiana, United States - Miss_Cont_RepB_8h | ecosystem: Environmental > Aquatic > Freshwater > River | place: USA: Louisiana... | reverse complement strand
TTAACGCTTTACCATGGCGCATTTCCGGTCCATTGGGGTTTTACAGAATCACGCAAGAAACCTTGCGCGCAACTGCTCGTTGTAATCTAGACACTTTCCTTGAGTCATTGAAAAAATCTGAAGTCGATTTTTGTCGTGTCGAACTTGAAGAATATGAAAAGCTGCTTTTGAAGCCGAGAGAAGAGTTGCGGTTGAGGGCAGATATTTAAGGGGTTGGCGTGTTGGTCGTTGTTTCTGCGAGCTACCAGGGGAATAGAGACGCAATCGCGGGAGATGAGGTGACAGTTGCCGTTGATTGGGTAGCTAATCGTCGGTGTTGAATATTGCGTTTCGAGTTTGTGAATAGCGCGCATTTTGTCGATTCGCATCGGCAAGATATCCGGGTCGGACTTAGACAGCAAGTCTCAGGTGATGGAGTAGTCATCTCGCCGTAAAGACATTTGATGGCGAAAGATAGCTAAAGAGTCAATTATTGTTGCGTTTTTTGATTAGTACTTTCATAGGTATAGTAAGAAAATGCGTGCGCAGTTGCGTAGAGCGGTTCGAAGAGCGTCGTCGGTTGTGGCGGTGGTTGCCGTAGTTGCTTTAGCAGTGCCAGTTGAGGCAGCGAAGCCACCCCAGGTTCAAGGAACTAAATGCGCAAAGGTGAGAGCAACGCGGGTGGTCAAAGGTGTTTCTTACTCATGTGCCAAAGTTGGAAAAACTAATAAGTGGCAAATTGTGAGCACAGGCGCTAATAGCAGTACTTCAAGTAGCACAACGACGTCCTCGACAACTGTTGCCGTTTCATCGACTGTTGTTACAACTACTACTGTCGCGCGTAGGACTGCCGCGCAAGTTGTTGCCGACAAGATAAACACTTTTGTAGCACCGATGCGAACTCGCAATCAAGCAGTGCCAACGATCGAATATCGATTTGGACCGAGTGTTTCTGAAGCTGATCGAGCCATGACTAGGCAGTTGGCTGAAGCTTTCTTCAAATACGGATCATTTCCGCAACTTGCTAACTATCGAAATGCAATCTCGGTCTCACTAAGCAATGCAGAGGTTATTGAGACGACCGCGCCTTGGATTAACGTTTCAGGCTGGGGAAACATCGCGGGTGGATACACCGGTACTGGCACGTACGCGCTAGTCGTGCAGAATTTCACGGCGCATCGCTGTGGCACGGGTGTGACCGTAGCGGCTTGTGAAGCGCGAGGCAACGGAGGTGAACTGGGAAGGTACGGCCTTCGGGTAAACGTGTTGCACGAGTTTTCGCACGGGGGCAAGGTTGCGCTAATGGGCTTTGACCCAACTGAGATAAATAGAAATCTTGAGCGTATGCCAATGTGGTTGGCATCAGGTATTAGCAACATTCAGGGTGCGATGTTGCTTGCGGCTATTGATGGAACTTCTTATTCGAACCCATCAATTTCATTATTCCAGGCAGAAAGATGTCGCAACGCGCCAATTTCTTTGGCAAGTACTTCGGATACGGGTGGCGGATGGGGTTGTCGAGGACAGGGTACAGGTGATTTTGCTAACGAGATTCTCGTCGCACGTTTTGGGTTAGATAAGGTGCTTGAGTTTGTCTCGGGTTCGCGATCTCACCCGACAAAAGACGCTTGGTCGGACTGGTCTAGTGCGTGGTCTGGACTTTTTCAGCGGTTGTTTTTACAGAACCCAGCATCTTTTGAACGTGATGTCGAGATTTACAGAAACGCCGTTATCAATGGCACTGATCTGCCCACTGACTTTTTGGAAGCAAAAGTGCGGTCATGAAAATCACTCGAATTGTGATTGGCGTAATCGTTCTTGCCGCAGGATTGTCGTTGTCTTCACGAGTTGATTCATCTAATGCTGTTGCAAATCCTCAGATTGTTGGGACAAAGTGTCTGAAGGCTGGTACTTCGCGCACAGTTAAGGGCGTTCGTTTTTCTTGTGCCAGATCTGGGAAGACTTTGAAGTGGGTTCGTATCGCAACAAGTACAACAGCCGTAACAACAACGACTGTAGCGACCACATCCACAACGACGTCAATAGCGACCACATCCACAACGACGAAGGCCGTAACTACGACAACTGTGGCGTCGAAGCCATGCCGTACGGTTGCCCAAATTACTTCGCGACTTCCGAATGATTTACAGAAGCGCGAGTGGGAGGCGGTAGTTGCCAAACTTCAACCGATTGTGGCAGCAGCTGACTCTACCGGTCGCACTACAGCTGTGATTGACACGTTTGATGACACGCAAACTGGAATTCTCAATTACGGACGCTATTACGCGATGTCGTATCCTGCGGCGATTGAAGAGACGCAACGTGGCAGATGTTCGTATCTTGGTTTAGTTTTCGGTTTGATGGTCAGCTTTACGGGTTCAGATAAGTCTGACGACGCGGCCAAGGCAGGAATCCAAGCGGCGACAAAAGCTCTATTGCAAGAGTCGCTGGCAAAGTACACGAAGGTCGACGGATATGACGTTGACGTGATTCTTATCGAACCAGTTCTTGATTATTGTCCCGGAAGAGCGATCATGGGTTTGCGTACGCAGTGTCCGTGGAATGACTATGGATACTTATATTTTCGAACTGCCGCATTAACCTCTGGACAAGTTGCAGCAACTGCAACAACTGATATTTTCTCGTTGTCTGTTAGCGGAGCGACATTTCCTCCACGGCCATTTAACCAAATCGTGGGTATTGGTCCGTCGACTCAAGCCGTAGAGACGGGTTCGGTTCGCAAATTAGTTCCAGCTGCGAACAAGACACATCAGGCATACACGTATGTAGAGTTTTCGACAACACAACTTGAACTCGGCCAGACGATCGCGGTCGATTCGGCGCTTGCAGTTAATTCAATCTCTGTTGACACAGTCGGTCATGTGAGCATCGTCGATGGCCGACCAGCCTCAGGCGTTGGGGCCGGCGTGTCTGCGACTATTCAAACCCGAATATATAGGTACAACGGCTCAGGTGATATCCCAGTTGCGACGCGACGAAGTGATTTTTCGTTGCAGGTAGATGCGACTCAAGCAGTGCTTTTTCCTCACTATTCATCGGCGACCTTAAACTTGCCTAGCGGCACCACATTGAGTCCGGGCAAATACTTGATCACATTTACTGTCTCGGGATGGAACCCGGTCGGTTCGTATATTCGCATCGCGAGTTTTGCTGAAGGCAGCAGTGGGCAAACGGATGTTTACGCACCTGGCAAGGCTTATCGTGCTTGCAATTTGAGAGAGCGTATTGGCTATCGAATGACTGATAATCCGCAAGTGGCATCAATAGGTGATGAATCAGTCGGTACCAATTGCAATCTTTTCTATCCTGAGGTATCGAAAGGCGAGAACCCCGCACGTGGGGCACAGCACACTTGGGTGTGGTCAGATATTGCGATGACACTTAATGCGCCCTAATCGGTGATGGCTAGTTAATACGATGGGTTGAGTGAAAATACGCGCTCTTACAATCGTTCTTGTTACGAATATTTTGGTTGCGACAAGTTTGGGGGCGACTGCTGGGGCGAAGTTGATGCCGAGCGATGGGCAGGTGGGTCGAGCGAAGGTTTTGGTGATTGGTGACTCGGTGTTTACGGCATTTAACCACGTTGCGAGTGCTCGCGAATTGCTGGACAGTCAGCAGAAGACAATTTTTGCAGCGCAGGGGTGTCAAAAACTTGTTGACCCTGGTTGTTTCGCATGGGTGAAACTGAGCGCCTTAGACCAATTAAAGAAGAACGCTGGACGCTTTAGCGAAGTTGTCGTAATCGGCACGGGGTACAACGATCGCATTGGTACACCGTTTCGCGGTGCGGTTTTAGCGATCACACAAGAGGCTGCACGTCAAGGTGTCGATGTTATTTGGATTACATACCGACAGGTACGACATGTTCGCGGCAAAGCAACGACGATGAACAAACAACTTGGCAAACTCGACCCGAAAATTGAGAACCTGCATATTGCTGACTGGAATTCGTTTAGTGAAGGCAAAGAGAAGAGCGGTTGGTTTCGCGCCGATCGCATTCATTTAGTTACGCCTGGAGCAGTCGGATTAGCGCAGTTAATCAATCAGTCGGTGGCTGAGGTTATGGCAAAGCGTGAATTAGCGAAAGTCGTCTGACGAATATTGGCCGATGCGGTCGGCGCGATGTTGTGTATCGATCACACGCACGGTGCCACTGCGACTACGCATCACCAAACTTTGCGACCGTGCACCATACGAGTCGTAGCGCACGCCGCGCAACAACTCGCCGTCGGTGACGCCAGTAGCAGCAAAAAACACATCATCGCCACTGCACAAATCGTTGACTGTCAAAACTTTCGACAAGTCATAACCGGCGTCTGTTGCGACTTTCGCTTCTGCGTCGTTTTTAACCCACAACTTGCCCAAGATCTGACCGCCCAAACTCTTAAGCGCCGCAGCGGCAGTAACACCTTCGGGTGTGCCGCCGATGCCCATCAACACATCAACGCCAACATTTGGCGATGCCGCAGCAATTGCACCGGCGATGTCTCCGTCACTGATCAAGTGGATGCGACAGCCGCAACTGCGAACCTCGGCGATGAGTTCATCGTGTCGAGGTCGCTCTAAAATCACTACGACGAGATCATTAAGCGACTTCTTGGTTGCCTTGGCGATTTCTTTGAGATTTTTTGTCGGTGAAACATTTATATCAATCGCATTGGCTGCTTCGCGCGAGACGGCAATTTTCTCCATGTAGACGCATGGCCCGGGGTTATACATCGTGCCACGTTCAGCAACGGCGAGCACCGACAAAGCGTTGTTGCGTCCGAGTGATGTGAGTGTCGTGCCGTCGATTGGGTCAACAGCTACATCGGTTTCGGGTTTAGAACCGTTGCCGACTCGCTCGCCATTGAACAACATCGGTGCTTTATCTTTTTCGCCTTCACCGATGACAACGATGCCATCCATATTCACGGTGTCGAGAAGATTGCGCATCGCATCAACGGCAGCACCGTCGGCTGAATTTTTGTCGCCACGTCCGACCCACTTAGAAGCAGCGAGAGCAGCCGATTCGGTGACTCGTACGAGTTCTAGCGCCAAGTTGCGGTCGGGGCGTTGCGACAACGTCATTAAGGGAGATGTTAGCCCAATATTACTTCAGTCGAATAAACAACTAGCGTTCGGATTGTGAGTGAACTAAACCCCAATTCGCCTATCACCGAGTGGGAGCTCGACGAATGGCCGCAAGAGACTCGTGCCGAGTTGACAACGATGTTGATCGAAGCAGGTATCGCACATCGATGGGAAGACGCAATTCTGATTGCCGAGTCAGCGCGCGAAGTTGACGTCGAGGAAATCTTGGATGAGATTGAGAATCTTGAAGACGAAATTGAGGAGCAAGATGATGACAGCGATCAGGCTGATGCGAGAGTTTTATCGCAACTTGCTGGGTTGGCTCAGAAGATTGCAAGAAATCCATCTGACGCTGGCGTCGTAGCCAATCTTGAGCGGCTGCTTGAATCGATTGATGCGTCGAGTGCACCTGGTGACATGGGCGACTCGGTGTGGCGACAGATCAAAGACCTCGCAAGCCAAGTCGAAGACGCGTTGGTTGGTGGCGATCGACCCGATGAAGTCTTGGCAATGGATTTAGCGAGTCGGCTTGCCGCAATTTTGCGCTCGAATCTCTAGTTGATTTTCGCAAACAGCAATTAGTCTCTGAAGTTATGGTTGCTGGCGATGTGCTTGCTGAAATAGAGATTTGGCACACTCGGCCGTTTACGCCGACGCGACGATTGTCGATCGGTGCGCTGAACTTGCCAGTTGAGCATTCGCCAGGGTTTGGCGGTTTGTTGTTGGGTGGCATTGTTGCCCAGCACTTTGGCGAAATCGATGATGAGGTCGTGCCCGACGTGCATCGGTTGTTGGCGCAAGTTGAGCGTGGCGAACGAGTCGTGCAACCACGTTTGCGTCACCGACTGCAAACAGATCGTCACGGTTTGGCAAAGAGCGTGCATCGTCTGCACGGCAATGAAAACGAATTGAAGTTTAATTTTGAATCGAATGGCAGCGACTTATTGCAGGTGCTTGGGGCGATTTATTCGTTAGAAAGACTTGAAGACTCTGTTCGACGAACATTGAGTTCGGTGATTGGTCGAGCGATGCGATGGCGTGGGCCACTTGATTCATCATTTATTTCGTTTCTTGCGGGCAGCGCTTCGGCAAACATTTCGGCGATGGCCGACCCGCGAGCATGGGCGCTCGAGTTGCTTGGGTTTCCGGCTGGCACGGTAAAGCCATCGAAGCGACAAGTGCAAGAGCGGTATCGCGCTGTGTTGCGCAGCGTTCACCCGGATCACGGTGGTGACGTTGCGACTGCCGGTAAGTCAATCGAAGAAATTGGAGAAGCCCGTCGAGTGCTTTTGCGCTCGTGAAAACGCGTGTGCTTTTGCGCTCGTGATAACTGGTGCTGTGCTGTTTCCGGGGGCGGGAACAGATGCAAATCATCAGTCGCTAGTCGCAATTGAGACGGCTATAAAAAGTAGAAATGCAAAAATGAAAATTGCGCGCTGTGATTTCGAATATCGCAAAGCTGGCAAAAGTTTTCCGGATAAAACGCCTGTGTTGATTGAGGCCGTGCGCAACGCCGTAACGCAAGCCGCCCAAGATTGGGGCTGTGCGACGAATGAAATAGTGATCGGTGGTCGTTCGATGGGTGGGCGAATGTGCAGTATGGCCATCGCCGATGCAGAAAACACACTTGAAGTTGCCGGTTTGGTGTGTGTTTGTTACCCGTTACATCCACCGAAGCAGCCAGAGAAGTTACGTAGTGAGCATCTGCCAAAAATTTTGACGCCGACGCTATTTGTTAGTGGCACGCGCGACGAATTTGGCACAGTCGAAGAACTAACCGCAGCAACCAAACCGATGAACAAAAAAATGCACGTGTGGATTGAAGGCGCACGTCATGACTTAAAAAATCGCGACGCCGAAGTCGGCGAGATTATTGCAAATTGGATTACTGCTATTTAGAGGGCTTCGAATCAACCACATCTTCTGGGTTGAGTTCTTCGAGTTCGCGGTGTGCTGATTCGGGGAAAGTTGCATAGACCAAGATGCCAGCAATGATCGGACCCACAGCAAGCCAACTCATGACGGTGCCGTAGCTGAAGTCACGGTTGAGAAAAAAGCCAGCGCCAATGAGACCAACACTGCCGCCAATTAGTGAAGCGGTCATGATCACACTCGAGGCAAACGAGCGATGCAAAGTCGGAAACATTTCACCTCGATAAACAGCCATCGCTGGGTAGGCGAGACCCAGACAGACGCCACCCGAAACCGAAGCGAGCCACATGATTTGACCGCTTGTGCTGAATGCCCCAGTTAGCAAAATTGCCCCGAGCGGAAACGTGATTGCTGAAAGAACGCGGCGCCCGCGACGGTCGGCGACGCGTCCGCCGATTAACAAACCTATTGATGCTGGTGTGCCGGTGACCAATGTGAATGCAGTGACCATGACTGCTGAATAGTCGCGAACGTCGCGCAAGTAACGCACTTGAAAGACAGATGACGCAGCGATAAAAACGTTGCCAAAAATTGCGACGAGACTTTGTGTGGCAAGTCGAGTTCTATTGATGTGAGTTGCCGAGTCGAGTTTGGCTTCGTGACGCTCAGTGAATCGCGTCGTCTCGGGAAGTTTGCGCCAAAGAATGACGGCGATCACGAGCCATGCAAGCGAGATTGCATAGATGTAACGCCACGAGTCTGAACCAAGATCAGCCAATGGCAAGGCGGCAAATGCGAAGCCAGCGCCGAACCCCGCGGCAATCGCCAGCACACTTGTCGCCCATGCTCGAGCATCACGTGACATTTCTTCGGTGGCGACGATGCCGATCAAAATAGTTAAGACCAGTGCTAATGGTCGGCCAATAGTTTGTGTCGCCACCAAGATTGCAAAATTTGGTGCAAGACCTCCAAGTGCAGTGATGATCGGCGCACCGAACGCGCAGAAAATAATTAATCGACGACGGCCGATGCGGTCGGCGAGCGCGGCAAGTGGAAGTGAAATGACGACACCCCAGCGGATGATTGCCGCACCGATGCCTTGACCTTGTTCTGAAATTGCAAAATCTTGTGCTGCATATGCAACTGTTTGGGTGAACAATGTGTTGGCATATGTGGCGGGAACGCAAGCCAAGGCGAGAAGCCACAAAATAGTGCGTTGGCGTGCGGTCAACGGCGGCGTTCGGGGTTTTCGGCTCACTGCGGGAGCATACTGAAATGTCATGAATAACGAGTCTCCACGCATAATTGTGCGCCGTTCGGGGCCACTTTCGGGCAATGTTCAGGTGCCTGGGGCAAAAAACTCGGTGCTCAAGTTGATGGCTGCAACTTTGCTTGCTGAAGGCGAATTTGTATTGACCAATGTGCCGGCGATCGCCGATGTCGACACGATGTCTGATTTGCTGGTTGCGCTCGGAGTGAAAACCAAATGGCTTGGGCCTCATGAACTTTCGCTAGTTAACTCTGGGAATATTTCGACCGAAGCACCGTTCGAAAACGTTGACAAAATTCGCGCGAGCATCAATGTGCTTGGGCCGTTGTTAACGCACTATGGTCAGGCTTTGATCAACTGGCCTGGCGGCGACGACTTTGGTGGGCGTCCGATTGATTTGCATATCAGTGGTCTCCAAAAAATGGGTGCAACGATTGAGCAAAACTTATTGAACATTAATGCATATGCCGAAGAGCTGCATGGCGCTGAGATTGAGTTGTCGTTTGCGAGCGTTGGTGCGACTGAAAATATTTTGACTGCTGCAATTTACGCAAAAGGCACGACAGTGATCGACAATGCGGCGCGTGAACCCGAGATTGGCGATTTGTGCAACATGCTCGTGGCGATGGGTGCACAAATTGAAGGCATTGGCACTTCGCGTTTGGTGATTCACGGCTCTAAAAAAGGTTCGTTGCGCGGTGTGCGGCATGCAGTGATCAACGACCGTGTGCAAGCGGCGACCTACATTGCAGCCGTGGCGATTGCGGGTGGCGATGTGCAGGTACGTGGCGCACGGCCCGAGCATATGGAGATGGTGATTAACAAGTACACGCAGATGGGTGTATCGATTTATCCGCAGCGCGATGGCTTGCGAGTGACGGCGCCAGAGCGACTTGCGGCGATTGATTTTGCGACGCTGCCGTATCCAGGTATTGCGACTGATTACAAGCCACTACTCGTGGCGATGAATTCTGTTGCGAGCGGCGTTGGTATTGTGACTGAAAATTTATTTCCGGGTCGATTTAGGTACATCGAAGAGTTGTGCAAACTTGGCGCCGACATACGCATTGATGGACATCATGCCGTGATTAAGGGCGTAGATCACCTGATTGGCACAGCGGTGACCGCACCCGACATTCGCGCTGGTGCAGCTCTAGTTGTCGCTGGTTTGGCCGCTCACGGCGAAACTGTGATCGGTGAAATTCACCACATCGACCGAGGCTATGACGACTTAGTCGGACGACTGAGTGGTCTCGGTGCTGACATCACTCGCGTTTGACTCGCGTTTGACACGTCGTGTTGCCTGCCATAACACCCCGATTATCACGAGAATTGGTCCAACGACCAAGAGAATTTCATCCCAACCACCTTGGTGAGCAAGCACCCTCGTATCGTAGAGGGTTCAGCAATTAAAACTAGACAGGATGCTCAGTGTCGATTCGCACGCAAGTTGAAGAAACGATCGAAGTGATTCGCCCGGCCTTACAGGCTGACGGTGGCGACATTATTCTGCGCGAAGTTGATGAGGTAACCGGCATTGTCAGTGTGACTCTGACTGGCGCGTGTGGCACTTGCCCTGCTTCTGATCAAACTCTTAAAGCCGGAATCGAGCGCATCATGCGCGATCGAATTGATGGCATCACTGAGGTCATTGCGGTTTAAATGAACTCGCGTTCAACCGACACCACAAAATTATTTGAGGATGCTTGCACCGGTGATCGCGCAGCCCTCGCACGATTGCTTTCGCTGATCGAGCGCGGCGGTGACGACGCGCGAAGTGTGGGAAGGTTGGTTTATCCAAAAGTTGGCAATGGCTACGTGGTCGGCATTACCGGTGCGCCGGGTGCGGGAAAGAGCACGCTGACTTCAGCGCTGATAAGTCATTTACGTTCGAAGTCTCAAGAGGTTTCGGTGTTGGCGATTGATCCGTCGTCACCGTTTACTGGTGGCGCAATTTTGGGCGATCGTGTACGAATGCAAAGTCATGCAACTGATGCTGGCGTGTTTATTCGCAGCATGGCAACGCGTGGTCATTTGGGTGGTTTGAGTTTGGCCACGAGTGAGGCCGTGCGGTTGCTTGACGCCGTTGGTTCGCCGTGGACTTTGGTTGAGACGGTCGGTGTTGGTCAAGTTGAAGTTGAGATTGCGCGCAACGCTGACACGATTGTTGTTGTTGTTAACCCAGGTTGGGGCGATTCGGTTCAGGCAAATAAAGCAGGCCTGCTCGAAATTGCTGACGTGTTTGTGATTAACAAAGCAGATCGACCGGGCGTCGACCAAACACAACGCGATCTCGAACAAATGCTTGAACTTTCTGAAATTGCACACGATGCATGGCGACCAAAGATCGTGCGCACAATAGGCACGACGGGCGAGGGCGCTGAAGGTCTTTGGCAGGCAATCATGGCTCATCGTGAGCATGCAACAAGAGACGGTTCGCTAGTTAAGCGGCGTGAACAACGGTTGCGCAACGAACTTAGGGCGATAATCGAGCGGCGTCTCGAGCATCGTGCGCGTGAAATTTGCACTGGCGAGCGCTGGGACGCAATTCAAAACGAAATGTTGGCACGATCACGTGACCCGTGGAGTTGTGCCGACGAAATGTTGGCCGGCATTTTGTAGTGAGTGAAACTCGGCGAGTTGTAGTTTCAAGTCTGACACTGAGCGCGGCTGTCGGCATCTTTGCGTTGTCGTTTGGCGTTGCGTCTGTGAGCGCCGGTGCAAGTGTTTGGCAGACGTGTGCTTTGTCGCTGTTTGTGTTTACTGGTGCTTCACAGTTTTCGGCGATGAGTGTTGTTGGTGCGGGCGGTTCGATGCTTGCGGCATACGGTGGCGCTGTTTTGCTTGCGGCACGAAATCTTGTTTATGGTTTAGCGCTTTCGTCGTCAGCAAAGTCGGTGGCAGGCAATTTGCCACGCCGCTTGTTCGCGGCTCACTTCGTGATCGACGAAACAACAGCATTGGCTTTAGCCGAATCGTCGCCAAAGCTTCGCAAGATTGCGTTTTGGACAACTGGTATTGGTTTGTTTAGTTTCTGGAATCTCGGCACTTTGATTGGCGCTTTGGCAGGCAGTGCGATTGATCCACAAAAATTCGGATTAGACATCGCGTTTCCGGCGGCATTCATCGTGATGTTGATGCCACACTTGCGTTCGAAGTTGGGTCGACAAGCAGCCATGCTCGGCGGCGCGTTGTGTTTGATTTCAATTTCATTTTTGCCAGTTGGTGTGCCGATCTTGCTTGCGGCCAGTGCTGTTTTGGTTGGGGTGCGCAATGATCAATGAGGCGCCTGCGAATTTGTGGCTGATGATTATTGCGCTTGCGGCTAGCGCGTATTTATTAAAGATGTTTGGCCTTGTTGTGTTGGGTTCGCGACAACTGCCAAAAGTATTTGATCGTTGTCTCGGGCTGATACCGGCTGCGTTGCTCTCGGCGCTGGTTCTCAAAGATACTTTTTCAGTTGGGCAGAGTTTGGTGTTTGACGCGCGAATCGCAGGTTTTGCAGTTGCTGTTGTCGCTGCGTGGCGTCGTGCACCGTTGATTGTTGTTGTGGTGCTGGCCGCGAGTGCGACGGCGTTGCTGCGAGCGATTTAGTTAGTTTTTGCAAAGCGCGGCGAGACCGCGCAAGTTACGTTTCCAAATTTGGCGCAAAACTATTTTGCCACCAACAAATGCGCCCAGTGGACCGCCGAGAAACCACGGAAAGATAAGTTCTTCTTCCCATTGAAAAAGTGTGCGCGCGCCATTGGCGACTGGTTCGAGTGTGAAGACGCCAGTGCCAGTGACGATGCCGACGTGTTTGACGCCCATTGCCTTGCCCGGCACCCATTCGGTGATCTCCATTTTGTCGGTCAACCGAATCGGACCAACTTTGGTGTCGCAGAGAAACGACGTGCCGACTCCGCGAGTTTGGTCAGAGACAAAGCGAATTGCGACGGCGTCATGCATCCAATCAACGTGTCGCTCAATTGGTTCGACAATTTGCCAGACCTTTTCAGGGCTGGCGTCAATTTCAATAGAAACTTTGATAATGCTCATCGCCATGTGAGTGTAGTTAGCCTGTAGTTCTGTGACGATTCGTAAAAAAAATGCTTTTAGCGGTGACGCAATTGCTGACTTTGTCTATTTAGATCACGCTGCAAGCACACCAATGCGCCAGGAAGCGATTGAAGCGATGTCGCCATATTTGAGCGGCATTTACGCCAACCCTTCGGGATCGCATCGGTTTTCACGAATAGCCCGCAAAGCAATTGACGAGGCGCGCGATGACGTTGCCGAAGTGCTTGGTTGCAAAGTCGGCGAGGTCGTGTTTACGAGTGGCGGCACCGAGGGCGACAATGCGGCGATCTTTGGCGCGGTGCGACACAATTCGGGTGTTGCAGTTTGCTCGGCTGCGGAACACCATGCGGTTCTGCATTGTGTCGAAAATTTGAAGGGCAAAGTTGTTGGCGTCGATGCGACTGGTGTGATCGATGTTGTCGAACTTGAGCGTGTGTTGCAAGAAGCGCAGGCGAGCAAAAATGTGAGCGACCGAGTGGGTGTCGTTTCGGTGATGGCAGTTAACAACGAAGTTGGCAGTATTTCGCCGCTGAGGCAAGTTGCGAAAGTTGTGCGTGCAAATGCGCCGAGTGCTGTTTTACACACCGATGCAGTGCAAGCGACTTGTTGGCATGATTTGCGCGAAATTTCAAAACTTGTAGATGTGCTTTCGGTTTCTGCCCATAAATTCGGCGGGCCAAAAGGTATGGGCATCACGATGCAGCGTCTCGGCTTAGAAATTGATCCGCTAATTGTTGGTGGCGGACAAGAGCGCGATCGTCGAAGTGGCACGCACAATGTCGCAGGCATTATGGCAACTGCTGCGGCGTTGCGGGCGACCGACTCGTCGCGTGATTCTGAAGTTGAACGAGTTACAAAGTTGCGCGATGCGTTGGTGGATGGTGTGATGAGTGAAATTGAAGATTTGATTGAAACTGTGCCGCGCGACAAACGTGTTGCTGGCATTGCACATATATGTATTGGTGATTGTGAAAGCGAATCAGTGCTCTATTTGCTCGATGAAGCGATGATTTGCGCATCGGCGGCGAGTGCATGCGCGAGTGGGGCAATGGAGCCGTCACATGTGTTGACTGCGATGGGTGTTGACAAGAAATATTCAATGGGTGCTCTGCGTATGAGTCTTGGTCATACGACGACCGAGAGCGATATTGATCGCGCAATAACTGCACTGGTCGGTGTCGTTCAGCAACTGCGGCGCAATAAAGTTAAAGCCTGATGAAAGTTCTAGTAGCGATGTCGGGTGGCGTTGATTCGTCGGTGGCTGCGGCTGAGCTAATTGATCAGGGTCATGAAGTTGTGGGCGTGACGATGCGCTTGTGGGGTGGCGAGAGCGACACCGGGTGTTGTTCGGTTTCAGATGTTGATGATGCGCGTCGAGTGGCGCAACAACTAGGCATTGATCATTTGGTATTTAATTTTTCTGACGACTTCAACGAGCATGTTGTTGCCCCGTATGTGCAGGCACATGTTGACGGCATTACTCCTAACCCGTGTATTGAGTGCAATCGTCATCTGAAGTTTGACCGTTTGAGTGAGCGAGCACGGGTTTTGGGTTTTGATGCGGTGGCGACTGGTCATCATGCGCAAGTTTCGCGAGGCGACGATGGTGTTTATAGATTGACTCGCGGTCACGATCAACTAAAAGACCAAAGTTATGTCGTATATATGCTCGATCAGACCGAGTTGGCGTTCACGATGTTTCCGGTTGGGCACATGACCAAGGCACAAGTTCGAGACCGAGCGGTTGCGCTTGGTTTGCGCACTGCGACCAAACCAGACAGTCAGGATGTTTGTTTCATTTCGCGAACTGGTGGTCGCGAAACCTTTTTGGGCAATCGCATTGAGTTTCGCAAAGCAGCTGTTGTGACGAGTGATGGCGAGACCGCTGGCGCAGTTGATGCGCTTGAACTTGTAACAATTGGTCAGCGCCGAGGGCTGGGTCTACCTGGCGGTGGGCCCAAGCAATTTGTTGTTGACGTTGATACGCCTAATGCTCGC
>Ga0255188_1000420_pt1 | contig 14299 bp, 10 predicted proteins | sample Miss_Cont_RepB_8_FD_188427 | JGI IMG/M metagenome (GOLD analysis project Ga0255188, IMG submission 188427) | Freshwater microbial communities from Mississippi River, Louisiana, United States - Miss_Cont_RepB_8h | ecosystem: Environmental > Aquatic > Freshwater > River | place: USA: Louisiana... | reverse complement strand
CGGAGGCCTTGCGGCCCTTCTGGGAAACCCCGGCGCGGGCCTTGTCGCTCGTGCACCACTGGCTCCACGATCAAGCAAACGCTACTGCTTGACTCATTCTACCGGAACCTAATGGGAAATGGTATCACTTTGGGGCTGGGAATATTTCCAACCACGGCTCGGGGTTCGCTCCCATCCGTGTTCATCAGTGTCCATCCGTGGTTGCTCAATTTCTGCCTCGGACTTCGGGTTCATGGAGAAACGGGGAAACACGCTCTCCGCTCCGGCTGCCGAAGGCTACGGGCTGCCGGTAAGCTCGAACGTCGCCGCCATGCAACGATGTTGGCTCTTCCGCGCTGGCTCCACCTCGGCATGGATGGGACGCAGCCCCGTCTTGCTGCAATAGATGTTGTCCAGCCGCAGCCACGCGGGCAAATGCGCATCACCCGGAAACGTCGCCCCCACGCCTTGGCCGCGCTCGTTGAACGCCTCGACCCAGTTGTCACGGTAAGTCCGGTAGATCTTGCCGTGGGTGGGGACGTTGAAATCCCCGCAGACGATGAACGGCACCTTGGACTGCCGCGCGATATTGACGATCTGAGTGGCAAGCTGCTGCTGGGTTTTGAAGAAGGATTCGTTCTGCTTGCGGATGTCAGCGCCGTGCCCGCCTTCCTTGCCCACCAACACGGACACCGCTCCCAATCCCTTCATGGCATTCAACTGCTCGCGAGGGGTGGGCATGTGCACGACGAAGACGAGGATGCTTTGGCCGCCAGGAGCCTCCACCTCGAACCAGGCGGCCACCTTTTGCCGCGGGTCTTCGGGATCGGGCATGGGCAGCGCCCCCGCCGCCTTCACCGGGAACTTGCTGATCAGCACGAACTGGTCCTTGCCCACCACATAGCGGTCGGGATACTCCCGCGCGATCTCCGGCCCGCGATTGCCCGCGTCCTGCAAGGCAATGAGGTCCGCCCGCTGCTCTTCCGCAAAAGCCTTGTAACTGGTCTTGTGGCTCTGCCCGATGTTGTTGGTAACAATCTTGAAAGCCGCCTTGGTGGGAGGGGGCCACCCATGCCAGCGGAGATCCATGAAGCCGAAGATCAGCACGGGAACACACGCCACTTGGAAGATCAACAGCCGGGCGTAGATGAGCAGCGAGAGGAAGGCCAAGGGCACCAGCGGCACCAGCCACCCCCACGGGGGCAGATACATCGCGGTGCTCAGAAACGTGAACTCCTCCGCCTCATACTCCAGCAGGTAGAGCAAGGCCAGCAAGCCGAGGCAATAGACCACGGTCAGCGCCGTGAGCAGCCAGCGCGTCCAGGTCAGGACCTTGTCGAAAACCCGCTCGCGCACGGGCGGTGAAGAGTTGGACTGGCGCGGGGCCGCTGTCCCGTAGCCGGAAGTCGTCTGGTCAGGAAATTCTTCCGGGGAGTATTTGGGGGCTGCCATGTTAGTCGTGCTGTGCCGGCGCGCACCACATGGTGACAGGCCAGTTTCTTAGGCAAGAGGAGTAGTCGTCGCCTGAGCCAATTGCACGAAAAAAACCCCCGTAGCCATGGTCGGGAGCGCGCTTGTCACAGGACTTGGGGCAACCCCGTCAACGGCCAAAGCGGAAGAGTCGCTTGTCCGTCCGCAGGTAAACCTGACCGTCCACCAGAGCCGGCGTGGACATCACCGTTTCGCCCAGATCGTTGCGGGCCAGCACCTCGGGAGCGGTGCTGCCGCTGAAGACCGTCACGACGCCCTTTTGCGAGACTGCCAGGATGCTGCCGGCGGCCGCCGCCAGACTGCCGTAGTAATCGCCCAGCGCGCCCAGCCGTTCATCACGGTAAATCACCTCACCCGTCCTGGCCTCGTAGGCCGTCACCATCCCGCCGCTGCGCACGGTGTGGACTCGTCCCTCATGGTAGATCGGCGAGGCCACGTAAGGCAGGCTGCGGTTGTGCTTCCACACCACATGGGTGTCAGTGATGTCGCCCCGCCCGCCGGGCTTGATGGCAAAAATGGCGTTCTCCGCCTTCACGAACTGATCGGCCATCCCGAGATACTCGGCCTTGGTCACCAGTCCGTCCTTGTTCAAGTCGAACTGCGTGAACCGGTCCCGGAACGGACCCGAGGGAAACTCCTCCTTCGTCAGGTTGCCGTCCTTGTTCTTGTCGTGCTGGGCCAGGAACTCCGCGTGCGGCGGCAGCGTGAGCCGGTCCCCGGCATCTCCGCCGATGTTCCAACTGGCAATGAACAAGAGTCCGTCCCCCGCCGTGGGCGAAGCATTGGCCACCCGCGCCATGCCCCGGCAAGTCCACAACAGCTTGCCCGTCCGCGGATCGTAGGAAGTGGCTTTGATGGATCCGTTCACCACCAGTTCCTCGCCCCCCGCGTGCCGCCACAGGAAAGGCGTCGCAAAGCCCCGCCGATGCTCCGGCCGTGCGGTCTTCCACACTTGCCGGCCGGTGCGCTTGTCCACGGCCACCACGAAGGAATCCAAGTCTGCGTCACAAACCTGGATGACCAAATCACCCACGAGCACCGGGGAACTGCTCGCCCCAAACTCGACGATGGGCACCGGTAGCGGATGCCGCCAGAGTTCCTTGCCGGCGAAATCATAGGCGAGCAATCCGTAGGAGCCGAAATACACCACCACCCGCTCGCCATCCGTGCAGGCCGTGGGCGCGGCGGGGCTGCCGATGCGGTGGGTAGCTTCGAGCTTTTCTGCGGGCGCAGGCGCGGTCCACAGCACCTTCCCACTCGTCCGCTCCAGCGCCAGCGTCACGAGTTTGCCGGCCTCCACTCCGGTCAGAAAAACATGATTCCCCCAAAGCACCGGCGACGAGTGGCCGGGTGGCACCTCCGTGCTCCAGACCACGTTGGTCTTCGGGCCAAAGTGGACCGGCGGTTTGCCGGTGCCGACCCCCGTGGCGGCGGCGTCCGGCCCGCGAAACTGCGGCCAGTTCGCGGCTTGGGTGACAACGGCGAGGAGCGAGGCGGCGATGATGACGGGCAAGTGCATGAGTGGAAGGCGGACGATTCAGCGAGTGTTCAGTATTCAGTCATCAGTTTTCAGCGTCAGTCGCAGAGGTCAAGCGCGCTCAGCAAGAGCGCAGGGTCAAGATGCGCGCACCCGACAATCGTCTGAACACTGAAAACTGAATACCAGTTCCCTCACCTCGGCTGGAGTTCCCCCAGGTTGATTGCGTGTTCGAGCTGCCCGCGCCCGTTCACGTCGAGGATTTGCAACGTCAGGCGCGGGTCAGCGCGCCGCCAGTCAATGCGGAGGCGGCCCACATTGGCGTCATGGAAGGTGCGCGGCAGGTGGCGGAAGCGGTTCGGCGTGGGGGTGCCACGCGGGTGGCGCTGGGTCATCGCACTGGCGGTCAGTTCGTAGAGCGGATAGCCAAGCGGCCCGTCCATGCGCGACAGCTCGCACCAATGACGGTCGCCGCTCAACAGGAGAACCCCGTTCGCGCGCGTGCGGCGGAGGAGATCCATGAAGCGCTGTTTCTCGCGCGGGAAGTTGGCCCACGCCTCGCACCCCGCGAACTCCGCGACATACTGGATGCTCGTCACGATGAGCCGCACTTCCGCCGGTTGACGCAACTGCTCCTCCAGCCAGCGCCACTGTGCGTCTCCCAACACCGTGGCGTGCGGATCGGGACTGGGCACATACGGGCCCCCGCTCGGCTCCGCTCCGTGGTCACCCCGCGCCAACGGGCTGCGGAAATAGCGGGTGTCGAGCACGATGACCTGCACCCGCTGGCCGGGGCCTCCGAACGTCTGCGCGTGGTAAACCCCCTCCTGCTGACGGCGCGGCGAGTCCGCCGGTTCGTCGAGCCAGTTGAAGAACTCGACCTGCGATTCGCGCTTCATGGGATAAGCGGCACCGGCGTCGTTCATGCCGTAATCGTGGTCGTCCCAAGTGGCGAGGACAGGGGCTTTGCGACGGACAGTTTGGAAAAACGGCGTGGCCTTCAACGCGTCATATTTGGCCCGCATCACCATCATGTTCGTCGTGTCGGCGTAGATGTTGTCGCCGAGAAACACGAACAAATCCATCGGCAAACTGGCCGTGCGGCCGAGCATCGGATGCACCGTCTTGTTCAGGCACGAGCCGAAGAGGATTTCGCGCAGCGGACGGTCTGCGGAACGGGGCGGCGTTGCACAGCCAGCGAGAAGCAGGGCGGCAACGAAGGCCAGGAGCTGGAGGCGCATGGATAGGAATTCAGTAATCAGTATTCAGCAATCAGTTTCCAGTGGTCGGGTCGAATCGTTACCGGTGCTCCGCAGCGGCGGATCACTTAACACTGCATGCTGAACACTGGCTTACGGCCCCGGCTTGCCCAGCGGGAACGGGAACAGCATGGAGAGAATCCAGGTCGCCAGCACGCCGACCACCGAGTTCACGGTCAGCAGCACGGACCAGGTTTTCAACGTCTCGCCCTCGGTTAATCCACCCAGCTTGCTCACGACCCAGAAGCCGCTGTCATTCATCCAGGACAAGGCGAAGCCGCCAAAGCCGATGGCCAGGAAAATGTAGAGCGGATCGTAGGGCAGCCCCGCTCCTCCGCTGATGATGGGATACATCATCGCCGAAGTCGTGAGCATCGCCACCGTGGCCGACCCCTGTGCCACGCGAATGACCACCGCGACGAGATAGGAGAGCCAGATCATGTTCAACGCGTGCCCGGACGCCGCCGCCTTGATGGCCTCGCCAACCCCGGCGTTGCGCAGCATCAGACCAAACGCCCCGCCCGCCGCCGTGATGAGAATAATGGTGCCGGACGTTTCCAACGGAGGGCCAATCAGCTCGCAGATCTTCGCCACAGAAAATCCCTTCTGCCGGGCCAGAACGAACATCGAAACCAACGTGCCGATGAGCAGCGCCACGTTCTTGTTCCCGATGAACTCAACCGCCGCAAACGTGCTCGCGAACGACTCCCGCCCCCCCAGCAGCTTCACGAACGCCTCGTTGTCCTTTCCGATGATCATGAAGGACGAAAGGCTGATCAGGAAAATCGGCAAAATGACCGGCGTGATCGCCCAGAAGAAGGAGGGCAGTTCCGATTCCGGCTTGTCCACGATGGTGCGCAGCTCGGCGAGCGTGGTGCCCGGCGTCTCGCGCATCGGCACATCCATGCGGGCATTCAGCCATTTGCAGACGAACCACCCGACGGCCAGCGGAAACAGTCCGACTGCGATGCCCGCCAAGATGGACACACCCACGTCAATCTTCAGGTTCTCCACCATCGCCAGCGGGCCGGGATGCGGCACGGTCATCGAGTGCGTGATGACCCCGCCGCAGCACACGGCCATGACGTAGAGCAAGTAGTCCTTCCCCGTCCGCAACCGCAGGGCCCGCGCCAGCGGCACCATCAGCATGAACATCGTGTCGAAGAAGATGGGCACCGAAAGGATGTAGGTGCTCAACAACAGCGCCACGCCCGCGTTTTTCTCCCCAAAGAAGGCGATGAACCGCCGCACCACCTTGTCCGCCGCCCCGCTCTCCATCAGGCACATGCTGATGATCGTCGCCAGCCCGATCACGATCGCGATGCCGCCGGCCGTGCGGCCAAACTCCACACTCGTCAGCTCCACGGCCTGCACCCAGTGGTTGCGCAGCGGCTTGCCGTCCGTCGCCACCACCGGCGAGTCTGGCTTTGGCACCCGCGGCTTCGCCCCGGGCAACTGCTCCGCCATCACACCCGCAAGCATGGCGGCAAGAATGAGCGCCAGGAACGCATGGGCGCGCACGACGGAAATCATCAGCACTACGAAGGTGACTGAAATCACCAGCACGGCCAAAGGCCACAGGCTGACTTCACTGGCGGCGGCAAGGAAACCAATAGACATGAGCTCAGGAAATGTTGGGCTGAGTTCAACAGACGGCGCGTGAACCGGTCAAGGCTGCAGGCTTGGCCCGCAAAGAAAATGTGGCCCCGGCTGCGAGTGCCGCTCTCCAACCCACCAGTCCCGTTGCGCTCCCCTGCCCTGCCCGCTTTGCTTGGCCCCATGAACTGCCTCCTTCGCGCTCAACTTCTCCTCCCCGCCGTGCTATTCGTTTCCGCCGTGCCCCGCGCCCACGCCCAAGCCACCACCGACTTCGCCCCGCCCGCGCCGCGCTTGCAGGCCGTCGTGGACAACGCCGTGGCCGAGGCGCGGAAGCAGTTCCCAAAACTTCAGGCCCCGCAAATCGCCGTTACGCTCGTGGACCTGCGCGACCCGGCAAAGCCCGCGCGCGGCAGCCATCGCGGCGGCGAGCAGATTTACCCGGCCAGCGTCATCAAGCTCTTCTACCTCGCCGCCGCGCACCGCTGGATGGAGGACGCCAAGCTCACCGACACGCCCGAACTGCGGCGCGCGCTGAGCGACATGATCGTCCACAGCTACAACGAGGCGACGCACTACGTGATTGACCGGCTCACCGGCACGACCAGCGGGCCGGAGCTGCCGGAGGCGGAGCTGAAGGCGTGGTTCGACCAGCGCAACGCGGTGACGCGCTACTTCACCGGCTTGGGCTACCGGAACGTCATTGCGCACAAAAAGCCGTGGTGCGAAGGCCCCTACGGCCGCGAATCGCAAGCCATCAAAGCCTTCGAGCCCAAGCGCAACTTCCTCTCCACCGACGACACTGCGCGGCTGATGACGGATATTGTCACGGGCAAGTGCGTCTCGACCAAACGCAGCGACGAGATGATGGCGCTGCTTCAGCGCACGCTGCCGGTGAAGGACAGTGACCCTGACTCGCAAGGTAAGTTCACCGGCTCCGCGCTGCCCGAGGGCGCGAAGCTGTGGTCCAAGGCCGGCTGGACCAGCCAGACGCGACACGACTGCGCGTATGTGGAACTGGCCGATGGCCGGAAGTTCGTGCTCGTGACTTTCACTGAGAGCCACGCCAGCGAGCGCGGCATCCTCCACGCCGTCGCGCGCAAGGTGGTGGAGGAGCTCAAGTAGGACAGGCGTCCCGCCTGCCATCTATCTGGCACCGAGGTGTGCGCATCCCGCCGGTGCCACGAATCACGGCGACACCAGTTCCTGCTTCACCAGTCGGAGAACCTCACGCTGTAACCAACCGCTGACGCTGGAAATGCGCCGCTTGAACTCATGGCCCAGGCTGCGAAGGCTGCCCACGGAGTCAGATGGATGACCGGCGGGACGCCGGTCCTACTTCTCCGTCGCCTCCAGCCGCGCGACGGCTTCCAGCGCGGCGACGGTGAAAACCATCGGATACAGCCGCTCGTAATACCACAGCTTGGCGAAGTAGAAGCCGATGGGCGCGGGCTGGGTCCATGTGCCGTCCTCGACGCGGCAGAGGAGCCAGTGAGTCCCCCACTTCAGAGTCGTCGCGAACTCGCCCTGCGGTCGCCTCGCGCTGGTCGCGAGCGTCTCGACCGCCAAGGCTGTCTCTTCCACCGACGAGGGACAACCCGGTGCTCCGCCCCAGCTACCGTCCGGATTCGCTGCCGGGATTAACGCACCATATCCCGCCTGCCACAGACGCACGGAATCATCCTGGTGAAGCGGACCAAGCCATCCGAGCGCACGCGCGACACGAGCGGTGCCGTAAGTGAAATTGCTCTCCAGATGCGCATACTGATTGCCAAACCATAGTGGCTCCCAGCCGCCTGCCTGATTGCGAGAGGATCGAAGGAACCCGATAGCCTCTCGCACCGCTTCACGAACTTCCGATTGAAGTGGCATTGGCAAGTCATGAAGCCAAGCCGACCATGCGACAAGGGCATGCGCCGTGATGTCCGGGCTGCTGCGGTCGAAGGGCAGGTTCGTCCAGCCGCGGCAGAAGGTCGGGATGCCGCCGTCGCGGTTTTGCAGGTCCAGCAGCCACTTCACCCCCGCAATGGCCGCCTCGCGCACGCGCGGCTCCACGTCATCGCTGGTAGGTGCCGACGTGAGGAGGCTCTGACTTTTCTCAGCGTGTTGCGTGTTGCGTGTTGCGTGTTCAGATGGAGCCTCCTCTCGTCGGCACCTACTCAGGGTTTTCAACGCCAGCAGCGCGCCCGCCGTGTCGTCCGCGTCGGGGACGCCACCGGGCAGATCGGTCCAGGACCAGCCGCCGGGCGCGGCGTTGGTGTAGGGATGCACGGTGCGGTATTGCTGGCCGAGCAGCCACTCGAGGATGCGCCCGCGCTCCTCGGCGCTCATCACCTCGTGGATGCTTGCGCCGAGCGCGTTGACGGCGAGTGTCGTGACCCACGTCGCGAGGTTCGTGTCGATGGGCCAGCTCCCGTCCGCGCGGATGGACTTGAGCAGGAACTCCACGCCGCGCCGCGCGACGGGATGCTCCGCGTGGCCACTGCCCGCGAGACTCATGGTGACGAAGCTCGTCAGTGGCGTGGCTTCGAGGAAGCCACCGTTGGGCGGCTGGATGCGCTCCAGCACGCGCAGCGTTTTCGCGCGCGCGCGGTTGCGGAGCAGGCGCGTCAGCGGGTTGCGCGTGGGCAGGTGGTGGTGCCGCACTTGCCCAATCGCAATGAGCGCGGGCAACGCATAGCTCACGACCGGCAGCCGCAGCGCGGCAAAGAACTTCTGCGGCAACGCGGCCAGCTCGAACGGGAGCTGGATGACGCGTCGCCAAGCTGCTTGCCCTTCACCCAAACGCCCGGCCAGCGCGCACATCGTGAGGATGGGGACGGAGAAGGTGCGGTCCTTGCCGTAGCGGGCGATGATGGCGGTGATGAGCGCGGAGCGGTCGAGGGGGGAGTCTTCAGTATTCAGTGTGCAGTTTTCAGTGGGTGCTGCGGGTGCCGGTGCCTTCGGGACTGAAGACTGATTACTAATTACAGAACACTGCTTCACCAAACAGGCCTCCGCTCGTCGCACGGTCTCTGGCCACCGCGCTTGCGCCCCGGGCACCGCGCCGAACGCGGCCCAGCACAGCGCCGTGGTGCTGATGTTCGAGAAGCTCAGGATGGTGTCACCCCAGCCGCCGTCGGGATTCTGATGCTCGGCAAGCCACCTGAGGCCGGACTCGATGGCCCGTGCCGGCGTGCTGCCAGCCGCCGCTTCGGATGCGTTGCCACGCGGGCGGCGGCTGGAAGCCGCCGGCACAACGCGCTGCCAAAGTTCCAGTGCCGTCACTGCTGTGGCGGTGGAGAGCGCACTGCTGGACAGCTCGCCCTCCCAGTGGCCGTGCGGACCGCGCTCGGCAAGCAACGCCGCCCGAGCTTTCCCCAAGGCGCGCTCCAGCCGCGCACGGTCGATGCGCGAAGGCGGTTTCTGGCTGGTCGAGCAGTCGCTTGCCACGCGGGCACGCTAGCGTAGTCTCCCGCCAATTGGTGAGCTAATTCATTGAGCTCAGCCGGGCTCCAGGCTGAGATAATCCTTGCCGAGTTTCACGCCGCCAGAATCATTCCGCCGCCGCGCGATGCTCACCACTCTCCGCATTAAAAACCTCGCCCTCGTGGCCGACCTGACGCTGGAACTGCGCCCCGGTTGCAACGTCATCACCGGCGAAACCGGTGCCGGCAAGTCCATCATCATCGGCGCGCTCAACCTCGTCCTCGGCGAGCGGGCCGACCGCACCCTGCTCCGCTCCGGAGCTGAGAGCTGCACGGTCGAGGCGGTGTTTGAAGTCGCCCAGCTGGCGAAATCGTTCGCACCGTTGCTGGAGGAACACGGCCTGGAGCCGTGCGAAGACAGCCAGCTCGTCCTCAAGCGCGTCTTCACCGCCAACGGAGCCAACCGTCAGTTCGTCAATGGCTCGCCCGCCACCCTCGCCGCGCTGTCGATCATCGGTGAACTGCTGGTGGACATGCACGGGCCGCACGACCACCAGTCGCTCCTGCACCCCGCGAAGCAGCTCGCAATTCTCGACGCCTTCGGAGGCTTGTCCGCGCCGGTGGCTGCCTTCGCGGAACTCGTCTGCCGCCGCGCCGCACTGGAGACGGAGAAGGCCGCGCTCATCGTGGACGAGCGGACTTACGCGCAGCAGCTCGACCTGCTCCGGCATCAGGTGCAGGAGATTTCCGCCGCCCGACTTCGCCCCGACGAGGAAGCCGAGGTCGAGGCCGAGCACCACCGCACGAGCAACGCTGCCCGCCTGCTGGAACTCTCGCAGGCGGCGCTGGGCGCGCTGGATGGCGAGGAGGCTTCACTGCTCAATCAGCTCGGCACGCTGGGCCGGACGCTACAGGAGCTTCAACGAGTGGACCCGACGGCGCGGACCTTCGCCGAGTCACAGGAGCAGGCCGTGAGTTTGCTCCGCGACTTGCAGGCCGACCTCTCGCGCTACGCCGACCGCGTGGACCTCGACCCCGCGCGACTGGCGGAGCTGGAGGAGCGGCTGAACCTGCTCCACTCGCTCAAGCGCAAATACGGCGCGTCGCTGGCGGAGGTCATCGCGTTTGGCGACACGGCCAAGACGAAGCTGAACAGCCTCGAACAACGCGATGCCGAGGTCGCGCGGCTTAACGCAGCACTGGCCAAGCTCGACGCCGAGCTGTCCCGGGCCGGACGCGAGTTGACCGCCGCCCGGCGCAAGGTCATTCCCAGGCTGACCAAGGCGGTGACGCGGCAGTTGCAGGACTTGGGCTTCCAACAAAGCGAACTGGGCATCGCGCTCACCACGCATCCCGTAGGAGACGAGGTGACGAGTCTCAAAATTAAGCCAGAGAGTGAGAGACTCATAACGTCGTCACCTACCCGGTTTGGGCAGAGCGGCTTTGACTTGGTAGAATTCCAGTTCGCACCGAACCCCGGCGAGCCCGCGCGGCCGCTGCGCGCCATCGCGTCGAGCGGCGAGCTGGCCCGCGTGATGTTGGCGCTGAAGACCGTGCTCGCGGCCGAGGATGAAATCCCCGTGCTGGTCTTCGACGAGGTGGACGCAAACGTGGGTGGCGAGACCGCCAACGCGGTCGGCGACAAGATGCGGCAGATTGCGCGCGCCCGGCAGGTGCTTTGCATCACGCACCTCGCGCCCGTCGCGGCGGCGGCGGACACGCACTTCGTGGTCACCAAGCAGGTGCGCGACGGCCGGACGACTTCGGACATCCAGCCCTTGAGCGCGAAGCAGCGGGTGGACGAACTCGCCCGCATGCTTGGCGGTCAGGGCGAGGCCGCCCGCAAGCACGCCGCGGCGCTGCTGTCCGGAAAGTAGCGGGCCCGGCGGTTTGCAATCGGTGCTGCGCAGGGCAAGCTCCGGCCAGCAAAATGCACGAGCCCGAACAACCAAACCATTCTGAACCGCCGCGCGAGAACTGGCGTGCGCTGCTTGGGCTCGTGGCCTCGAGCGCGGTCGTCGCGAGTCTGTGCTGTTTGCCCAGCGTGGTGCTGGTGCTCTTCGGCCTCGCCTCGGTCAGCACGGCAGCGGCGCTTTCGGACCAGCTCTACTGGGGGCCGACGCGTTACGTGCTCTACGCCGTGAGCCTCGCACTCGCGGCGGGTGGGCTGGTCATCTACTTCCGCCGCCGGGGCATCTGCACGCTGGATGCCGCGCGCCGGGAGCGGAACCGCATCGTCAACCTCACGTTGCTTGTGCTGGTGGGCGGCGTGGCGACCTACCTCGTGTGGAACTACCTCATTCTCGACCTCATCGGCATCGCCGCCGGTCTGCCGTGGAAGCTGCCGAGCTGGTGGCCGTGGCGGTGATTTGACCTGGCGTTCGCGCGAAGGTTTGTCTTCCCCGCGTGGCCGTGATTACGCTTCGCCCATGAAAGCTGCTTTTGTCACTGTTCCCGGTCCGGCCGAAAGCATTCAGTTCGGCGAGCTTCCCCAGCCTCAACCTCGCGCGGGCGAAGTCCGCGTGCGGGTCCGTGCCGTCTCCGTTAACCCAATTGACACCTACGTCCGCGCCGGGATGGTGAAGATGGCCCTGCCGTCGCCGTTCATCATCGGGTGCGACCTCGCGGGTGTGGTCGAGGCCGTCGGCCCGGAGTGCAAAACCTTCCAGCCCGGCGACCGCGTGTGGTGCTCGAATCAGGGCTTGTTTGGTCGGCAAGGCACGTTCGCCGAGTTCGCGTGTGTGGAGGAGAAGTGGCTGAACCCGCTGCCCGCCGGCGTGCGTGAAGAAGACGCCGCCGCCATCGCGCTCGTGGGCATCACGGCGCACCTCGGGCTGTTCGCCAAGGCGCGCTTGCAGTCTGGCGAAACGGTCTTCGTCAACGGCGGTGCGGGCGGTGTCGGCTCGATGGTGGTGCAACTCGCAAAGGCGGCGGGCGCACGCGTCATCGCCACGGCGGGCAGCGACGAACGCGTGGCGAAGGCGCGGGGCTTTGGCGCGGACCTCGTGTTGAACCACCGCGCGCAGGACGTGGCCGCCGCCGTGAAGGAGTTCGCCCCCGCCGGGGTGAACGTGTTCTGGGAAACGCAGCGCGAGCCGGACTTCGACCGTGCCGTGCCGCTGCTTGCGCCGCGCGGGCGCTTTGTGCTGATGGCGGGGCGTGAGGCGCGGCCAGTCTTTCCGGTCGGGCCGTTCTACGTGAAGGACTGCTCGCTGCACGGTTTCGCGATGTTCAACGCCACGCCGGATGAGCAGCGCGGCTGCGCGGCCGACCTGAACCGCTGGCTGGCCGAAGGCAAGCTACGGGCGAACATTGACCGCGTGCTGCCGCTGGCTGAGGCGGCCCAGGCGCACCGCTTGCAGGAGGAGAGCACGTTGCAGAAGTCCGGGGCGCTTGCGGGTAAAATCGTGCTGAAGCCGTGATCCGGCGGTGAAGGTCAGCGCTCCCCGCGCACCTCCGCCGCTCCCTGAAATCCATTTGGCATTCGGAGACGATGCCGTAGCTTCCGTCCGACATGGCTGCTCTGAACAATCCTGCGCTCGCCGCGTTCTGCGCGGCGATATCGTCTGAACTGGTGCTTGCGCAGGTGCGCGTGCGGCGGGTTGCGGCGGGCTTTGAGTTGCGGCAGGTGGCCGACGAGAAGGTCGCTGCGGACGGCCTGCGCTTGGTTCCGCTCAATGAGCTCCGTGCGCTGGCCAACCAGACGGCCGCCGGCGAGTTTCGCCCGCTCAAGGCCGCGCCGAACCTGCGGTCGGGCTGGCTTTGCCGCTTGGCGTCGGAGGCGGAGCTGGAACTGGCGTTGAACCAGCTTTATCCCGGTGCGGTCGTGGATTGGTTCGCCACGCAGCAGCCCCTGCCGCCGGTCACCCATTACCGCGAGTTCACCGGCCGCCAGACCGGGATGTATCGCATCACCACGATGCTCACCGACCCACAGGCCGCGCAGGTCATCCGGGCGTGTTGCTCCGCCCATTTCTGCCTCAAGCGACGCCAGTGGACCGTGGACGGCCTCGCACCCGACGCAGCGGCGGCAAAGAGCCTCATCCCCTGCCTCGAACCGTGCGCGGTAATGCTGGAGTTCGCCCGCAAGGCCATGCGCATCGAACAGGAAGAGAACAAGTCCACGCTCACCCTGTCACCGTCGGAAGTCACCTCACTGCTGGCCGCACTGGAGGCGGCGGTCACGCACCCACCAGCGGGCCAGCGCGAAGCCGACGTGTCCGTCGCCAACAACCCCCGCCGCCTGCAATTGCTGCGCGAGAAGCTTCAGGGTTTTGCCCCAGTTGCCAGCCCCCCAGCCGGGGAATAACCCTGCCGCAAGCACGTCCAAGCCACATGAAACGAACCAGTCTCCGAGCCATCGCCCTCACCTTGCTGCTCGCCGCCATTACCAGCGTCAGCGTGTCCGCCCAAGCCCCCGCAGACGCCGACACACTGTTTGAAAAGCTGCAAAAGGCTGCCGAGCCGCCCGCACCGCCCGCCGAATGGCAGGGCCGCATTCCGACGCCGGAGGAATTGGCAGCTTTTCGAGCGAAACAGGCCGAAGCTGCGATCCGTGCGGCAGACCTCGCGGGCGAGTTTGCCACGCGGTTCCCCACGCACGCCAAGGCTGCGGAGGTGCGCGAGCAGCGCTACCAATTGCTCGGCAACGCAGTGCGGCGCGGCGACAAGTCGCGGTTGGAGCAGCTTGAGAAGCTCGAAGCTGAACTGGTTGCCGATCCGAGCAAGACAGCGGAGGAAAAGTTCCGCCTGCGCATGCAGTCCGTGGACCGCAGGGCCGGCTTGAAGCAGGCCGAAGGCATGGCGGCCATGCTGGAGGAGTTTGAAAAGGGTGCGCGCGCCTTGCAGAAGGAGTTTCCTGACCGCAAGGAGGTGTTCGAAATGCTCTACGCCGTGGCGATGCGCTCGGAGGGGCCCAAGGCCGTTGCCCTCGCCAAGGAAATTGCCGCCAGCGGAGCCGAGCCACAGGTGAAGGAGGCCGCCGCCGTGCTGCTGAAGAAGTCCGAACGTCTCGGCAAGCCGCTGGACATCAAGTTCACCGCACTGGACGGGCGCAAGGTCGAGCTGGCCAAACTCAAGGGCAAAGTCGT
>Ga0255188_1000419_pt1 | contig 14321 bp, 9 predicted proteins | sample Miss_Cont_RepB_8_FD_188427 | JGI IMG/M metagenome (GOLD analysis project Ga0255188, IMG submission 188427) | Freshwater microbial communities from Mississippi River, Louisiana, United States - Miss_Cont_RepB_8h | ecosystem: Environmental > Aquatic > Freshwater > River | place: USA: Louisiana... | reverse complement strand
CCCTTGGTTCAAATGGACCGCCGAGCGCCTACCGGTCTGGCAGAGCGTCGTGGCGAAGAACGGCGAAGTTGACGCAGCCGGCCGCCCCGTCACGTGGACCACCGCTCCATTCAGCACCTCGGCCCCGACCGGCGAGACCCTCGCGCAGCGCTACAACAACGTGATCCTGAACGGCGCTCTGGCCTACATGGCCGCCGCGGACGGCCGGGCCACCAACACGCATCCGCTGCGGTTTAACTTCGTCACCAACTACCGCTTCACCGAGGGAAGCCTCAAGGGGTTCAATCTGGGTGGGGCTGTGCGTTGGCGCGCCGCCCCGGTGATCGGCTACGGAGTCAAAAAGAACGCCGGAGGAAACGACGTTCTCGACCTCGGCAAAGAGTACATGGGCGCCGAGGAAACGTATTTCGATGCGGTCGCGGGCTATAAAGGAAACCTGAAGGCCTTCGGCGGACTGAGCTATCGGGTGCAGCTGAACGTGAGAAACGTGCTGGACGAAAAGGATCCGATCCCCGCCGGCACGATCACGACCGGCAAGGTGACCCGCATCGCTACCGTCGAGCCGCGCATGATCCTCTACACCTTCGCCGTTGATTTCTGAAGGTACCTCCGGAGTCAGCACCTCGTCCCGCCCTCTGGCTGGCGCTCAAGCCTCACCCGGCACTTTGTGCGCGCGGCGGCAAAGGGGTGACCGTCGTTTGCCGCATCCCCCTGCGCGGTCCATGGAGGCGATCCGGCGGTCGGACTCACGGCTTGATCCAGGACCAAGGATATCCCCGCGGGACGACAATTTTTTCCCCGGCACCGGACGAGGTCGTCCGTGGAACAATCGGGCGGAACGCGGCGATATGCTCGGCCGGCTGGTCGCGCGTTTAACCGACTTCGGCGCGCTGATGCCCTTGGGACGCGCCCCGAGCCATGACCTGCCGTCGCAGGCGGACGACCGCACCAAGTCCCCCTGATCCGCATGTCCCTGTACGCCGCCGACCTCGTCGTCATCGGGCTGTACTTCGCGCTCATCGCGGGAATCGGGCTGTTGGTCTCGCGCGGGCAGGACACAACCGCGAAGTTTTTCACGGCGGGCCGGAGCATGCCCGGCTGGGTGGTCTCGTTCACGCTGATGGGCACGATCATCGGCACGGGAACCTTTGTCGGCCATCCCGGCACGTCTTATCAGAAGGGTCTGATCCTCCTGCTGCCGCACCTCGTGCTGCCGTTGGTGCTGCTGGCGGTGGCGCGCTTCATCGTCCCGTTCTACCGCCGCGTCGTGCGCATGAGCGCCTACGAGTACATCGGCCAGCGCTTCGGGCTCGGCGGCCGGCTCTACACGTCGTTCGGCTTCCTCGCCGACCGGGTTTTCGACGTGGGCGTGACGCTGCTGACCACGGCGATCGCGATCAATGTCCTCACCGGCTGGGACATCCGTCTGGTCATCGCCGGTGTCACCCTCTTCACCGCGCTGTACACGATGCTCGGCGGTATCAAGGCGGTCGTCTGGACCGATGTCGCGCAGGGCACGATCCTGATCCTCGGCGGGAGCTTCATCCTGCTGCGCCTGCTCTTCGCGCCGGAGGCGGGCGCGCCGTTCGCGGTGGTGGGCGAGGCGTGGCGCGCGGGGCGGCTGACCCTCGGCTCGACCGAGTTTTCGTGGTCCAGTCTCTTCGATCACGAGCGCACGACGCTGTGGCTGTTCCTCGTCACCTACTCCATCCAGTGGGCGCGGCGGTACGTCACCGACCAGCACATCGTGCAGCGTTACCTGATCGCGCGCACCGACGAGGAGGCGAGCCGCGCCGCGGTGAACGGAGCGCTGATCTGCGTCCCCGTGTTCTTCATGTTCATCTTTTCGGGCGCGTGCCTGCACGGGTTTTTCGCGCTGGCGGGCGTGCCGGGCCCCGAGATCGGCGACAACGCCATGCCATTCTTCATGTCGAAATACCTGCCCGCCGGCCTGCTCGGACTGGTGGTGGCGGCGATCCTCGCGGCGGCGATGTCGACGGTAAGCTCGGACCTCAACAGCGTGGCGACGGTGGCGACGAGCGACTACTACGCGACCTTGGTCCCGGGCAGTTCCGATCGGGCGCGGCTGCGTTGTGGCCGCCTGATGGTTCTGCTGGGCGGGTTCCTCGCAGCCGCCTCCGCCCTGCTGCTGATCCCGGAAAAAGGGCTGGCGCCGGTGATGGAGCGGGCGCTCACCATCGCCGCGATCCTTTCCGGTGGCACGCTCGGGCTGTTTTGTCTCGGTTTCCTCACCCGTACGGCGACGCGCACCGGGTGCTACGTCGGCATGGCGTGCTGCCTTGCTTTCACCGCATGGGCGATCCTCTCGGAGCCCAGCCGCCGGACCTTGGATTTCGGGATCAACTTTCCCTTCAACCCCATTCTGATCGGCTTCTTCAGCCACGTGGTGCTCTTCGGCACCGGCTGGCTGGCCAGCCGGGTGCTCGGCGGCCACCGGCCCGACAACATCGAGGACCTCGTGTACTGGAGCACCCGTCGCCGCCCAACCGCCTCCTGAGCCCCGCCCTTTCATGAAAAACCTCCGCATCCATCACCTCGTCACGGCGCTATTGGCCACGTCGGCCGCCCGCGCCGCCGAACCCGCTTCCGCCCTGCTGCCCGAGGCTCCCGCCGGGATCGAGGTGAAGCTCGTGGCCCGCGAGCCACTGATCCGCAACCCGTGCGCGATCGCGTTCGATTCGCGCGGCCGTCTCTTCGTCGGTCAGGGCCCGCAGTACCGCAACCCGAAGCCCGACACCCCCGGCGACACGATCGAACTGCTGACCGACACCGACGGCGACGGCATCTTCGACCGCGCCAAGACCTTCGCGCGCGGGCTGAACTCGGTGCAGGGACTGGTCTGGCGCGGACGCGACCTCTACATCGCCAACTCGCCCGATCTCACCATCGTCCGCGACCTCGACGGCGACGACGAGGCCGACGAGTACGTGCTGTTGTACACCGACCTCGGGAACATCGAGCACGCCCTCCACGGCTTGAACTTCGGCCCCGACGGCCGCCTCTACATGAGCAAGGGCAACTCCAAGGGCCTGAACCAGCCGGGACGGATCGCCCCTCGCGCCTTCCTCGAGTTGCACGGCCAGACTCCTCTGCCCGGCTCGCCCGAGATTCCGCCGGCCAAGACCTTCACCAAGGACACCTACCGCGCCACCTATCAGGATCCGGAGGACGACTGGGGCCGGAGCGGCGGCGTGCTGCGCGCCAACCCCGATGGTTCCGAGCTGGAGATCGTGTCACGAGGCCTGCGGAACCCGTGGGATATAGCCTTCGACGCGGAGTTCACGTGGCTGGGCACCGACAACGACCAGAGCGACGGGGACCGCATCTTCATGCCTTTTCCGGGATCGGATTTCGGCTGGGCCCACACCTGGAGCCCGGACTGGACGGGCCGCGGCCATCTGCCGACCGTGCCCATCAGCGGGCCGATTTTCACCGGGTCCGGTGTGGGCATCGTTTTCGCCGATACGCCGGCGCTGCCCGAGGCCTACCGCGGGGTTTGGTTCATCAATGATTTCCAGCACCGCATCACCTATGTTTACCGGCCCTCGTGGGACGGAGCGCAGCTGCAGCCCGCGGGCGGAAAGTGGCAACCCTTCCTGAAACCGGGCGAGGCGCTCTTCAACCCCGTGGACATCGAGGTGGGGCCCGACGGGGCACTGTACATGTCCGGCTGGGGAACCTCGCTTGGCGCCACCTTCAAGGACGGGCAACAGACCAACGAGGGCCGTCTCTGGCGCATCGCCGCTCCGGGCGTGGCCAGGGCGGTACCCGCCGCCCACCGGACGCGCCCCCACGCCGCGTGGTCCTTCGCCGAACTGGCGGCCGATCTCGCCGGTCAGGTCGCTTCCTACCGGACTGACGCCTCGAACGAGCTCGTGCGACGGGGTGACGCCGTGCGCTCCGAACTCACTGCGCTCGCGGCGCGGCGGGATCTTTCCGTGGGGCAGCAGACCTGGGCGCTCTGGACCCTCGGCCGTATCGCGACCTCCGATCCGAAGCTGGATCAGTGGTTCACTGCCACCGGCGCGAGCCTTTCGCGGAACGCGCGCATTCAAACCCTTGGGATCCTTGCCCACCGTTTTCGCGAGTCCCGGCGGCAAACCGCCCTGCCGGACCTGATGTCCACCGCGCTGCGTGACCCGGAGCCGCGCGTCCGCTTCGCCGCCTTCCAGGCCGCCCGGCATCTGCGGCGGCCGGAGTTGGCCGAGGCGGTTTGCGCCGCCTTGGAGACGGAGTCAGACCGGCTCGCCTATTACGCCGCGTGGAACGCGCTGGCTTTGATCACCACCCCCGAGGGACTGCGCGAAAAGCTCCGCGACCGCCGCGCCGGCGTCCGGCGCGGGGCCTTGCTCGCGTTGCTGGAGCGGAGCGCACTTGCCGAGCCGGAAGTACGTGCCCTGCTGGGCGATCGCGACGCCGCCACGGCCGGTCTCGCCGGTCTCTGGCTCGCGAAGCGCAACGGCAACCCGCTGATCGACATTTCCCCGTCACCGGGTGACTTCGTCGGCAGCGCGCGCCTTAAACTCGTGCCGGGCATCAAGCCGGCAGTCGTGCGCTTTACCACCGACGGTAGCGAGCCGGTGTACAGCCCCGGACCCGAGAGCGCGCGAATCACCCTCACCGAAACCACGACCGTGAAGGCGGCGCTATTCGTCGAGGGACGGAAGGTTGGCACCACTTCCACCGGCGTTTACCGGCGTATCGTGCCCCCGCCGGCCCCTTCCCCCACGACGCTCACGGCGCCGGCCGCGGCGTTGACCACCGCCGACGTCGTCGCCGCCCTGCCGCGCGCGGACGCCTCGCGGGGACGCTCGATCTTCCACGCCGCCGGCTGCATCGCCTGCCATCGCGTCGGGGCGGAAGGCGCCGCCTTCGGACCGGATCTCTCGGAGCTCGGCGCGCGCGGGAACGTGGAGCGCATCATCCGCTCCATTCTCGAGCCAAGCGCCGAGATCGTGGAGGGATTCGGTCTGCACGCGTACACCACGCGCAACGGTCGCACGGTGGCGGGACGAATCCTCGAGGAAAGCCAGAGCGCGATCTGGGTCATCCAGCCCGACAACGAGGTCGTGACGCTCCTCCGCGCGGATGTGGTCAAGGAAACCTCGATGCCGGCCTCAGTCATGCCCGCCTTTGACCGCGCCATGTCCGCCACCGATCTTGCCGCGCTGGTCGCGTGGCTCACCAAACCCTGAGGATTCCCGCCATGCCCGACCTATCCCGCCGCCAGTTCGTCGCAGCCACCACCGCCTCCTCGTTGCTCGCCTCGTCGGCCCGCTCCGCGCCGGCCGGCGCCGCCGGCGAGGAACGCATCGACTGCCAGTCCCACCTCTTCGTGCCTGAGCTTCTCGATCTGATGGAGCGCCGGAAAACCGATCCGGTGGTCTTCACCCGGGACGGCACCCGCTACATCCGCATGGGAGACTGGCTGCGCAAGGTGCCGCCGTTGTACACCGACGTGGACGCCAAGCTCGCCGTCATGGACGCGGCGGGCATCGCCCTCACGGCGCTCTCCATCAACGACCCCGGGCCGGAATGGTTCGGCGAGGACGGCCCCAAGGTGGCCCGGATCGCGAACGACTACATCGCCGGCCTGGTCCGCCGCCACCCGGGACGGTTCTTCGGGCTTTGCGTGCTGCCGACCCAGGACATCAAGGCCGCCCTCGTGGAGTTCGACCGTTGCGTGCGCCAACTCGGGATGAAAGGCTGGCTGGTCTACACCAACCTCGCCGGGAAATTCCCCGACGAGCCGGAGTTCCGTCCGCTCTTCGCTCGGGCCGTCGAGCTCGATGTGCCCGTGCTCCTGCATCCGGCCAAGCCGATCACGACTGACCTGGTGAAGGCGTACGAGATGACGAGCACGCTCGGAAACATGTTCGACAACACCATCGCGCTCACGCGCCTCGTGATGTCGGGCCTGCTCGACGAGTTCCCCCGCCTCAAGCTCGTTTGCCCCCACCTCGGCGGCACGCTGCCCTACATCGTCGGGCGTCTCGACCACCAGGTCACCGTGCTGAAGCGCGGGCCCCAGAACCTCAAGCGGCGTCCGAGCGAGTACGTGCGCTCCATCTACATGGACATCGTCTCCCCGCTGCCGGAGGCGATGCGGTTCGCCCTCGATTTCAGCGGTCCCGACCGGCTGCTCTTCTCCAGCGACCATCCATGGGTGCAGCCGCGCGAGATCCTCGATCCCTTCCTTTCGCTTGGCCTTCCCGCCGAGACTCGCGCCAAGGTGCTCTCGGGCAACGCCCGACGGCTGTTCCGCCTCTAAACCTATCTTTTTCATGAACCGCCGCCACTTCATCGCCGCCGCCTCCGCCTCCAGCGCGGCACTCACTTCCGGCCTCCGCGCGTCCTCCGCCTCCGCCCGCCCGAGAATTCCCATCGGTTTTCTCGGAGTCACCTACTCGCACGGTCCCGCGAAACTTGAGCTGGCGCTGAAGTCGCCCGATTGGGATTTCGTCGGCGTCTGCGATCCTTCGCCCGCCGCCCGGGGGATCTGCGAGCGGCTCGGGGCGCGGATGGTCACGCAGGAGGAATTGCTGCAGCGGGCCAAGGTGGTGGCCGTTGAATCGGAGATCCGCGACCATGCCGCCCACGCCCTCCTCACCCTCCGGGCCGGCCGGCATCTGCACCTCGAAAAGACGCCCGTGGCGCGCCTTTCCGACATGCAGGAAATCGTTTCCCTCGCGCGGGAGAGGAAACTCCTCGTGCAGGTTGGCTTCATGTGGCGCTACCACCCCGGCTTCCTCGCAATCCTGCAGGCCGCCCGCTCCGGCTGGCTGGGAGATATCCATCTCGTCCGCGGATTCATCGCCAACTTCCTCGCCCCCGACCGCCGCCGCGAATGGGGGCAGTTCGCAGGCGGTTCGATGTTTGAGCTCGGCTCACACCTCATCGACGCCACCGTGCGCCTGCTCGGGCGACCCAAGGCGGTCACGCCGTTCCTCGCCCGGCACGGCCGCCCCGACGACGAACTGCGTGACAACAATCTCGCCGTGCTCGAGTACGACCGCGCGCGGGCCGTGATCATCAACACCGCGCTCCAGTCCGCCGGCTCTCCGCCCCGCTCCTTCGAGGTCATCGGCAGCCGGGGAACCGCCACCTTGTCTCCCATCGAGCCGGGGAAACTCGTCATCGATCTCGCGGAGGCGGCGGGCCCTTACAAGAAGGGCGCCCAGGAAGTGCCGCTGCCTCCGTACCGTCGGTACGAGGACGATTTCATCGAGCTGGCCGCCGCGATCCGCGGCGAAAAGCCGCTCTCCCTCTCACTCGACGAGGAACTCCTCTCCGCCGAAACCATTCTGCGCGCCAGCGGCATGGCGTGAGTCAACGCCGCGGGCGCTGATCAGCGCAGCATGTCGTGCACGGTGGAGATGATGCGCTCCTCGACGTCCCCGACGAGCCGGGTGGGCAGGCCGTAGAAATCCATCGCGCGCTCCGCCTCGTAGCCACCCTCGGCCAGCACGCGTGTCGAGGGGATGTAACAGGGCACGCTGTTGGCATACGCATTGATCCACACGCGGTCGGCGCCGAGCTCGCGACGCAGGCGCAGGGCGTACTCCGCGACGACTTCACCTCCGAGGAAGACCATCGCGAGGTCGCCGCCGAACCGCCAGGTCTGCACGGGGTAAGGCACGGCCTTCGGCAACGCGCGGCCTGCATCCAGTTCCGCGATAAACTTGCGCGCGGGATACGAGGTCATCACCGGAAGGCTCAGCCGTGACTCCAGCTCCGCCCGCGTCACTTCGCGGTCGAACGGGATCTCCAGCCGGCGAAAACTCGCGCGACTCACTCCGCCGATCGGCCGCATTTTCCCGGCAAACAGCCGCGCGACCTCGTCGGCGATCGTCTGGCCGTGCCTGCCGACCGCCGCCAAGCCGCGCGGCTGGGGATCGGAGTCGGCCCCGCAGCCGATCGCGACGAGGGCGACGGTGTCGGGATGAGACGTCTCGATCCGCCGCGCGGCGTCGCCGGCCCAGTCGGGATGCACGTAATTGTCACCGCCCTTGAGCGTCGTGCAGTGGCACGCGTAATTAAGCAGCACCGCGCGCACGGATCCGCCCGCCTCGGCCGCGCGCATGACCGGCAAAGCATGGTCGACCGGCCCGCCGGGCTGGTCGGTGTAACCCACCGCTTTGCCGTCGACGATCCGCCGGCGGTTCACCGCGAAATCCACCCGGCCCTGGGCCCACGAAAGCTCCGCCGGCCGCCGGTTGGCCAGCGCCGCGAGCGCGACCTCGATCAGCTTCCGCTCCAGGGTCGCCGCGTAGCGTTCGATCCGCGCCAGCTCGTCGGCCGGCAGGTCGCGCGAAAACATGAAGGGAGCGGTTCCCGCGATCACGGGCCCCGTGTGCTGGTGCGTCACACACACCGCGATCCGCTCGCGCGGAACAGGGTGCCGCGCCCGGATACCCGCCACGACCGCCTCCGTGAGACGTTCCGGGACCGCGAGCACCTCCGCGACGATCACGAGCGCCGGCCCCTCCGCGTCGCCACCGATCGCCAAGGCTCGCGCCTGGATGCGTTCCCCCACCCGGTCCGCCTCGGTGGGCCGGTTCGTGTATCCGGTGAGCCGGATCGGCAGCTCCGGGGTGATGTCGATGCGGGCCGCTCCCACCGGCACCGGTGCGGCGGCGAGGGCGGAAGAGAGACAAAGAATCGCGAGGCCAAGGCGGATCGGGCGCATGGGAAAAACAGTCCGGAGCTTCTCCCGGAACCCTTGCCACGAGTCGACGCCGATCCGGGTTTACCGGAACATACGCCGCCCGCAGGGGCTCCGCTCCACGGGAATCAGTTCCCGTAGCCAATCACCGGCGTGACGGGCGTCGGCGGAGGAGGCGTTACGCCCTGCGCTACGAGCTCCCGCTTGATGGCGTCGACCGTCTCGAAGGACGGTTTGAAGTTTCCGAACCGGTGCCCCTCGGCGATGAGCAGGGGTGTCCAACCGCGCTGATTGCGGGTATACCAGACATCGATGCGCATGCCCCGCGCCGCGAGCAGACGCACCACCCGCGGGAAGTTCGCGAAGGCGGCGCCGTGCATGGCGGTGTCTCCATGGCTCGAGACCGCGTGGAGATCGGCCCCGAGGCCCAACAGGAACTCGACGGCGGCGAGCGCCTCGTCCTCGGTGCCCGCCTCCTCGCCCGCCGCGCGCGTCCCCAGACCCGCGGCCGCCATCAGCGCCGTCGCGCCGTCGGCGTTCGGGATGCGAGGATCGGCGCCCAGTTCCAGCAAAAGCTTCATGTACTCGAGATCGGCCGTGTCGGCCGCGAGCAGGAAGGGCGTCGCGCCCTTGCGGGCGATCCGGCCGCCGCCCGAAGGGCCGCCGGCGAGACGCTCATTTACCCTAGCCCCGGCGGCGACGAGCCGACGCACGAGTTGGACGCTCGTGACCGGGCCGGTGACCCGGGGTTCGGGAAAGCCCTCATCCTCCCCGCGGTCCGCCTTCCGCACCCACACCATGACGTGCAGCGGCGTGTAGCCGCTCCGGGCGTCGGCGGCATCCGCCCCGCGCTCCAGCAGGTCGAGCGCGAGCTCGAAATGACCGTTCTCGATCGCCAGCAGCAGCGCGCTTGTGCCGCGGCGCGGCAGCTTGCCCCCGGTGCGCGCCGGGCGCGTGACGTCGTTCACATCGACCCCGGCCCGCAGCAGCGCCGCGGCGGCCGCCCGGTGTCCGCCGCGCGCGGCGAAGAAAAGCGCCGTGAAACCGGAATCGACCGCCGCGCAGGCGTCGGCTCCCGCCGCCAGCAGCGCCTCGACGACCGGAGCGTGGCCCTCCGCGGCCGCCCACATCAGCGCGGTCTGGCCGCTGCCGGGCAGGCGCGCGTTGACCTCGGCGCCGCGCGCGAGGAGTTCACGCACCAGCGCCGCGCGACCGGCGCGGGCGGCGGTCAACAGCGGGGTCTCGCCGCCCGGCGCGGCGAGGTTGGGATCGGCGCCGGCGGCCAGCAGGCGCGCGGCGACGGCGGCGGAACCGTTCAAGCAGGCCAGCGCGAGCGGTGTGACCCCGTAGCGATTCCGGGCGTCGGGCCCCGCGCCGGCCGCGAGCAACGCGGCGACCGTCTCCTCCCGGTCATGCTGCACCGCCCAATGGAGCGCGGTCGTTCCGTCGGCCTGGACCTCCCGTGCGTCCGCCCCCGCGGCGAGAGCCGCCCGTACCGCGGCGAAATCGGCGCGTTCCGCGAGGTCGGGGATGGCGGCGGCGAGGCCGGCGTGCGCCGCGAGCGAGACCGAAAGCGCCGCGGCGGCAAGGGCTCGGGCGCGGGGTGTCACAACGTGACGGGCGAAAAGAGTTCGTCGGCGCGGCCGTTGCTGTCGCCGAAGCGGTCGAGCCGCACCCCGACCTTGTCGAGCAGGGCGAGGTGGACGTTGGCGAGCGGCGTGGGCTGATCGTACCGCAGGTGGCGCCCGCCGCGCATGCCGCCCGCGGCGCCACCGGCGACGAGGACAGGCAGGTTGGTGTGGTCGTGGAGGTTCGGGTTGCCGATTCCGCTGCCGTAGAGGAGCAGCGAATGGTCGAGCAGCGAACCCTCGCCATCCGGCGTCGCCCGCAGCCGCCCGAGGTAGTACGCGAAGAGCGAGACGTGGAAGGCGTTGATCTTCGCCATGCGGGCGATCTTGTCGGGGTCGTTGCCGTGATGGGAAAGAGGATGATGGGGATCGGGAACGCCGATCTCCGGGTACGTGCGGTTGCTGGTCTCCCGGGCGAGTTGGAAAGTGCAGACGCGCGTGACGTCCCCCTGCATGGCGAGGACCTGCAGGTCGAACATGAGGCGCGCATGCTCCGCGTAGGAAGCCGGCACGCCGGGCGGACGATCGAGGTCGGGCAGCGGCCGCTCCCCCACCTCGGCCTCGGCCCGCTGGATGCGCCGCTCGACCTCGCGCACGGTCTCCAGATACCCGTCGACCCGCGCGCGGTCACCGGCGCCGAGCTCGAGGCGGAGCCGCGCGATGTCCTCTCCGACCCAGTCGAGCAGACTCGCCCGCTTGCGGAGCGCGGCCCGGCGTTCCTCAGCGCCGCCGCCCTCCCCGAACAGGCGCTCGAAGACGACGCGCGGATGCGCCTCCGACGGCAGCGGCGTGGTGGGGGAGGACCAGGAAAGGTTGTTCTGGTAGACGCAGGCGAAGCCGTTGTCGCACTGGCCGGCGGTCTGCATCATGTCCATCGAGAGCTCGAGGGAGGGCAGCCGGGTCTCGCGCCCGATCTGCTGGGCGGCGAACTGGTCGGCCGTGGTCCCGAGGTAATAGTCGGAGCTCTCGGTCTGCTTCGCCTTGGCGGCGCTGAGAAAGGCGGCGTTGGAGGTGGCGTGGGAACCCGGATAGGCGTTCCGCAGCTCGAGGTTGGTGAGGACCGTGACCTGGTCCTTGACCGGCTCGAGCGAGCGGAGGATCGGGGAAAGCTCTCCCAGCCGCCCATCGGTTCCCGGCGGGGTCCAGCGCGACTGGTCGCACCCCATCGGCATGAAGATGTAGCCGAGCCGGCGCACGGGCCGCAACGCCGTGCGCGGCGCGGCGGTGGCGGCGGGGATCATGGCGTCGAGGAGCGGCAGCGCGAGCGCGGCTCCGGTGCCGCGCAGGAACGTGCGGCGAGGCAGGGCTTTCTTCGAGATGATCATGGCGGGGTTCTCCGAAAGCGGAACGGGGTGCTGTCGACAATGGCGAGAAGGAGAGCCGAGAAGCGATGGTTTTCCGCGGCGGCGCGGGCCGTGATGGAGCGCACCACGGGGGCATCGCGGTGGTCCAGCGGCCGGCCGAGGGCGAAGATGAGCAGCTTTTCCACGAGGTTCGCGGTGAAGAGCTCCGGCCGCCGGAGCAGGGCCTGCTCCAGCGCCGCCACCCCGCTGAACTCCCCGGCGCCGGGCAGGCCGCCGAGCGCGTCGACCGCCTCGCCACCCTCGAACACGCGCCAGCGGCCGACCGCGTCGAAGTTCTCCAGCGCGAAACCCACCGGGTCCATCTGCACGTGGCAGCTCGCGCACGCCGGATCGGCGCGGTGAGCGGCCAGCCGCTGGCGGATCGGCAGGCGCTCCGAGACCGTGCGGGCGTCGAGGGCGGGAACCGTCGGCGGAGGAGGAGGCGGCGGTGAGCCCACCAGGTTGGCGAGGATCCAATGACCGCGCACCACGGGCGAGGTCCGCGTGGCGTAGGAGGTGACCGTGAGCAGGCTGCCGTGGCGGAGCAGTCCGCCGCGCTGGCGGCCCGGGTCGCCCGCGAACGAGACCCGCCGGAAATGGCTCCCGAGCACATGCGGCACACCGTAATGCCGCGCGAGTCGCTCGTTGAGAAACGTGTGCTCGGCACTGAGCAGCTCCAGCACGCTGCGGTCCCCGAGGAGAATGTCCTCGAGGAACAATTCCGTCTCCTTCCGCATCGCCTGCCGGAGATTGTCGTCGAAATCGATGAACAGGCGCAGGTCGGGCGTCACCGTCTCGAGCCCGCGCAGGTGCAGCCACTGCGCGCCGAAATTTGTCACCAGGTTTCGCGCCCGCGGGTCCGCCAGCATCCGCACCACCTCCGCCCGCCGGCCGGCGGGCGTCCGGAGCCGTCCGCGCTCCGCCGCCCGCAGCAGCGTCTCGTCCGGCAGGCTGCTCCACAGGAAAAACGAGAGCCGCGAGGCGAGCTCCAGATCCGTCAACTCCCGCACCGCACCCGCCGCCGCGCCGGACGGATCCGCCTCGATGCGGAACAGGAATCGCGGGCTCACGAGGATCGCCGCCAGCGCCTCCTCCAGGCCGGCCTCGGGACCACCCGACTTCCGCCCCTCCCGGTAGAAGCGCATCGGACGCTCGATGTCCTCTTCTCCCGCGGGCCTCCGATACGCCAGCCGCACGAGCGGCGCGAGGATCTCGCGCGCCCTCGCCTCCTCCTCCGCCGGCGTCAGCCCGCGGTCCGCCGGCGAGAACGACGCGCTCGGACCGAATATCCGCCGCCGGCTGGCGGTGTCGCCCGGCCCCCGGGGCTCGAGCGGACCGGTCACCGTGATCTGGAACAGCGCCGGCGCGGTGCGCGGGTGCCGGTGCATGTTGAAACGCGCCACGGTGGGTTCGCGCTCGGTCTCGATCAGCACCGCCGGCGACCGCGGAAAAGTAACGCCGAGGTCCCGGGTGCCCGCGCGCACGGACACGCGGGTCTTCAGCTGGGCGTCCACCGCATCGTGGTTCTTGTCCGCCCCCGGCGGCCGCACGGTGAAGGCCGCGACGCGCTCGCGGTCGAGCAACACCTCGAGCTCATGCGGCCGGCGCAGGCCCTCGACATGCTCGTTGCGGTCGCGCGCGAGGCGCAGCTGGATCTCATACTCGCCATCGCGCGGGAAGTGGTGCCGGACCAGCATGCCGCCGCGGGTGCCGAGAGGCAGTCCGGGCACGTGCGCCTCCTGGGTGAGGTCAGGCTTCGCGCGGTATGTTTCGCTGCCTGGCACCCGCGAAGGCGCTCCGAGCGCGAGCCGGGCCACCTTGCGGGCCGCGTCGAGGTGGCGGTCCAGCAACAACGGGGAAAGCGTGCCGAGGGTGACGTTGTCGAAGCCGAGGCTCGGTTCATCCTGCGGCAGCAGCGCGGTCGCGTCGATCTCCAGCGCCAGCAGGTCACGGATCGCGTGCTCGTACTCGGTGCGGTTGAGGCGGCGCAGCGTGTCGGTGCGACCGGGGTCGGGCGCGGCCGCGGCGGCGCGATCCAGCGCGCCGACAAGCTCGGCCACCGCCTCCCGGTAGGCCTCCTCGGAGGGCCGCGCCTCACCGAGCGGTGGCATTTGCCGGTGGTGCATCTTTCGCACGACCGCCTCCCAGCGGTCGGCGGCCGCCTCGGGCCGCGCCGCATCCAGCGCCTCAAGATCGAGACCGCCCTTCCGCACCCCGGCGCCGTGACAGTCGAGGCAGTAGGCGCTTACCACCTCGGCCGCCTTACTGGCCGCCGAAACGCCCCCCGGAGACGCGATGATGGCGAGCACGGCGGGAAGGACACGGAAAGTCATACGGGTTTGGAGGGAGCCGCGTTATCGGCGGCGGCCGGGGTCACTCAGGTGAAGCGTGCCCGCCCGGGCTGGGCGAGGAAAAACCCGGTTCACACACGCGCCGCCGCCCTCCGCGTTACCCCGGAAAACGCGAGGTTCAGCCGCGGGTGGCTGAAAGCGTCTCAGCAGTCGGCCACCCGGCGCCTTCGGCTGCGTGAAAACTGGCCTGCTACGCCCCAATATCGCGTTTTCCGAGTTGTGTCGGTCAAGTTCTGCAAAAGTGGATCGGTGGTCTGATGGTTTGGTGAAATTAAATAAATATGGGGAGGGTCTAAGGGAGGGGGCGTAGCTC